>JACCDN010844931.1_pt1 | contig 30019 bp, 26 predicted proteins | sample 7441691 | NCBI WGS metagenome assembly JACCDN01 (sample SAMN15323439, study PRJNA562643) | freshwater metagenome | isolation source: river surface water | place: USA:Blue River Watershed | collected 2017-08-16 | reverse complement strand
ATTTTTGACCATAGTAAATGCTCGTTCAGCTTCTTCTAGGGTTTTATATTTACCCAGACATTCGTTTACATCTGTATCATGTAGTACTTCGACGTATGAAGTTTTTTTAGCTTCTGGATAAGCTAATGTATCTTTGTCGGCATAACCCCAGTGTAACTGGGTTATTTCACTGCCGACTCTGTAGGTAGTGCATTTTTTAGCAACACAAATTACTGGTGCTAGCGGTGGATTTACGGTTAGTTTTAATAACAAAAATTCACTGTCTTTATTAACATCAAATTTTTTATTTAGATCTTTAGTCAGATCAACTGGAGGTTTTAGTAAATCTGGTGCTATATCAAACAGTGGCAGAGGGCTTTCGCGTAGTAGATTAAAATAGGTTTGAAAAGCATCGCCATTATATCTTTTAGGATCTTCAGCCAAAGTAATTGTAGCTAGCATAGTCGCTACTTCTTCTGCTTCTTCTATATCTTTAATATTATGTTGGGCAGGAATAGAAGAATTTAAAAATGCATCCATTGCTGTGCTTGGTATATTCTCGGATTCTGTTTCCATGTCCTGATCCATGGCAGTAGCAATTGGCGCAATAATAGCTTTAATCTCAGTTGCTGCACCTTCAAGTTTCACCGCAGGCTGAACTTGCGTATATTCGCGTTTGACAGCTCGTGGTTTTAGGGTCTTCGGCCGGCTTTGTATAAAGAATATATCGTCTAAGTAATTACCGGTTTGTGGTTCAGTTGTGACAAAACTTTCAGGGTTTGCCCAATCCTGTGCATCTAGATAATAAACATTATTATTCTCATCTACTAGAAAATTGGTAAAATGACCAATATTTTTATTTTTGTGGGTATAAATTATAAATCCATGTGCCATGCCATGCTCATCGCGCATGCCTAGTGACTGTAAGCGTTGGCTAATATCCGCATAATTTGTTTTGTAAAATTTTATTTTTGTATTCTCTGACGCTAATGCTTCAGGATTAGTTGTTAGATCAACAATCTCGTAGTTACTGGCAAGATCAATTATCCCAGATGTAACGGTCGTAGTTAAACAACGTTCGAGTAAACGCTTATCAGTGCAAAATGAGTTTATAATTGATGCGTCGCTGCTGGCAGCTGCATAATTTACCGAAGTGAAAATGCCGGCGTTATTACGTGGCACAGGCATGCCATGTTCGCAGTCTTCTTTGTCGCGTAATATATTGTCGATACGTAATGCTAGGAAACCACAATTATTAGTACCATGTAGGCTATTTAATGGCTGAATTAGGCTTATTAATTGTTCGGTAATTTGCTCACGGCTTTTGCCTATAAACTCTAGTTTCATTGGTGCAACTCCACTCTTTTATGGTAGGATTATTCGGTTTATTTAAGTCTTTTTTATATCAGAATTATATTTATGAAGCAAATATGTACTATCTTTACAGTAAATGTATAAATTTTTGTAGCCATGGCTATGGGCGGATTGAAATTATGGGTGGTGCTAGCGCTAGTAAGCTTATCAGTAAGGGTTGGGTTTTAGTTTACGATAGGAGCTTTACAGGCCCTGAAACTGTCCCGCCTAACTTTAGAGAGATTAAAGCTGGTTTTTCAGCCAGTGCGTAGCCTACGCAAGAGCAATTAGTTAAAATTTTAGATACAGGCACAAATGTTGTTTTAGATTTTAGGGCCGAGGGGCATATTCTTTTAAATGGTATTCCAATGCGTGCTATGCCGCTAGAGGCAATAGAGGCTAATCAAGAAGATGGCTTTGTCGAGTTAACCAGTGAAGATCTAGCTAGCCAATTGCAAAATTCATTGGGTAAGCCGATTCCCGTTTACGAATACAGGAAAGAAAAGATTGACGGTGTGAAATTTGCTAACTACGTAAAACACGATATTAAGGTTACATCGGTGCAAACAGAGAGTGACATTGTGTTTGGGCGGGGTGGTAAATATATAAATTTACCAGTAGCTGATCATAGCCTGCCTTCTCCCGAAGTGGTGGATAAATTTGTTTTTGCTTGGCTTAACTTAAAAGGTAAGCCAATTATTCATTGTCAAGGCGGCAAGGGTCGCACTAGTACTACGGTTGCCATGGCCTATTATATGCAGTCTAAAAATGGCTTTGCAGCAATTAAAGAATTTGGCAGTGAAGATGATCCACTTTCGGCTAGTAGGCTGAAAAAGAAAGTTGAAAAGAGTTTGACGTCTAAGGCAAGTACTGACTCCCTAACTTCAGCAGCCTCGAGCACATCATCAAAGTCTTCTAAAGAGTCAGAAGATTTAGATGATTTGTTAGATTATGCTGTTTTTCTGGCAAAATTCAAATGTTATGTGGAAGAACTAGATCTAAAAAACCCGGTTCCTTGGAGCGAATGGCTTAAAGCACAAGAACGAGCCAGCTCATCGCCTAGGCAGTGATCATAATTATGTAAATCTCACCTAACTTATGCTACAATATTTCGTCGTTGCGCGCCCGTGCGTCATCGATAATCATATTAACTAACTAAAACCATAAAGGGGTTTATTATGGCACTAACTACCGTGGCTAAGGCTGAACTTGTAACTAAATTTCAACGAGCTGCTAACGATACCGGCTCCGTCGAAGTGCAAGTGGCTTTGTTATCGGCGAATATCAATTCTTTAACTGAACATCTTAAAGTCCACAAAAAAGATGTGCATTCTAGACGCGGTCTAGTAGGAATGGTAAGTCGCCGTCGCAAATTATTAAATTATATCAAAGGCAATGATGAGCCTAGATATCAGAGCTTGATTACTGAACTAGGTATACGTAAGTAATTTTCAAATTTATTGTTATTTAAAAAAGGACAGATGCATTGACAGCAACAATTAAAAAAATTCAATTTGGCAATCGCACCCTGACAATAGAAACTGGCGCCATTGCGCGCCAGGCTTCTGGCGCAGTGGTTGTAGACATGGACGGGACTACAGTATTGGTTACTGTGGTAGGGCAGAGAGATTGTAGTGAAGATAAAGGATTTTTTCCATTACGTGTTGATTATCAAGAAAAATCCTATGCAGCAGGTATAATTCCAGGTGGTTTCTTCAAACGTGAAGGCCGTCCTAGCGAACGCGAGACGCTAATTTGTCGTTTGATAGATCGCCCGCTACGCCCGTTGTTTCCAGAGCATTTTTATAATGAGGTGCAGATAGTCGCAACCGTATTATCCATGAACCCAGAAATCGAACCGGATATTTTAGCGATGATCGGTGCTTCTGCAGCGCTAGCTTTATCAGGTATTCCGGTTAGTGAGCCTATGGGTGCTGCACGTGTTGGTTATGCTGATGGATGTTATATTTTAAATCCAACGCAAGCAGAACTAGAAACTTCTAAATTAAACTTAGTAGTAGCAGGCACCGAAAGTTCTGTGCTTATGGTTGAATCAGAAGCTGAAGAATTGTCTGAATCAGTCATGTTGGGCGCAGTAATGTTTGGGCATAAGCAGTTCCAACCAGTAATTCAAGCGATCAAAGAATTTGCGAAAGAAGTGGGTAAACCAGCCTGGGATTGGCAGCCACCTGCTAAAAATACTAGTCTAGCTGCAGAAATATCTAAGCAATTCGAAAAAGCCATTGCTGATGCGTATTTGATTCGGGATAAAATGCAACGTCAGGAAAAGCTAAAAGTTTTGCGTGCGGAAATTGTTGCTAAATTAGTGCCGAATGACAATTCTAATCCAGAAAACACTGTGACCGAAAAGCAGGTTAGCGCTTTAGTCGAAGCGCTAGAGAGCTCAGTAGTACGTGGCAGAATGTTGCGTGGTGAAAATCGCATCGACGGCCGTGATATGAAAACGGTACGACCAATTACTATTCAAACTGGGATCTTAAATCGTACCCACGGTTCAGCTTTGTTTACTCGCGGTGAGACTCAGGCGTTGGCAGTAGTAACACTTGGTACTACTAAAGACGCACAAAGTACAGACAATATTCTTGGGCAAGAAAAAGAAACTTTTATGCTACATTACAATTTTCCACCGTACAGCGTGGGTGAAATTGGTATGGTTGGTAGCCCGAAACGGCGTGAAGTTGGTCATGGCAAATTAGCTAAACGTGGTTTGCAAGCGGTGATGCCAGATATGTCCAAGTTTCCATATGTAATTCGCTTAGTTTCTGAAATTACCGAATCGAATGGCTCTAGCTCTATGGCGACAGTTTGTGGTGGTAGTCTAGCATTAATGGATGCTGGGGTGCCGATCAAGGCTCCAGTTGCAGGTATTGCGATGGGCTTAATTAAAGAAGGCGAAAATTTTGTAGTAGTGACGGATATCTTAGGTGATGAAGATCATTTAGGTGATATGGACTTTAAAGTTGCTGGTACTGACGTAGGTATTACTGCTTTACAAATGGACATAAAAATTGCTGGAATTACTGAAGAAATAATGTCGCAAGCATTAGAAAGCGCACGCAATGGTCGTTTGCATATTTTAGGCATTATGACTAAAGCGCTGCAAGCACCAAGACAGAGCTTGTCAGTATTTGCGCCACGGATTATTTCAATTCGCATTAATCCTGAGAAAATCAAGGATGTTATTGGTAAAGGTGGTTCAGTAATTCGTGCTCTGATCGAAGAAACTGGCGCCTCAATTGATATAACTGATGATGGTGTAGTGCAAATTGCTTCAGTTGATCAGGCCGCTGGTGAAGCCGCCCAACGTAAAATCGAAGCGTTAACTATGGATGCCGAAGTAGGTAAAACTTACAAAGGCAAAGTAGTGCGTATTTCTGATTTTGGTGCTTTTGTGAATATCATGCCTGGTCGAGATGGGCTAGTACATATTTCACAAATCGCACATCGTAGAATCGATAACGTTAGTGACGTATTGCAAGAAGGCCAAGAAGTAGAAGTGAAATTAATTGAAATTGATCGTCAAGGTCGATTTAAATTAAGCATGAAAGCATTGATCGACAGCCCAGAGGGTGTGGACGAACAACAACAATAAAATTGGCACGTAGGGGCCGGTCTCTGTGCCGGCCCTTCGCGCGCGCCCCTCTCCCCAACTCCTGTCCCGGTGGGTATCATAAGCTATACTTAAGATAAGACTGAGAAAGTCGTGTATTTAGGTATGTATGTGGATATACAACGTAAAATTAAATCATTATTAAAGCCTAGCTTGACCGTATTAGGGCAAACTGGTTTTAATGTCATATTTGGAACCTTAGGGGTAGCCACTGTAGCTTTTACAGCTATAGGCTTAGGTATTCTTGCAATCAATGCCGCGGTGCTAGTGCCATTTTTATTAGGCTCTACAGCGATTGGTATTGGTGTGGCCCTATCGTTCGTGCTACTTGCAAGTGCCATTGTTGCAGTTGTATCTTTATCGCAAGCATTGGTATACGGACTTAAAGCAGCGAATCAGTCGCTTTATAGTGATAATACCAAGCATCAAAAGCAAATCGGTGACACACAATCAGCATCCCAGGAAAGTCTAGATCACTCATTAAAGGCAGCAGACAAGTCACGCAACCAAGCTGCGATATTGTTTAATGCGAACCCCCTTAAGCCAGAAAAAAGGGATCCAAATCTAAGCTCATCCAATTCAGGAATTGGCAGAAAGCCGAACAAGCCTAATAACAAAAAGAACCCGTAACCGCAACACCTACTGCTCCAACGCAGTTTTACATGGGGTGATCTTCTCAACATCTCTAGTATCGAAGAATATACTTGCTACTGCAAACATTCCGCCAGTTATCCCAGCAAGACCCAATCCGGCAATGCTAGACATTAATCCGCCACCAATTGAATCAGCATTGTTAGATAAAATTCCAGAATAATTTACTTCAACTTTTGGATGTGCAATAGTGCCCTTTATTAGCACGGCTTGTGCCAGGGAAAACTGTGACAAACTCATAGGACTGCTCGTTTTTTGATAAGGGCTCATACTAAAATCGACTAAACCATTATTAAAATTGATAGTACCACTGCCTTGCACATTTACTGTTTCTGCTTCAACACCAAAACCATTTTTGCTACTTGCAATACCACGTGCTACCTTAAGGTTAGCTACGGCACAATCAATCTTCACGTCCGTATCGTCATTTGAATTGAATATATTAAGAAACAATAGCATATCATCTTTTTTAGGATTGCCTTTATACTTACCGGCGGTTGTGGTGGCAAGAATTTTACCGTACATTGAAGCAACTATATCTTTAAAATTAGTACCATTGCCAGTTAAGTCTATATCTGCAGCGAGAGTGCTGTCAGCAACAGGGCTTTTACTACCAGTGGCAGCAGTAATTAATTGTGAAATATTTAATTTTTTTGTATTAAGTTTTAATTGCATTTTTGGTGTCGGTGTATTTAAATCATAAGTGATAATAGTTTGCAATTCGCTATTGGCGATTTTTGTTGGTGGGTCAAATGCCAATGTTACCACTTGGTCTTGATTGTTGAGTTTTATATTAACGCCATTTAATACTGCTTTATATATAACTAGCTCGTCTACTTTAATCTTGATTCCAAGTTGCGATTTTTTGAGTTTTGCGATTGGCAATCTAGTGTTAGGTATTGTATATTTTCCATAGGTATTTAGATTAAATCTAGGTAACATATCAGCTATTACTAGGCGCTTTGAGTATAAGTCAGACTCTATAGACAATTCGTTAGCGTAGTCTATGATTAATTTACCTTTTAAGTCACTAGTGCCAGATAACAAATAGTATATTTCGGCTGTTAAACGATCGTCGGCAAATGTTGCAAATAATTTGGTTTTAATTGGTAGTTGATTGAACACGCCATTCAGGGTCAATGCAAATTCTAGTTCATAAAACTCAGCAAGCACTGACAGTTCGGAAATTAATAATTGATTACTTAGTTTACCATCTTTGTAATAATTTAATGTGCTATGCTTGATCAATATTTCCTGAATTTCTAAATCTAAATCTGTAAAATTAGACTCTAGAGCAATATTATTAGCGAAATCCCAATTTTTTTGTGCATCAGAAGTTTCGATGTTTAAGATCGCGTCCTCCAGTGTCACCTTCATAATCTCTAATTCATGGTGATATAAGGCCCAAAGATCAAGTTTGACATCAATACGTGCTACGGTTAATATGTTATCTTGAGTGCCCCATTCGGCATTTTCTATGGTTAAATTAGTAAATATTACATGGGGCCGAAAATCTAAGTCCATTTTAAATTGTACTTTTTCATCAGCTGTAATTTTTCGTTTAAATTTCTTCTGTGCAGCGCTAATGATCATACTCCGCAAATCGTTGGTCGCGATGTAGTGGGTCACTAACATGTAAAAACATAGATGAGTTATAACCAATATAATTATTGCTATAGATAACGTTAATAATGATCTTCTAAGATAAATGGGCATAAAATCCTTAATTTATCCGGCACATGTTCTTATTTAAATAATTATCAACATCATTACTGGTTGCGGCTGCTCTGGTATTTTCCTCGCCTATATTTTCTACAAAAACCGCATCAGTTATTTCAAGGTCTTCTTCTCTGTCTTCTTGGCCTTCTTGTAGGTCTACAGTTGTTAATTCGTCGCTGTAATCGATGATTACTTGAGGGGAGTTGTTAGTTCTAGCTCTATAACCAGGTAAAAATTCTGCACTGAAATCATCTGCATTGCTACTAGTTTGTTCCTCGTTAAGCGCAGCAATAAAACCTGCGTTGACAAAGTATTTTTTATTGTTACGAGTAGTAAATATTGTAGTATCGTGTAATAGCTTTGGTGGTAGAGATAAGATGGCATTACTTACATTTGCTTTTTGTGTAATATTCAGTACCTCTAAATTATGCAGCAGCACGCGCAGTGGGCGCAAATCTGTTTCGGCTTTTTTAACTGCTAATTTTAACATACGACCAATATTTATTAACAGGTAATTGCTTATTACTGGTTTTAACAGTTCTTTATGCTGGCTTTTTTGCCAAGTTGACAACAAATTTAATTTATCTTGCCATGGGTTTTTTAATGTTTCGCTCAAAAATGTATCTAATGACTGATATACAAAATCATTGTTTTGTTTAATTTTAACTTTTCCCTGATGTTGAAAATATTGCAAATAAGGATCATAAAATCTTTCATTCATCTGGAACAAAGCTTCTTCAAATAAATTAAGCCTACCTAATAAAACATCCATAATTGGCTGAATAAACGCTTGATCCTGTGGGGTACATTTAAAGTAAAGCTGTAATACATTAAGGTTCCAGGCCAGATTTGCTTTTTGCTTAAATTGTTTGCTGCCAAGAGCGCTTATAATTTTGTCAGGTTTGATTGTATCTTTATTAGTGGCTATAAATTTCTGAATTTTAAGACCGGCATCGTTTTCTTCGGCGTCGGTTTCTAGTAAACTCATAAATATCTTATCTAATTCATCCATGTGACTGTCTCCATTGCATTAAATTGCATCGCGTAGGGGCCGGCACAGAGACCGGACCATAAAATATAAGGGCCGGCACAGAGACCGGCCCCTACATTTATTTTTTGTCTTTGTCTTTTTTAGGTTTCTTTTTTTCTTTATTTCGGCCTTGTTCTTTATTCGCCATGTTTGGTCTCCTCGTTAACTAAAATATTAAATGAACTAGGATTACAATATTAACTATAAGCATCAAAATTATCTATAGCTTAAAATCTATTTCCGGCAAGGTCTTTGTGACTAACTGGTTTTTGGGACGTATATAATTTGGCAGTCCGTTATGATATCTAGGATATGCTTCACCAGCTATTAAGGGTAACAAATATTCGCGACAAACCGGTGTAATACTAAAACCATCTGCGCTGATATATTCCGTAGGCATTTTTTTCTCAACGTTGGCAACTTTACTTAGTTCGACAGCGTCAATCGACCATTTGTATGGCGTGCTAGATTCACGCACGATAATTGGCATGACTGCATTTTTACCAGCGAGGGCAAATTCTACGGCGGCTTTGCCGGTGGCATAGGCCTGATCAAGATCAGTTTGGGATGCCAGATGGCGCGCGGCACGTTGTAAATAATCACACACCGCCCAATGATATTTATAGCCTAATTGTTGTTGAATAATGCTAGCTAATTTTGGGGCTACGCCGCCGAGTTGCGTATGGCCAAAAGCATCTTTGGTTTCGCTAGCAGCTAAAAATACGCCGTTATCATCGCGCACACCTTCAGAGGCAACAATCGCGCAATAGCCATATTTAGTTACGCATTGTTTTACGCGGGCGCAAAAAGTTTCAGCTGAAAATGGCACTTCTGGAAATAAAATGATATGTGGTGCTTGATCGGGCGAACTAGCAGCTAAACCACCAGCGGCGGCGATCCAACCGGCATGGCGTCCCATGACTTCCATAATGAATACTTTAGTCGAACTAGCGGCCATGGATGCTACATCTAAGCCAGCTTCTAAAATAGATACTGCCACGTATTTAGCTACTGAACCGAAACCTGGGCAAGTGTCAGTAAACGGCAAATCATTATCAATAGTCTTGGGGATGCCAATGCAAGTAATGGGAAAACCAGATGCTTGGCTGTATTGGGCGATTTTATTCGCCGTATCTTGTGAATCGCCACCGCCGTTGTAGAAAAAATAGCCAATATTATGCGCTTTAAATACCGATAATAAGCGTTGGTATTCTGCTGGCTGGGTTTGTGCATCTTTGAGTTTATAGCGACAGGAGCCAAATGCGCCCGCAGGAGTGTATTTTAAGCCACTAATGGTTTCTTTTGTTTCTTGACTTAGATCTATGAGTTCTTCGCGCAAAACACCTATAATGCCATTGTAGCCAGCAAATATTTTGCCGATCTGTTGTGGATGCTGCAGGGCAGTTTCGATTACACCACAAGCTTGGGCGTTAATTACTGCGGTCACGCCACCAGATTGGGCGTATAATGCATTCTTGAGCACTGGTTTGTCTCCCTTTAGTTTAACGGTATTATGCATCTAGGGCATAGATAGGTAAAGAACAGATGAAAATTCATATTTTGGGTATATGCGGCACGTTTATGGGTAGCCTGGCTGTGTTAGCTACTAAATTAGGTATGGAAGTAACTGGGCAAGACAGTAAAATTTACCCACCGATGAGTACCCAATTAGCCGCACACGGGATTAGTATTACCGATGGTTACGCGATTGCCGATATGCCGCAAGATACAGATCTGGTAGTAATCGGTAACGTAATGCGGCGCGGCATGGATATAGTCGAGTATGTATTAAACCATAAGCTAGCATTTATGTCTGGTCCGCAATTTTTGGCTGAATATGTGCTGTGTGATCAACACGTGTTAGTTGTCACTGGTACCCATGGCAAAACGACGACTGCGAGTATTTTGGCTTGGATTTTATCTTACGCTGGTTTAAACCCAGGCTATTTAATTGGTGGCGTGCCGAATAATTTTGGGGTTTCCGCTGAGTTGGGTGCTGGTGAATATTTTGTTATCGAAGGTGATGAGTATGATTGTGCTTTTTTTGATAAAAACTCTAAATTTCTGCATTATCGACCGCAGACAGTTATATTGAATAATATCGAATATGATCATGCTGATATTTTTTCTGATTTAAACGCGATTTTAACACAGTTTCATTATTTGCTGCGCATTGTGCCGAGTAACGGTTTAGTCGTATATAATCAAGCTGATCAGAATATTCAGCAGTTATTAAACAAAGGCTGTTGGACGCCGACTTGTAGTTTCGGTGCACAGACTAATAAGTTCAATTTTAATTTGCTCGGTTATGAAGCTTTGCCGTTTTCGTTACTTGGCGAGCATAATAAATTAAACGCCTTGGCGGCGATCGCTGCCGCGCAAAATGTCGGCGTTATACCGGAGGTAAGTTTATTAGCATTACATCAATTTACCGGCGTCAAACGGCGTTTAGAACTAAAAGGGCGGATCGCCGCGCAAGATATAACAGTATATAGCGACTTTGCACATCACCCAACAGCGATAAAAACTACTTTAAATGGTTTGCGCGAATTAGTTGGGCCACAGCAGCGTATTATCGCGGTAGTGGATGTGGGCTCAAATACTATGAAAGCCGGTGTTCACCAACAGACCCTATCTGACTCAGTGCTAGCTGCAGATCAAGTGTATTTTTTTCACCCGAATGATCTAACTTGGGATATCAAGCAAATATGGCAAGATACACATAAACCGGGCGGAGTATTCACCGAACAAGCTAAATTGTTGGCAGCTATGCAGCAAAACCTGCAAACTGGCGATAATGTCTTGTTAATGAGTAATGGCGCATTCGAAAACTTTGCACAGAAGCTGCTGCAAGAGTTCAATTCATCATTACTGCTAAAAAATACAGAACAATTCACATAAACGCTTAGCCCTGTACTATAATCCTTTGTCCAAAGATGATTTGGAGGGGGTGAGAAAAATGGGTAAAATTGACTTGGGAATGCGCAGTTTGGCAGTCATTCTAGGCTTGGTCTTGGGTATACATATGTTGTTGTTGGCATACTTAGACATGTTCTTTGGAATTGGTGCACCAGCTGTAGCTTTGTTAGGCTCTTTGTACATTGGGTTTAATGCGTCTTATGTAGGTGGTTTGATGGGCTTGTTGTTTGGCTTCATCCACGGCTATATTTTGGGAGCATTATTCTTGATCGTTAGTGATTTTATAAAAGGTCTCTAATTTAGTGCAAGGGCGGTGTTTTAATGCGACCGAAACGGACCTGTAGCAGGGCCCGTTTCGGCGTTTTTGTGTTATTTAAATAGTTTTTATTTTCTTTCTAGTTTCTGCACAACCCCAGCTCGTGCTGCGCACTCGCTGCCCCTTGCGCCGCTAGCGCGGCTCTAAGGGGCGGGATTTAAGAACCCATAAAAAAATCTGCCCCTTTTAAGGGGCAGCGAGCACGCAGTGCGAAGCTGGGGTTGTTGACTGTCCTACCACCCTCCGATACAATTCTGTTTGCGCTGTTTTCCCCATATAAGGTCCCAAATTATGCCTATTACTCCTAACATCAAACTCGCTGTTATTGGTTGCGGTTATTGGGGTAAAAACCTGGTGCGAAATTTTGCTGAATTAGGCGTATTAGCTGCTGTTTGTGACGCCAATACCATCTTAGCTTCTGCCGCGGCCAAGCAATATAATGTCCCAGCTTTAACTTTAGAGCAAGTTCTAAACAGCGATCTAGAAGCTGTAGTAATAGCTGCGCCAGCTGCACAGCATTATGCCTTAACCGAAAAGGCCTTAAAAGCTGGTAAACACGTATTTGTCGAAAAGCCTTTGTCGTTAAATGTCGATGAAGCGAAACGGCTGTGTGATTTAGCGCAAAAATTAAATCTGAAACTTATGGTTGGGCATTTGCTGCAATATCATCCAGCATTTTTACAACTGAAAAGCTTAATCGCGGCAGGCAAGTTGGGTCGCTTGCAGTATATTTATTCTAATCGTTTAAACCTAGGTAAATTCCGTAACGAAGAAAATATTCTATGGAGTTTCGCGCCGCATGATATCTCGATGATTTTAAGTCTGGCCGGTGATTTACCAGAAACAGTATACGCTACCGGCGTGTGTCATTTAAATCCGAGTATTTAGGATATTACTACCACGCATTTAACTTTTAAAAATGGTATTCAAGCGCATATATTTGTATCTTGGTTGCACCCCTACAAAGAGCAGAAACTAGTTATTGTTGGTGATCGCGGCATGGCAGTATTTGATGATGGTTTACCATGGGAAGAAAAATTACAGTTATACCCACATCAAGTTAATTGGGTCGATGGTTTGCCGCAAGCAGCAAAAGCAGATTTAATCAAAGTAGAATTAGAGCAAGCTGAACCGTTGAAACTTGAATGCCAACATTTTATTGACAGTGTACAGAATAATTCGCAGCCTAGAACTGATGCACAAGAAGGCTTGCGCGTATTACAAGTATTAGATGCTGCACAGCGTTCGCTACACACGCATAAAAATATTAGTTTAAATCCTGGGGTTACTAGTTATTACGCGCACGATACAGCAGTTGTCGATGCAGGTTGTGATATAGGCCTTGGTACCAAGATTTGGCATTTTGCGCACATTATTAAGGGTACCAAAATTGGTGAGAATTGCGTGGTTGGACAAAACGTAATGATCGGCCCAGATGCCGTCGTTGGTAATAATTGTAAAATTCAAAACAACGTAAGCTTATACAAGGGCGTGATATTAGAAGATGGCGTATTTTGTGGGCCATCTTGTGTGTTTACCAATGTGCATAATCCACGTGCAGAGATTGAACGTAAAGACGAATTTCGCTTAACGCATGTCGAGCGGGGCGTTACCATTGGGGCCAATGCAACTATTGTGTGCGGCAATCGTTTAGGCGCGTACAGTTTAATTGGCGCTGGCGCGGTGGTTACTAAAAACGTTAAACCACATGCGGTAATGGTCGGTAACCCGGCTAAGCAAATCGGTTGGGTGAGTCATGCTGGTGAAAAATTGGGGGTAGATTTAGTTTGTCCCCGCGAAGGCCGGTTATATCGCGTAAATGCAGAACAACATTTAGAAGAGATTACAGATGCACAAGTCAGTACCATTTATTGATCTAAAAACGCAGCAAGCGCTAATTCGCCAACAAATAGATGCGGCGATTAAGCGGGTGTTAGATCATGGCAATTATATTATGGGCCCAGAGGTTGCTGAGTTTGAACAGCAATTAGCCGCGTTTTGTGGCGTGAAGCATGTAATTAGCTGTGCTAACGGAACTGACGCTCTAGGTTTAGGCTTGATGGCCAAAAACGTGGGGCCAGGTGATGCAATATTTGTCCCAAGTTTTACCTTTGCAGCGACTGCTGAAGTTGTGGCTTGGGTTGGCGCTACCGCAGTATTTATTGATAGCTTGCCAGATACGTATAATCTTGACCCTGCGAGCTTACAGCAGGGGATATTAACTGCGAAACGTGCTGGTTTAAAACCAGTAGGGGTTATTCCTGTAGATTTGTTTGGCCAACCAGCAGATTACAATACGATTCAAGCAATTGCGGATGAGCATAATTTGTGGATCATGGCGGATGGTGCACAAAGTTTTGGCGCCAGTTATCACGGGCGTAAAGTTGGCAATATTGGTGATATGGCGACGACCAGTTTTTTCCCAGCTAAGCCTTTGGGTTGTTATGGTGATGGTGGCGCGATATTTACTAATGACGACGAACTAGCCAAAATAATTAAAAGCTTGCGGGTGCATGGCCAAGGATTTGATAAGTACGATAATGTGCGTATCGGCATGAATGGTAGATTAGATACCATACAGGCGGCGATCTTAATTGAGAAACTAAAAGTATTCCCAGACGAATTAGTCGCCAGACAGCGTACGGCGGATTTATATAATTCTGCGTTACGTGATTTGGTCTCTGTGCCAGTAGTTATTTCAGAAGCAACGTCAGCGTGGGCGCAGTATACAGTGTGCTTGCCAGAAAATGTTGATCGCGTGCAATTGATGGCTGATCTTAAAACACAGGGTGTGCCAAGTATGGTGTACTATGTTAAGCCAATACATTTGCAAACGGCTTATAGTGGTTATTTAACTGCAACTGGTGGGGCGTTACCTGTGTGTGAAAAATTAGCTGCGCGAGTTTTGAGTTTGCCGATGAGTGGTTATGTGCAAGCTGCAGATGCTGAGTATATCGTAAATGCGGTTAAGCAGAATTTATTAGAATTAGTTGGGGTTTAGGATGGATTTAGCTGGCAAAAAAATTGTAGTCGTAGGTGGTGCTGGATTAATTGGTTCGCATACTGTCGATGAGCTAATAAAAGAAGACGTAAAAGAAATAATTATCTATGATAACTTTGTGCGCGGTACTCATGGCAATATCGAAAACGCCCTTAAAGATCCAAGGGTGCGAGTGTTTGAGATTGGCGGTGATATTTGCCAAACTGATATCTTAAATGAAGCTTTCAAAAAAGCAGATGGTGTGTTTCATTTTGCGGCTTTATGGTTATTACAGTGTCATGAGTTTCCTCGTGCTGCGTTTGACGTAAATATAGCAGGAACTTTTAATATATTAGAAGCTTGTGTTAACCAAGGCGTAAAGCGACTAGTATATTCGTCTTCGGCGTCGGTATATGGTGACGCAGTATCAGAGCCGATGGATGAAAATCATCCGTTTAACAATACTAATTTTTACGGTGCGACTAAAATTGCTGGCGAAGCAATGGCTCGAGCTTATTACCATAGATATAAATTACCATTTGTGGGTTTGCGTTACATGAATGTTTATGGTTCACGTCAAGATTATCGTGGCGCTTATATAGCTGTGATAATGAAAATGCTAGATAATATCGACAAAGGCATAGCACCGGTTATTTATGGCGATGGCTCGCAGGCTTATGATTTTGTGTATGTGTCTGATTGTGCTAAAGCTAATATTTGCGCCATGCAAGCAGATACAGTAGACCAATTTTATAATGTAGGCACTGGGGTTCGCACTTCGATCAAACAACTAGCAGAATTAGTGTTAAAAATTACTGGTTCTGATCTATCAGTACAATATGAAGCCGGTGGGTTGACGTTTGTGAAAAATCGCATTGGTTGTCCGAAGAAAGCCGCTACTGAAATAGGTTTCGAAGCTAAAGTACGCTTAGAAGATGGCCTAAGAAAATTAATTGAGTGGCGTAAAACGCATATAGACCAAGTTGAAGTGCGTAGGAAAAAGGTAGCTTAAATTATGGAAGCATTAATAAATTTTGATCAGGTTTTATCTTTTATTGCGGATCCAATATCTAAAGAACCGTTGAGTTATAAAAATGGTTGCCTTGTTAATGACAGAACTGGCAATACATTTCCGGTAGACTCGAATCATAAGTCACCGTTGTTATTTCCAAATGAAATTATTCCATATTGTACTGACAAAGGCTTGGATTGGATAAAATTAATTAATACTAAAGAAGCACTAAAGCAATATTTTGGTATGGCGTATATAAAATGGAATGGGGGTACTCATAATTCTTCTCCAGAAGAAGAGTGCTATAAATTATATCTGGACCATTTTAAAGAGTTGGTAAGTGATGCTAGCGGATCGATGTTAGATATTGGTTGTGATGATCCAGAGAATACATTATCTAGATTCCCCAAAAATATCAATTATTTAGGTATTGACCCACTGTATTATTTGCCATCAAGGCTATTTAAGATATTTGCAGTTTCAGAATTTTTGCCATTTCAAAATGAAGTTTTTGATAATGTATGTTTTGGTACTAGCCTGGATCATTCTATGGATACATCAGCAACTTTAGATGAGGCAAATAGAATACTTAAGCCAAACGGTTGTTTATATCTTACGACCCTAATATGGGATCATAAAGCAGAGTTGTATAATGATACGGTACATTTCCATCATTTTAGAGAGAACTATTTATTAGATCTGCTTAAGTCAAAAGGATTTTCTATTAGAAGAAGTTTTAAAATGCCTTGGAAAGGAAATTCTCATAGAGAGGGGTTGTTTTTAAAAGCAAAAAAGAATGGATAAGCAAAATATTATTATCATAGGCGGCTCATCGTATATTGGGTTACAACTCGCAGATTTTCTGCAGGAAAATAATACTGTTACAGCTACCTATCGCAATACATGTGTGTTTCCAAAAAAAATAAGTAGTGTGAAACTAGATCTGTATGAAAAGAATTGTTTTGATGTTTTAGGCAACAAAGTTTTTGACACTATGATTTGGTGTGCGCAATCGACAAACTATAGCCAGTCTATAGAAAATTTTGATTCTATGTTTAATGTAAATGTAGCTGGTATGCAGAAGGCTTTAGAGTATTGCAAAAAGAATAACATAAAACATTTAGTATACTTATCTTCGGGTACAGTCTATGAAAATTTAGGCGTGATACAAAGATTAAATGAACAAGCAGAAATAACCCAAAAATCTTTTTATGGCCTCACTAAGTATATGGCGGAGAGATTATGTAACCAGTATGCTTCAGAAGATCTTAAGATTACAGTTTTGAGGCCATTTAGTGTTTATGGTAAAAATCAGAATGGTAAGTTGATTCCTCGCATTTGGCAAAAAATTATAAACAAACAACCTGTGGTCTTGAATCAAGGAATAGGCATGTATTTTACTGCATTATATGTCGTTGATTTAATCAAAGCGATTGCATATGTTATTGCAAATCCTACTAAACAAAAAATTGATATTTACAATATTGCAAATGAGGAAATTATTAGTTTAAAAGATGTTTGCCATAAAATAGCTAAAATAGAAAACATAGAATTAAATATTCAGTACTCAAATGATGAAATTAATTACTCAATAGCAGATATTGAAAAAATAAAAAGCGTTCTTCCTGGTTTTAATTATACATCAATTGATGATGGTTTGATGTCAATGTCACAAAGGCTAGTTACATGTGCGGAATAGCAGGCATACTTAATATTAATCGTCAGCCGGTAGCACATAGCCAGATTAAAGCTATGACGGATTCAATTTCACATCGTGGACCTGATGGTGAAGGGCAGTATATAGATGAATGCTTGGGATTAGGACATAGGAGACTTGCTGTAATTGATCTGAGTAGTGCTGGGCATCAGCCTATGCAGACGCAAGATACTAATTTAACTATAACGTATAATGGCGAGATTTATAATTTTAAAGAATTAAGAGCATCGCTTGAGTCCCTTGGTTATCGTTTTCACTCTAATACCGATACAGAGGTAGTTTTAAACGCCTATGCAGAGTGGGGACATAAATGTGTAGACAGGTTTAATGGCATGTTTGCTTTTGCCATATGGGATAAAAAAGAACGCAAACTATTTTTAGCTAGGGATCGGTATGGAATCAAACCTTTGTATTACTATTATCAAAATAATAGTTTTATATTTGCCTCTGAAATTAAAGCTATAATTGCATCTGGTCTTTATGTGCCAAAAATAGATAAGGAAGGCCTGGTTGAATACATGACATTTCAAAATTTCTTTACTGATAAAACTATATTTCAAGATATAAAAATGCTGATGCCTGGTCATAATGGGTACATAGGTTTATCAGGTTACTTTGAGAAAAGTAAATATTGGGATTTTAATTTTTTTCAACCAATAAAAATGACTGAAGGTGATGCAATAGAAGAGACGGATCGACTTTTTAAGCAGGCAGTTCAGCGGCAGTTAATAAGCGATGTGCCAGTGAACTCATATCTAAGCGGCGGTATAGATTCTGGTGCGATTACTATGATAGCAAGTAAATTAATTCCAAATATGAAAACATTTACTATAGGTTTTGATTTAAGTTCAGCAAGTGGAATCGAATTGTCTTTTGATGAGAGGGCTAAGGCTGAGCACATTTCATATCTCGCTAAAACTGAGCATTATGAAATGGTTTTGAAAGCAGGCGATATGGAACGATGCATGAGTAAATATGTATCACACCTTGAAGAACCTAGGGTTGGTCAAAGTTACCCTAATTTTTATGCAGCAAAACTAGCAAGTAAATTTGGCAAAGTAGTATTATCAGGTGCTGGCGGAGATGAGTTGTTTGGTGGCTATCCATGGCGCTATTTATATACTGATAAGCCAAAATCATTTGATGATTTTATCGATTCTTATTATGCAAAATGGCAAAGATTAATACCAAATGCTACTTTGAAAGATTTATTTGAGCCTATATGGGATGATGTGAAACATGTATGGACTAGAGATATATTTGCTGATATTTTTAAAGACATTAAGAAAAGCTATCTAGATGAGCAGGATTGTATTAATTATAGTTTATATCTTGAGTCTAAAACGTTTTTACATGGGCTTTTAGTTGTTGAAGATAAACTAAGCATGGCGCATAGCATAGAAAGTAGAGTGCCATTTTTAGATAATGATTTAGTTGATTTCTCGCAGAAAGTGCCGAACAACTTAAAAATCACGAGCCAATTTAATACAGTAAATGAAAACGATCTGCAAAGTAAACACGCGGCTGCTGCTGGTGGTAAACTCATTTTAAGAAAGACATTGAGTAAATATTTAGACGATCAAATAGTAAATAATAAAAAGCAAGGATTTTCATCTCCAGATGCCTCTTGGTTTAGAGGCGAGAGTATCGATTATGTGCAAAAAGAATTAAAAAAAGATTTGCCATTTTTCAATAAGAAAATCATTAGTAATATTTTAGAACAGCACATATCGCAGGCTAAAAATAATAGACTGGCAATTTGGTCAGTTTTGTATTTGTCTAGATTAAATGAGGTTTATTTTGATTCCGTCTAGATTAAAGGCTCTTTTATTCAGAGGTGTTAATGTCAAAAGAGAGATAAGAAATATAATATTATTTTTTAAGTACTTTATTATATCACTTTTTAAAAGAAATAATAAGATTGTAGACAAGTCGGTATATTTTATAGGTAATAATTATAATGCTTTTTATACACTAGCTCTTGGTTTGCAAGACAGGGGTTGGAAAGCATGCTCTATGAATCCTTATGAACCAAATGATTTTATACAGAATTATCATGTGTATGCTAATTTGGCCGACGACATAGAAGCCCTAAAGGTTTTTTTTGATGTGTTATTTAATTACAGAATTTTACATGTATATAACCGTACTATACAGTCACTTTACACCGGAACATCTTTAGTTTTGCGATTCTTGCTCAGAGTGGAAATTTTGCGATTAAACGGGATATTCATATATTTCTCTCCATCCGGTTGTTTGGATGGTTCGACAACTCAAGAAATAAATGAAATCACCAGAGGGTTATGTGATAAATGCATTTGGCAAAATAATATGCAAGTCTGTAATGATGTGTATAATAAAAATAAAATAAAATGGATTGTAAAAAATTGCAAGCTATTTACTAATGAAGTTGACTGGGATAAAGCCTTGGCAAAATCAAAAATTGGCTGCAATATCCCAATTGTTTCGCCGATCGATTCAAGGATTTATGATCCAGAGTTAATTGTGCCTGAGGAATTTAGAATATCTAAAAAACCACACGAGCTAGTGATCTTTACAGCCTTTGGCAATGAATCTTTGAGGTCTAATGATACTAGAGACATTAAAGGCAAAAAGTTTATGATAGCCGCAATAAATCAGTTAATTGCCGAAGGGTATCCAATTTGTCATTTCCATGCGAGTAATATTCCAGCTAAAAATATGAAATATTACCAAGTGCAATCTGATATTATTATTGACCAGTTAAATTACGGTAGTATTGGTTCTTCGACTAGAGAAGGAATGATGCTAGCCAAACCAGTAATTTGCCATATTGCTTCTAAAATTAGAAATTTTAATATCGCAATGAAAGACTGTCCTGCAATTGATGCATCTGAGGAGACAATTTATGAGGTCTTAAAGAACCTTGTTTTGCTTCCTAATGAAGAAAGATTATTGATTGGGAAAAAATCTAGAGAATGGATGTTGAAGTGGTGTAATTATGACGTTAGTGCCGAAAGATATGAAAAAGTATATGAGTATATAAAGAAAGGCAAATCCCTAGATGAATTAAATGCAGGTGTATGTATATGAGTATAATATGCGCAATACATCAGCCAAATTTTTTTCCTTGGCTTGGATATTTTGATAAAATAAGAAGGGCTGATATTTTTGTATTTTTAGATGATGTACAAAATATAAAAACTGGTGGAAGCTGGGTGAATAGAGTTAAATTAAATTATAAAGGTTCAGCGAGATGGTATACATGCCCAATTAAGAAACCATCAGGCCTAACATTAATAAATCAAGTAGAGTTTTCAAAAGAGGACTGGAGAGAAAGCTTTTTAAATGTAATAAATGATTATTATAAAAACTATCCAAACTTTGCTTGGTGTCAAGAATTTATAAATGAAATATTGCTTGAATATAAAGGTAATAAACTGGCAGATTTAAATAAATCTATAATAATTAAGATGGCAAATATTTTAGGCTATGATACTGCATTCGTTTCAAAATCTGATTTACAGGTGAAATCTAATGCCACTGAAATGTTGATTGAGATATGCAAAAAAGTAAATGCTGATGTTTATCTGTGTGGCGGTGGAGCTGGTGGTTATCAAGACGATGCTTTGTTTGCTGACTCTGGCCTTAAACTTGAGTATCAAGATTTTAAGCCAGCAGTGTATCCTACATTAGGAGAGTTTATTCCTGGTTTGTCAATAATCGATTATTTTATGGGTAATAAAATTGGGCAATGAGATAGATAAACAGTACAAGTTTACACTGGATAATTATAGTTTGTTATTAAAAAACATGAAAAATCAATATAGTTTCATTGACTTTTCACGTGCTAATGATTGCTCCTCACCATCAATCTTGATGCGACATGACGTGGATTTATCTGTGCATAACGCATATGAGATGGCAAAAATTGAAAATGACCTTGGTATTTGTTCTACATATTTTTTTCTGCTAAGAAACTGGTTCTATGATCTTAGAGAATTTGAAATATATTCACTAGCAAAACATATTCATAATTTAGGCCATGAGATTGCTTTGCATTTTGATTTTGAATATTTTCCTGGGCAGGCAATTACATCATATGAGCATTTCTTAAAGTCACTAGAGAGACAAAAGAATGAACTGCAAGATATTTTAGATTTAGAAATTAAGACATATAGTATGCATATGCCAACAAGTATTGACGCAGGTTTATTTTCCTTGATAAAAAAACACGATACTCATTTGGGAATGATTAACACATATGCTGATAGTATAACGAAGAAATTTAAATATTGTTCTGATTCAAATGGCGTATGGCGCTTTGATAAATTAGATGACTTAATTGACCCAGAGGAGTTCCAATATTTGCATATTTTATTACATCCTGAATGGTGGACTAAGAGACTACTAACTCCAAGGCAAAAAGTTGAAAGAGCATTGCAAGGTAGAGCAAAAGCAATGTTACGAAATTTTGATGAACTAATGATTAAGTTCGATCGCCCTTATTTTTAAGGTGAAAAATCAAATAATGGGTAATGTAATTGATAACTAATATATATTTTTTTATGAGTGAGGTTAGCTATGAGGCATTGCTTATAGATATAAGTAATTGTGTCTTGGCTGACTTTAAGTTGCATAATTGCTCGTCTGTATCTGATCTTAAAAAAAATATCTCAGATGGGAATAATTATTTAATTTCATTTGGAATTGGTGAAATTATTCCTGAATATTTACTGAATAAATTTAAGTTGGCTATTAATATACATGGTGCTTCTCCAGAGTATCCTGGTAGAGATCCTCATCATTATGCAATCTATGATGGGGTGTCAGAGTATGGTGCTGTTGCACATTTTATGGAAAAATCAGTTGATTCTGGTGCTATTATCGATTTAGAAATGTTTAAAGTAAATCATCATGTCAACTCTAAACAACTTTTGAAAATGGCATGTGATTGTGGAATGCAACTGCTGAAGAGGGTTACGCGAAAAATACTTAATTCAGAAGAATTGATACCTACAGACTTGAAATGGGGTGATAGAAAGACTAAGAGGCAAGATCTTTCTGGGTTTTGTAAGGTCTTGCTAACTGATACGGTTGATGAATTGCAGAGAAAATATAAAGCATTTCAAGAGGACATAGAATATAAAAATTTGTACATTGATTTACATGGATTTAGATTCAGATTTGAAAAAGTAATTACAGATTTAGAAGATAAACAGCAGAGCGCATAAAATTAGGGGTATAGCTTAAAATATGGAAAATTTGAAATTAAAGAAGCAAAGAATATCGCTTCTTGTATACGGCGAAGTAATCGCAGAAACAGTTTACGATCACATAAATTCTTTTGCTAATTTTAGCGAAAATAAAATTGATCTGATCGATCTGTCAAATCCGCGCGAAATAAATATCAACAAATTTATGCGTTCTGACGTTATTGTTGTACATTATACCGTTTCATTATTATCAGACCAAAGATTTCCATTACGTTTTAGACTGTTACTTAAAAAATTTAAGAACTTAAAAGTAATTTTTATCCAGGATGAGTATCGACTAGTAAACAGAATACATGCGGCGTTAAATTTTTTAGAAATCGACGCAATTTTTACCTGTATCCCTGAGCATGAAATAGAAAAAGTATATCCTGCAGAAAAATTGCCATACCTAAAGAAAAAAATAAACGTGTTAACTGGTTATGTACCTGAAAACCTAAAACCATTATTTCATACGCGGCCACCATATCAAGCGCGTAAATTAGACGTAGTATACCGAGCCAGAAAACTGTCTGCACAATATGGCAGTCTAGCGCAAGAAAAATGGACTATAGTCAGAGATTTTTCGCGTGATGCTGAGAAGTATAATCTTAAAGTTGATTTGTCATATTCTGAACGAGCGCGTATTTATGGTAAAAAATGGACAGAGTTTTTAAGAAGCTCTAAGGCTGCCTTGGGCGTAGAAAGTGGTGCCAGTGTCTTTGATTTTACTGGTGAAATTAGAAAAAACGTAGAGGCCTATGAAAAGAACTACCCGAATGCTAGTTTTGCAGAAATAGAAAGAATATTTTTCCCGGGATTAGATAACTTAATATACGTTAATCAAATATCACCCCGGTGTTTTGAATGTGCAGCGCTTGGCACTTTAATGATATTATACGAAGGCAATTATTCTGGAATATTAAAGCCATGGCGACATTATGTGCCACTTAAAAAAGATCACTCTAACATCGAAGAAGTAGTTGCTGCGCTGCGAGATCCAAAATTGTGGCAAACTATAACTGAGCAAGCATATAATGAAGTTGCTTTAAACGATAAATATTCATACAAAGTCATGATTGCAAAGTTTGATCAGGTGGTCGCAGAAATAGCAAAAAACGGTTATGTATATATACCTGAGCAACTTGAGAAAAATAATAATTACCTTTTGCGTAAAATAGCTAAACACGCTTATATATTTTTGCAAAAAACAAAATTAATTACGATTGCATTGAAAATAAAATCTAAGTTAGACAGGCATTATGAATCTATTCGTATATTGGCGCAAGTGATACATTTGGCGATCAATAATTCGATACATATTTCGAGAAAAGATTTCTTTCGAATCGTAAAATTATCAAGTTTGATGAGCAATGCTAAATGCCCAGGCCTGAAACATATATTTATTGAAACCTGCATTCTTGACAAGTTTTTGCAGACACATTTAAAAGGCTCGCCTTTTGTAGTTGATTTAACCGCCAATGAAATATCCATAAGATTTGCTGAGGACAATGCTGGAAAGATAGGATTTTTAGATCGTATGTTGGCGATTAAGAATCTGCTGTTAAATACTAAGAGTATAAACATTAGTTTTCCCGAGACATTATACTTGTCTGAGAAATTATCTGGCCTAAATTTACAAAGCCAGGCAGTGGGGTAGCATAAAATGTGCGGAATATTTGGGCTAATAAATAAAAACTCGAAACGAAAAGTAGATAATATTAATTTTAATCTACTAAAGCATCGTGGCCCAGATAATTTTGCGTCTTTTGCTACTGATTCGGGAGTCTATTTGGCCCATAATCGCTTAAGCATTATTGGTCTCGATAAATCATCTGATCAACCAATGCAGGGTCCAAATGGCACTACCATAGTTTTTAATGGCGAAATATACAATTATAAAGACCTAAAAAACGATTTGCTCGTAGATTATAACTTCCAGTCGTCCTCTGATACAGAAGTAATTTTGGCCCTGTATCAACGTTATGGTTACAGTTGTGTTGATCACTTGCGTGGCATGTTTGCGTTTGCCATTTGGGACGAAGCTAAACAAATATTATTCTGTGCGCGCGATCGCTTTGGCGTTAAGCCGTTATATTATATAAATAATGAGAGTCAGTTGGTGTTTGGCTCAGAAATGAAAGCGTTGTTGCCGTTTTTAAATAATATTACTACTAATAATAACGCTTTGTCTGAGTATTTAACTTTTCAGTATACTTTAGGCGCAGATACGTTATTTACTGATATTAAACAGCTAATGCCAGGCCATATATTAATTTTAGAAAATAAACAGCTTAATATTAAAAAATACTGGGATGTAACTTATAATATTGATTATGAACACTCGGCTGAATATTTTGAAGAAAAACTACGTAATTTACTAGATGAGTCTGTTAAATATCACCAAGTAAGCGATGTGCCGGTAGGCAGCTATTTAAGCGGTGGTATTGATTCAACGTTAATTACTGCCATGGCTGCCGAGCAAAACAATAATTTTTACGGCAGTTTTCATGGTAAGTTTACCGAGCATCCAGGCTATGACGAGAGCCCATATGCGCAACAAGCTGCAGAGTTTGCACAAACTAAATTTTTTGTAACGGATATCAAAGCCCAAGATTTTATGGATAATATGCAAAAGGTAATTTATCACTTAGATACTCCTGTTGCAGGTCCCGGGGCTTTCCCACAGTTTATGGTGTCTAAATTAGCCTCGAAGCATGTAAAAGTAGTATTAGGCGGTCAAGGTGGTGATGAATTATTTGGCGGTTATGCCCGTTACGTAATTGCTTATTTTGAGCAATGTATTAAAGCGGCTATAGATGGGACTTATAAAAATGGCAATTTTGTCGTAACCCCCGAATCGATAATACCCAATCTTACCATGCTGCAAGAATATAAGCCGTTAATTAAAGAATTTTGGAAAGATGGTTTGTTTGGTTCGTTAGACGAGCGCTATTTTAGACTCATAGATCGCTCGCTTGATACTAAAGATGAAATTGACTGGCAATTATTTGATAAAGCAGCATTGTTAGATAGGTTTAAAAATATATTCAATAATAAACAAAACGTCGCCAAAGAAGCTTATTTTGATAAAATGACGCATTTTGATTTCAAGTGTTTACTGCCAGCTTTATTGCAAGTAGAAGATCGCATGAGTATGGCGCATGGCCTAGAATCCCGCGTGCCGTTTTTAGACCATGCGTTAGTAGAGTTTGCGGCAACTATCCCGGCTGATATTAAATTTCCCGGTGGCAAAATGAAAGCGTTATTAAAACAGGGCTTTAAAGACAAAATACCAGAACAAATATTAAATCGACGAGATAAAATGGGCTTTCCAGTGCCATTGAAAGAATGGTTTGCTGGGCCGTTAAAAGAATTTGTGTATGATATTTTTTCATCACAAGTAGCGCAGACACGTGGTTTTTATGATCCAAAAATAGTATTAAAAAATATGGATCAGTCTGGGCAGTTTTCTAGAAAAATATGGGGTTTATTAAGCCTCGAGTTATGGCATCGTGAATTTCACGATCAACAAGCGAATTATCGCAATTTGATAATGTAGTTACACTACAGGAGATTATTATGAAAGTTTTTATTACTGGTGGCGCTGGCTTTATTGGTTCACACATCACAGACCAACTTTTAGCTCGCGGCGATGAAGTACTAGTTATAGATAATTATGCTACTGGCAGACGCGATAATTTAACTAGCCATCCTAAGTTAAAAATCGTCGAAGATAATATTTGTAATGCCAAGTTGATGCACGATCTTATGCAACAATTTAAGCCAGATATCGTTGTTCACGCAGCTGCTTCGTATAAAGATCCTAACAATTGGCAGGAAGATGCTGCAACTAACGTAACCGGTACCGCGATTGTCTGTCAGGCCGCACAAAAAGCTGGCGTAAAGCGGGTGATTTATTTCCAAACCGCTTTGTGTTATGGCCTTAAGCCAATTGAACAGCCAGTTACGCTAAATCATCCAATTCTACCAGGCGGCTCTAGCTATGCTATTAGTAAAACTGCAGGCGAAGAATACGTGCACCTATCCGGCTTAGATTACGTAACTTTTAGACTAGCAAACGCTTATGGTCCACGTAATGTCAGTGGTCCGTTGCCAACTTTCTTTAAACGCTTGACGACCAAACAGCCATGTTTTGTTATGGATACACGTCGTGATTTCGTTTATATCGACGACATGATTGCTTGTATCATGCAAGCGATAGATGGCACTGGCAAGGGTACTTATCATTTATCTTCCGGTTCTGATGTGTCAATTAAAGAATTATTTGATGCGACAACTACAGCGTTAAATATACAAATGAACGTAGAAGTAAAACCGCGCCAACCAGATGATGTGTATTCTATATTACTAGATCCATCACGCACAGTGTCAGAATTTAACTGGACTGCCAAAGTGCCGTTAGTTACAGGTGTAGAAAAAACTATCGCTTATTATAAACAATATGGCCTAGAAGAGACTTTTACCCACTTAAAAGAGGTTAAAGAAGAAGCATGAGTGTCATAACTGCTGCGGAATCAATTAATCAAGCTAATCAAGTCTTTTGGGATGAGATGTGTGGAACGGTGCTGGCAAAAAAGCTTGGTATAACTGATTTTTCAGCGCAGTCTTTAGCTAAGTTTGATCAATGGTTCTTTGACTTTTACCCGTTTTTAAAAAAATATTTTAACAGGCTTGCGTTGGCTGGGAATAATGTTTTAGAAATTGGCTTAGGTTACGGAACTATTTCTTCTTATTTAGCTGCGCAAGCGGCTGATTATTATGCAGTAGATATTGCTAAGGGGCCTGTTGACTTGGTAAATACGCGTTTGGCGTATTTAAATAAGCCGCAACAGGCTACTATCCAGAGCTGTCATGCGCTAAAGTTTGCTGATAATTATTTTGACAATATAGTATCAATTGGCTGTTTTCATCATACTGGTAGTGTAGAAAAATGCATTGCTGAAGCGTATCGAGTGTTAAAGCCAGGCGGGCAATTATTGTTTATGTGTTACAACAAGCATTCGTTACGCATGTTACGTAGTGCTCCGTTGGCAATTTTTTTAAACCCGAAAAATCCATTAGTACTAAGCCCGGAGCATGCGTTTTTATTTGATTCTAATACTGCTTCTGAGCCGGCGCCTTTTGTTGAGCTAGGCTCTAGAGGTTATTACCGCAAAATATGTGCTAAATTTGCGAAAATAGATATTTCTTATGAAAATTGTGATAACAGGTGGCGCAAATATATTTTAAATAATATTGCCAGAATACTGGGGCTAAATATATATGTCATATGTAAGAAGGGAGAATAGATATGAGTGAAGTTGCCGAAATTCCTGAGGTTATTGACCAATCGAATAAAATATTCTGGGACGAATTATGTGGCACTGGGCTGGCAGAGCAGCTGGGAATTTATGATTTTTCTGAAGCTTCATTAAGCGTTTTTGACGAATGGTATTTTGATCTATATCCATATTTAGCCGGCTATTTTGATCAATTAGCATTAGCTGGAAATAATGTATTAGAAATAGGCTTAGGGTATGGTACAGCTTCGACATATTTGGCTAAAAAAAGTGCCAATTATTTTGCGGCAGATATAGCGCAAGGGCCGGTAGATGTGGTGAATACGCGTCTTGGTTATCTTGGTCGACCACGTCAGGCTACAGTACAAAGTTGTCATAAATTAAATTTTCCTGACGCGTTTTTTGATAATGTAGTATCTATTGGTTGCTTTCATCATACAGGTAGTGTTGAAAAGTGCATTAATGAAGCCTATAGGGTATTAAAGCCTGGCGGTAAATTATTATTTATGTGTTATAACAAACACTCTTGGCGGATGCTAAAAAAATCACCGTTTACAGTGTTTTTAAATCCAAAAAATCCAGTGCGACTACTTCCAGATGACGCATATTTATATGACGCCAATTCTGATGCAGAAGCAGCGCCGTTTACTGAATTAGCTTCAGTTAGTCATTATAAAAAATTATGCGCTAAATTCTCCAGTGTCCAGATTAGGCGCGAGAACTGGGACGGCAGCTTGCGTAAATTATTCTTAAACAATATAGCAAAAATATTAGGGTTAGATTTATATGTCATATGCACAAAGTAAAGTTTTGGTAGTTGGTGGTGCTGGTTTTGTCGGCAGCAATCTGTGTTATAAATTATTAGAAAATAACGTCGCGGCTATTACGGTAGTTGATAATTTATTATCAGCAGAAGCAAAAAATTTACCAGCAGATAAACGCGTAAATTTCGTGTTTGGTTCAATTGCTGACGATCGTATCTTGGCTAAAATCGGCACTGATTATGATTATGTGTTTCATTTAGCAACTTATCATGGTAACCAATCCAGTATTCATGATCCTATTGCTGATCATGCTAACAACACTTTAACGACGCTAAAACTATGCGAACACTTTAAAAATATAACCCAGCTTAAAAAACTAGTCTATTCTTCTGCTGGTTGTACTGTGGCTAAGAAAACTTATGAAGACGTAGATGCGACTGACGAAAACGCTGAAGTATCGTTGTATCACGACAGTCCATACCAAATTTCTAAAATATTTGGTGAATTTTATGGCAATTATTATTGGATGAAGTTCAAATTGCCGTTTGTTAAAGCGCGCTTTCAAAACGTCTATGGACCACGCGAGATTTTAGGTGCTGGAAATTGGCGAGGCACTGCAGCTACCGTATGGCGTAACGTGACTCCAACTTTTATTTGGAAGGCGCTACAGCAACAAGCTCTGCCATTAGAAAACGAAGGTCAAGCTTCACGCGACTTTATTTATGTGGATGATATAGTTGCCGGCTTAATGGCTTGTGGTCTTAAGGGTAAAGCTGGCGAAGTATATAATTTAGCTTCTGGTATTGAGACTACGATTAAAGAATTAGCTGAAACGGTTAATAAAATAACCAATAATCCAACGCCGATTGAATATTTGCCTGCACGCCCGTGGGATAGATCAGGTAAGCGCTTTGGCTCGACCGAAAAAGCCGCCCAAGAACTAGGTTTTAGAGCTCAAGTTTCGTTACAAGATGGATTACAGAAAACAATTGACTGGACTATACAAAATAAATCATTAATCCAGGCTAATATAGCCAAGCATGCGTATTTTCTTAGCGAGATAGAGGCTTAATGTGAAAAAGCGCATTGTAACAATAGTTGGCGCAAGACCGCAGTTTATAAAAGCTGCAACTTTGTCTCGCATATTCAAAGGTCATCCGCAAATCGAAGAAATTTTAGTGCATACTGGGCAACATCATGATCCCATGATGTCAGATATATTTTTTTCTGAATTGCAGATTCCTAAGCCTGCTTATTATCTAGATATTCAGGGTGGGGCGCATGGGCAAATGACGGGGCGGATGTCAGAGGCTATTCAGCAAGTATTAATTGCTGAAAACCCAGACGCCGTATTAGTGTATGGCGATACTAATTCGACCTTGGCTGGCGCGCTAGCCGCAGCTAAATTAAATAT
>JACCDN010168055.1_pt1 | contig 30024 bp, 28 predicted proteins | sample 7441691 | NCBI WGS metagenome assembly JACCDN01 (sample SAMN15323439, study PRJNA562643) | freshwater metagenome | isolation source: river surface water | place: USA:Blue River Watershed | collected 2017-08-16 | reverse complement strand
TTTGTGAAAAAGCGGTTCGGGGGGTGTGCAATCCGGAAATTTTGGATATAATCTTGCCCTCACCGCCATGCGGGGGTGAGTCAGTTGGGGAGTCGCCAAGCTGGTTAAGGCACCGGATTTTGATTCCGGCATGCGAAGGTTCGAATCCTTCCTCCCCAGCCACCGAATTGCGGGCAGTTGCGAATGCAGCTGCCCATTTTGTTTGTAGCCCATTTGTGGCATAAGCGCGTGCCATCGACGGGCACCCCGATTGGTCCAGGAAACCAAAAGGATAGAAACATCATGGCCTTCCAGAACCTGATGGTTTTTTCCGGTAACGCTAACCCGAAGTTGGCGGCCGAAGTTGCTCAACGTCTAGGCTTGCCCCTCGGCCGTGCCGATGTCGGCCGCTTCTCGGACGGAGAAGTGAGCGTTGAAATTCAAGAGCACGTACGCGGCAATGACGTATTCGTCTTGCAGTCCACCTGCCATCCGTCGAACGATAACCTGATGGAGCTGCTGGTCATGGTCGACGCACTGAAACGTGCATCGGCTGGCCGTATTACCGCGGCTATCCCTTATTTCGGTTACGCCCGCCAGGATCGCCGCTCACGTTCGAATCGCGTGCCCATTGCAGCCAAGCTGGTTGCCAATATGCTGGTCGCCGCCGGTGTTGACCGTGTGATGACCATGGATCTCCACGCTGAGCAGATCCAAGGTTTCTTCGACATTCCGGTCGATAACATCTATGGCCTACCAATTCTGCTGGATGACGTGCAGAACAAGCATCTGGAAAAACCGATCGTTGTGTCGCCAGACCATGGTGGTGTTGTGCGTGCCCGTTCGCTGGCCAAGCGCCTAGAATGTGATCTCGCCATTATCGACAAGCGTCGCCCGAAGGCGAATGTGTCGGAAGTCATGAATATCATCGGTGATGTCACCGGCAAGGATTGCATCATTGTCGATGACCTGGTCGATACCGCTGGTACGCTGTGTAAGGCCGCTGTTGCCCTTAAGGAAAACGGTGCCCGTAGCGTTACCGCCTACTGTACCCATCCGGTGCTTTCGGGTGCGGCTGTCGAGCGTTTGAACGATTCGGTACTAGACGAACTCGTGGTGCTCGATACCATTCCGCTCACCGAAGCTGCACAAAAGTGTTCACGCATCCGTCAGTTGTCGGTTGCAGAGTTGCTGGCGGAAACTATCCGCCGCATCAGCAAGGAAGACTCGGTCTCCTCGCTGTTTATCGACTGAGGCCTCTGGCCTTGGTTTTGTCTGGATGGTCTGGTCGCGGATCATCCAATTTACTGGAGTAAGTCATGAACTTTGAATTTAATGCTACTAAGCGCGATGTGCAGGGAACGAGTGCGAGCCGCCGCCTGCGTCGTGCGGGCCGTGTTCCCGGCGTCATTTATGGTGCAGGTAAGCCGGCTGTGTCGTTCGACGTGGATCACAACGAGATCTATCAGTGTCTGCGCAAGGAAGCCTTCCATGCGTCTGTTGTGACGGCTAACCTGGACGGTGCCAAAGAGCAGGTACTGCTGCGCGATGTGCAGCTGCATGCCTACAAACCGCTGGTGCTGCACGTTGATTTCCAGCGTGTCGATGCCAACACCGAAGTTCACACCAAGGTGCCGCTGCACTTCGTGAACGGTGACGTCTGCCCGGGCGTTAAGCTGCAAGGCGGCATCGTCAGCCATGTGGTTACCGAAATCGATGTGGCATGTTTGCCGAAGTCACTGCCGGAATTCATTGAAGTGGATCTGAAGACCCTGGAAATGGGGCATTCGATGCACGTCAGTGATCTGCAGCTCCCGGCTGGCGTGCGTGTCGTTCAGCACGGCGCAGGCAACCCAGTCGTTGCAGCTGTTATGGCCGTTAAGGGTTCCAACGCTGATGCGGGCGCTGCTGCTGACGCAGGTGCTGCACCGACGGCTTAAGTCATTTAGCTACGAGAGGCCGGGTAACCGGCGTCATAAAAGCCGTGCCGCGTATGCTGCACGGCTTTTTTCATGGAATTACGTTAACCTTCTAGCGATGACTGCAACAATGAAGCCTCTTCCCATTCGATTGATCGTTGGCCTTGGTAACCCGGGGTCGGAATATGAGCGCACGCGTCACAACGCTGGCTGCTGGGCGATTGATGACATGGCGCGTGTGCTGGGTGCCAGCAGCTTCAGCGCCGACAAGAAGATGAAAGCCGATATCGCATCGGCACAGCTGGATGGCCGCAAAGTGTGGTTGATGAAGCCGCAAACCTTCATGAACTGTTCCGGTCAGTCCGTTGGGCCATTTGCCCGTTTTCATGACATTCAGCCACAGGAAATCCTGGTGGTTCATGATGAGCTTGATCTGCTGCCGGGGCAGTTGCGTGTCAAGCTGGGGGGCAGTAGTGGTGGGCATAACGGTCTGAAGGATATCCAGTCCGCACTCGGTACGCCCGATTACTGGCGGTTGCGTATTGGTATTGGCCATCCTCGTTCGTTACAGTTGAACCAGGGGGTTGCTGATTTTGTGCTGCATCGACCACGACAGGAAGAGCAGATTGACATCGATCGAGCCATTGACCGGCTCGGTGCAGAAACCGTCACCCTCGTACGCGGCGATATGGCGGAGGCGCAGCGCTTGCTGCACCCTGCGCCCAAGGTCGCTTGAGCGACCTCGGGTCGTGGTGGTGCGGGTTAATTACTTAAACGGCCAGAAGCCCTGTTGATTCACCGGATTGCGTGGGTCATCGCCCTCAGCAATGGCCTTGTTGGCCGTCATGGTTGACTGATCGGCTGCTTCCCAGCCACCGCCCAGTGCCATATAGAGGGCTACTTGTGACAATGCACGGTCAGACTGGCTGCGCGCCAGATCCAGTTGTGCTTTGAACAAGCTGTCTTCGGCATTGAGTACTGTCAGATAATCGGTATATCCGTAATTAAACTGCATGCTCGACAGATTGGCGTAGGTTTTCAGGGTGCCTACTTGTTGTTGACGTGCCGTGACGAGCTTGTTAGTTTGTGTTGTGGCAATAAGTGCGTTGTCCGTATCGCGGAAAGCAGCCTCAACGGATTTCAGATATTGCGACATCAGCGCTTGTTGCTCGGCTTTGGCACCGACGTATTGGCCATAAATTTCGCCTCCTTTAAAGAGGGGGCCCATCACGATCAGGCCGGCATCCCAGATGCTGGTGCCGCCGCCAAAGAGCGAGCCTAGCGCAGTGGCCGAGGTGCCCAGTGAGCCTGTCAGTGAAATGCTCGGGAAGAACTGGGCTTTGACAGCACCGATTTGGGCGTTAGCGGTAATCAGTTGCTGCTCGGCAATGCGGACGTCGGGGCGACGTGCCAGAAGATCCGAAGGCAGCCCAGCTGGCGGTGTTGGCAATATCAGTTGGTCAATGGGCTTGCCGCGAGGAATGGTGCCCGGATTGCGACCCAGCACGAAATTAAGATTGTTTTCCTGCTCGCCAATGGCCTGAACCAGTGGCGGGATAGATGCTTCAGCGGCATCAACCTGCGACTGGATCTGAGAGACCTGCACCATATTGGCCGTGCCATAACGGAAGCGCAGATCAAAGATGCGCATCGTGGTCTTGTAGTTCTCCAGTGTTTGCTTAGCAACGGCCAGCTGCTGATCAAGCGAACGCAGGGTCACGTAGATGTTGACCACTTCACCGGCAACGCTGAGGGCAATCGCCTGGCGTGTCGCAATAGCGGCGGCCTCTTGAGCGCTGGCCGCTTCGTATTGGCGTCGCAGACCACCAAAGACATCGAGCTGCCATGAGGCAGGTAATGCCATGGTGCCTATCGTGGTTAGGCTGCCAGGCGTGCTGGTCACAACCGTTTGATCCAAGCCCATGAACTTGCCACGTTCACCAGCGCCATAATATTCAACCTGTGGAAAGAACTTGCCACGGGTGGTAATCAGCTGACCACGTGCTTTCCGTACGCGCGCAATCGTAGACTGTAGATCCCGGTTGTTTTGCAGGCCAGCTTCTACGAGGTCGTTCAGTACGGGATCGTTGAAGCTTTTCCACCAGGCATCGCTAGAAAGCGCGGCCGCATTAAAGTCCTTGGCAGGCGTTTCAGTGGTTGCGGCTGAGCGGAACTGTTCAGGCGTATTGGTGTCCGGGCGTTCGTAGTCCGGGCCAACGGCGCAGGCAGAGAGTAGGGCGCTGCAGGTCAGCACCCAGAGCAGACGTGGTTGAGGTGTGCGCATCATTCTGCCTTCTCCTCGGCGTTCAGATTGTGCGGACCCGGTTGTGCCGGTGTGTCAGTAACCATCTGTTTCTTTTTCTCGCTCATCTCTTCAAAGACGACGAAGAAGAGCGGTACAAAAATAATGGCGATCATGGTGGCACCCACCATCCCGCCGATGATGCCAGTCCCGATAGAGTGACGGCTATTGGCAGAGGCACCAACGGCCGTTGCGAGTGGTACGCAACCGAGAATAAAGGCCATGGACGTCATCATGATCGGGCGGAAACGGATTTCAGCTGCATGCAGCGCGGCATCGACAATCGACATGCCTTTTTCTTCAACGTTGGCCACCGCAAATTCCACAATCAGAATGGCGTTCTTCGCGGCTAGCGCAATGAGTGTGACCAGGCCGATCTGAAAGTACACATCGTTTTCCAGGCCGCGCAGCAGCACCGCGACGAGTGCACCACACAGCGCAAACGGAACAGCAAACATCACGCTGAACGGTAGGGACCACTTCTCGTAGAGGGCAGCCAGAATCAGGAAGACCATGACCAGCGCAAAGGCGAACACAAAGACGGCCGTACTGCCCGATTTGAGCTGTTCGTAGGCTTCGCCCGACCAGGCAATTTTATAACCCGGCGGCAGCACTTCGTCGGCGATTTGCTGCATGGCTTTGATCGCCTGGCCCGAACTGTAGCCGGCCGCATTGTTACCGGTAATCTGCACAGCGGGGTAAGCGTTGAAACGGGTCACGATATCTGGGCTGGCCTGATACTCATAACTGATCAGCGCACGGAGCGGTACCATGGCACCTGTGCGTGAGCGAACGTACATGGTGTTGAATGCGGACGGATCCTGACGGTAATCGGCATCTGCCTGCAGAATCACCTGCCACAGGCGGTTTTGATACGCGAACTGGTTCACATACTGTGAGCCGATCATCGTTTGCAAGGTGTCATAAACATCATTGACGGCCACATCCAGCAACTCGGCCTTGCCGCGATCCACATTCACGAACATTTCGCGGGCATTCGTGCTGAAGGTCGTGTTGAGTGCGGTGAGCTCCGGGCGCTTCTTGGCGGCAGCCATAAAGCGCATAGTCTGCTCTTCCAGTTCGTCCATCGAGCCATTGCCTGTCTGCTCGAGCCACATCTGGAACCCCCCGGTGGTACCCAGACCCGGAATGGATGGCGGGTTCACCGGAATGGTGATGCCATCATTTTGTTTGGCGAAGTGCTTGCGCCCCTCTTCGATCAGCGTGAAGGCAGAAGAAGCCTTGTCGGTGCGCTCGTCAAAAGGCTTGAGGCCAATGAATAGCGTACTGGCACTGGGCAGCACTTGTGAATCGATAATGCTGTAACCAGCATAGCTGGTGGCGAAGCCAACGCCGGGTTGCTCCTGGAACCAGTTGGCACCGGATTCCGAGAACGCTGCGGTACGTTGTAGGCTGGCTGCTTTGGGCATGACCACGGCGCCGAAGACATAGCCCTGGTCTTCCTCTGGGACAAATGAACCGGGCACCACACGGAAGAGGACAATGAGCGTGACAATAATGCCGCCAAAAATCATGAAGGAGGGCTTGCGATGCGCAATGGCCCATTTAACCGCCGTCATGTAGTGGTCGCGTAGCTTGTTGAACAGGTTCTCGAAGCCGACAAAGAAGCGGGGTTTTGCCACGTCATCCTCTTCGCCCTTGGGCCGAATCAGAATAGCGGCTAGGGCGGGCGACAGTGTCAGCGCGACAATGGCTGACAGGGTCACGGATACCGACAGCGTCAGCGCAAACTGACGGTACAGCTGGCCGGTAATGCCCGAAAGAAACGCAACGGGAACAAACACGGCGGCCATCACCAGGGTGGTTGCAATGATCGGGCCGGTGACCTCGGCCATGGCAACCGCAGCGGCTTCACGTGGCTTCATGGTGGGGTTTTCTTCCATGATCCGTTCCACGTTTTCGATGACCACAATCGCATCATCCACCACCAGGCCGATGGCCAGCACCAGGCCAAACATCGTGAGCATGTTGATCGAGAAGCCGAACAGGCTCATGCCGATGAAGGTGCCAATGATCGATACTGGCACGGCGACCAGCGGAATCAGCGTGGCTTTGGGCTTCTGCAGGAACATGAAAACGACCAGCACCACCAGAAGCATGGCTTCGAAGAAGGTGTGGATCACTTCCTCGATGGATGAGTTGATGAACTCGGTGGCATCCAGCGTAATTTCGTAGTTAACGCCGGGCGGGAAGCTGGGCTTGAGCTCTTCCAGTTTTGCCTTGACCGCTTCTGCCACGTTCAGCGCGTTGTAACCCGGCTGGAAGTAAATCAGCAGCAGTGCTGCGTTATCTTTGTTGGTTTTGACGTCGAAGTTATAGCTCTGTGAGCCCAGTTCGGCGCGCCCGATATCGCGCAGACGTACGATGGCACCCTCTGAGCCGGGGGTCACAGAAGGCTTACCTGCCTTGACAATGATGTTCTCGAACTCTTCTTTCGTCTGAAGCATGCCGTTGGTGGTGACCGAGAAGTTCTGGATCACGTTACCTTTAGACGGTAGCTGCCCCAGCTGTCCTACAGCATATTGCTGGTTCTGGGCACGCACCGCGTTGGCGATGTCGCCGGTCGTCAGCTTGTACAGGGCCAGCTTGGTCGGATCCAGCCAGATACGCATGGCGTAGTTGGGGTTGCCGCCCACCGACGCCATGCTGGCACCGGGAATGCGCTGCACTTCATTCAGTACGATGATGTTGGCAAACGTACTGAGCTCGGTGAGATCGTATTTATTGTCCGGATCCTTGATGGCCACGACCATCATGATGGATGAACTCTTCTGCTGGATGTTCACACCCTGGTTACGCACCGACTGTGGCAGCTGTGGCAGCGCCGTATTCACCCGGTTGAGTACGTCGGTCTGTGCCAGTGCCGGATCTTTGTTGATGTCAAAGTAGATGCTCAGCGTCATGTTGCCGGCCGTATTGGTCGAGTACATGTAGAGCATGCCGTCGGCACCGTTCACCTGTAGCTCGATCGGGGAAGCCACGTTCTGCGACACGGTTTCGGCATTGGCGCCTGGATAGGTCGTCGATACCTGGATCTGCGGCGGCGTAATGTTGGGGTACTGGGCAATCGGCAATGACACCATGGCCACCAGACCGGCAATGGTGATGATGATGGAGATGACCGCTGAAAAAATCGGCCGATCGATAAAGAACTTCGAGAACATGGTTGGTTAGCCCCGGCTGATTACTGGGCGCTACGTGCAGTAGGCGCTTGCAGGCTGTTGGGTGTTGGTGCCGGCGTGCCCGGAACACCTGGCGCGAGCGGTACTTCCTTCGGCGCAATCAGTTTTGCAGCCGTTGCTGGTGCGACGGGCATGGGCTGCTGTTTCGGATCCTGCGCCTGGTTGACATCAGACTGCACTTTGGCACCGGGGCCATAGGGGGTGGGTTTTTGGCTTTCCGTCGGCGGTTTCGGGAGTTGAATCGGTTGTGGTTCCGGCGCTTTGACCGAAGCCGGCTTGACCAGCTGGTTGGGTGACATGCGCAGAACATTGGACACGACCACGCGTTCGCCCGGGTTCAGCCCATCGTCGATGACCCAGTTGGGGCCATTCCAGTAGCCAGGCACCACGGTGCGGGAGTGCACGCGGTTATCCTGGTCCACCACCCAGACGTACGCGCCCTGGCTGCTTTGCTGGACGGACGATTGTGGTACTAGGTAGACGTTTTGCTGGACCAGGCCGACAATGGTTGCGGTCACAAATTGGCCCTGCTGCAACGCGCTATTGGGGTTCGGGAACACGGCACGCATCAGACGGGTGCCGGTGTCCACGTTGTATAGCACATCGGCAAAACCGATCTTGCCGGTATAGGGGTACAGTGAGCCATCCGACATGGTCAGCGTGACGTCTAGGTCGGTGAGGCTGGTCGCTTGAAGCTGCTGTTTTTCAAGCAGGTCGTTGACTTTGAGCGTCTGATCTTCGGAGACCGAGAAGTAGACCCACATCGGATCCATCTGATTGACGACCGTCAGTTCGGAATTCGGACTGCCAGTTTGCAAGTAGGTGCCCAGAGCCTGTTTGCGCACGGAAGCCAGGCCCGAGATGGGCGAACGGATCGTGCAATACTCCAGATTTAGCTGGGCGGTTTCCACGTTGGCGCGAGCCTGGTCAACGCCAGCCTGGGCGCGCAGGAAGTTGCCGGTGGCCGTGTCCAAATCCTGTTGCGACAGCGCCTTGGCGGCGGCCAGCGGCTTGATGCGGTTTAACGTCAGTGTTGCCGTCCGCAGAGAGGCTTCTTGCGAAACTAATGCAGCCTTGGCGGCATCAAGCTGGGCGATGAATGGACGCTTATCCATTTCGAAAAGGATGTCGCCGGCGTTAACCCAGGAACCTTCTGTATAGACCTGCTTCTCCAGAAAGCCGGAAACACGCGTATAAATCGCCACCGACTGGGGGCTGCGGGTTTGGCCAACCAGTTGCGATTCCAGTGGCACCGTCATCGGTTGTACGTCGATGGTGTCAACGCCCAGCGCGAAGTGCGCTTTCATGTAGGGCGCGATCACATCAGTCTTGATGACATGGATGGCGACCAGCACACCAAAAACAATGGCGGCGGGTTTGTGCCAGCGGGGGTTCTTCGCGGCGGCCAGCACATCTTCCTTTTTCAGGTTTTTCAGGGATGTCCAGTCAAAGTGACGTACCGTTTCGGTCGCATGACGAATGTGAGACATCAGTGCATCAGGAATAAATTTGGCCATGATCGGAAGACAAAAAAAGTGCAGGCAATGCCGGGATGCGGCACCGTCGGAGGGGATAGCGTGGAAGGCCCAAACATTACCATAGAGCAAGCTGCTTTTGCTTTAATTTTCAGACAGATAGTGCGGAAAAATGCCATAATGGCGCGATGCAACAACTCGGCTTGGAAAGCAAATGAAAGACTTCGGCCAGCGTCTCTATCTGACGGGCGTTAGTACGGACATCGGTGAGGCAGATCTGCGCGACCTCATCGTCAAATACACCCGGATCGAACCTTGCAAAATCGAACGGGTCGATCTGGATACCGCGCTGCCTGCTTACGTCATTGAATTCGATGCGTTACGTGATGGCGATATCCAGCAGATTGGCAGCCGGATCAATGGGATGTACTGGCACGGCCAGGAGATTTACGCGCACGTGATCTGAGTCGGGTGCTTTAGAATAGCGCCCATATTTCAAAAAAAGCACTTCAAGGAACTCCATGAGTCTCAAATGCGGCATCGTCGGCCTGCCTAACGTCGGCAAATCCACTCTGTTCAACGCCCTGACCAAGGCGGGTATTGCTGCCGAGAATTATCCGTTTTGCACGATTGAGCCGAATGTCGGCATTGTGGAAGTGCCCGATCCGCGGCTGGATGCTTTGTCCGAGATCGTCAAACCGCAGCGCGTGCAGCCGGCCATTGTGGAGTTCGTCGATATCGCCGGGTTGGTGGCGGGTGCGTCTAAAGGTGAAGGTCTGGGCAACCAGTTTCTGGCCAACATCCGCGAAACCGATGCCATCGTGAACGTGGTGCGCTGCTTTGACGACGAGAATGTGGTGCATGTGTCGGGCCGAGTGGATCCGATTGCCGATATCGAAACCATCGTCACCGAGCTGGCGCTCGCGGATCTGGCTGTTGTAGAACGTACCATTGCACGAGATGGCAAAAAGGCGCGGTCAGGCGATAAGGATGCCGCAAAGCTGGTCACGATTCTGGAGAAACTGCTGCCGCACCTGAATGAAGGCAAACCGGCGCGTACGTTGGGTCTGGGCGAGGAAGACAGAGCGTTGCTGAAGCCGCTGTGTCTGCTCACCATCAAGCCGGCCATGTATGTCGGCAATGTGCTGGAGGATGGTTTCGAGAACAACCCGTTCCTTGATCGTTTGCGTGAGTTTGCTTCCAAGGAAAATGCGCCGGTGGTTGCTGTGTGCGCCAAGATGGAAGCCGAGCTTGCCGACCTGGACGATGCCGACAAAGCCGAGTTTCTGGCCGACTTGGGTCTGGAAGAGCCGGGCCTGAATCGTGTGATTCGCGCCGGTTATAACCTTCTTGGTTTGCAAACGTACTTCACTGCCGGTGTGAAGGAAGTCCGGGCTTGGACAATCCACAAGGGTGATACGGCGCCGCAAGCCGCTGGTGTGATTCACACCGATTTCGAACGCGGCTTCATTCGTGCGCAGACCATTGCCTTTGCCGATTTCATCGCCTACAAGGGTGAGCAGGGCGCGAAGGAAGCCGGCAAGATGCGCGCCGAAGGCAAAGAGTACATCGTGCAGGATGGCGATGTGCTGAACTTCCTGTTTAACGTGTAAACGTCAAGTGCTGACCATGAAACGTTTCCTGTCCCTGCTGCTTTGTGCGCTGACCTTGTCGATGCCGGTGGCGCCAGCGTATGCGTTGTTTGATAGCAAGACGCCCGCGCAACAACGCGCTGAGGTCTTGAAACAGAACGATCAGATCATGGCGCGCCTCTATCGCCTTGAACCGCATGCGAAAGAACTGGTCGGTAAGTCGGCGGGCTACGCGACCTTTAGCAATTTCGGTATGAAGATCTTTATTGCCGGCGGCGGTTCTGGCTCTGGTGTGGTCATGCGCAAGGCGAACGAGAAGCCGGTGTTCATGAAGATGGTTGAAGTTCAGGCGGGGCTTGGTGTGGGCATCAAGTCTTTCAGCGTGATCTTCGTTTTTGAAACCGAGAAAGCCCTGAATGGCTTTATCAACTCGGGTTGGGAGTTCGGTGGTCAAGCCACGGCAGCCGCCAAATACGAGAACAAGGGTGGTGCTTATGAAGGTGCCGCCAATGTGAGCGAAGGGGTCTGGATGTACCAGCTCACCGATAACGGTCTGGCCGCAGAAATTACGGCCAAGGGGACCAAGTACTACCAGGATAGTGATCTGAACAAATAATCAGATCCTCAAAACAACAAAAAGGCTGCCTCGATGATCCAGGCAGCCTTTTTGTTGGGGGCGTGGTCGAATTAGTTCTTGATGGCTTCAACCGCGACAGACAGTTCAGTTTCATCACTCACGCCCGGCGCATATTTACCCAGGCCAAAATCGCTGCGTTTGATCTGGGTCGTTGCGTTGGCGCCGCAGGCGTCTTTCTGGCGCATCGGGTGCACGGCACAGTTGAAGTGGGTGATCTTCAGCGTGACCGGTTTGGTAACGTCGCGCACCGTCAGGTTGCCCACAACTTCAGTCGGCTTGTCGCCTTTGAACTTGAACTGGGTCGATTTGAACGTGATGGTCGGATACACATCGGCATCGAACCAGTTGCTGCTGGTCAGATGGCCATCAAAAGCCTTGCTACCGGTGTCGACCGAATCCACCTTGATCGTAATGTCGGCGCTGCCGGTCTTGGCCTTCTGATCCAGTGTAATGGTGCCAGTAGTGTCATTGAAGCGGCTGCGCTGCTTCGAGAAGCCCAGGTGGGTGTATTCGAAGCTGGCAAAGGTGTGTGTTGGATCAATGGCATAGCTAACCGGCTCCGCCAGGGCGGGCAGAGACGTCATGGCAAAGAGTGCAGTGCCGAGTACGAGTGTTTTTTTCATGGTGTGCTCCTGTGGGGGTGAGGGGTAATACGGGATGGGTAGAAGATGCCTCGCGGCAATTATTTGCCGCTGAGCGTTAAACGGATCGTGAGAGTGACATCGTTAGCCACGGTGCCGGTGGCCGACCAGGCGCCCTGGCCCAGGTTGAAGTCTAGGCGTTTTATAACCACGCTGCCGTCCAAACGGGCGGTCTGTGCAGTCTCCCGTGTGAGCGTGACGGGAAACGTCAGCGCCTTGGTTTTGCCACGAATCGTGAGGTTACCGGTAAGCTCGAAACGATCTTTGCCCAGAGGCTTGACCTTGCTCACCGTAAAATCAGCGGTCGGGTACTGCTGAACATCAAACCAGTTTTTACCCAAGGCTTCAGCCGTGGCTTCGTCGTAGCCAATATCAAAGCTACGGATGTCCACCTCCGCCTTGGCGCTGGCGCTGGCAGGCTTATCCGGATCAAAACGGACTTGAGCCGTAAACTTGCTGAAGTTACCTTCGGTCTTGCTGCCCATGAGTGTGGGCACGAATTTGATCGACGATTTTGCCGTGTTGACCCGGTCATATTCGATCGCATGAGCCCGGCTTGCTAGCCCCAGAGCCATGAGCAGCGCTGCCGAGAGAGCGGTCATGAAACGCATAGAGCCTCCTATTTACCCTGACGTGGCATCCGCATGCGAGCCATCAGATTGTCTTTGTCGATGACCTGGTGTTTGATGGCCGCGGCAATATGAAGCGCTACCAACGCCATCAGGCTGTTCGCCAGGAAACCATGGACTTCCTTGAGCGTGTGCGCTAGCGCTTTGTCCTTCTCAAGCAGATTCGGTAGGTCGAAGAGGGCGAAATAATTGGTCGTAAAGCCTTTGGCAGAACTCATGAGCCAGCCAGTGACCGGTATGGCGATCAGCAAAAGGTACAACAGTAAATGTACGAGATGGGAGGTGCCCACCTGCCAGCCCGGAGTGCCCGCAGGTTGTGCGGGCGGCTGATGGGAGGCGCGCCAGATAACGCGTAACACCCACAGATAAGCCACCGTCACGCCCAGCCATTTGTGCCAGCCCACCATCTGTATGCGCTCCGGGCCGATGGGTAACTCACCCATCCCAAGCCCGATAAAATAGGTGGCAATCACCAGCCAAGCCATCAGCCAGTGGATTGCAATGGCTGGCGTTGTGTAGCGGATGCTATCGCTGGCGTTCGGGAGTGTGTTTGAATGCATGTGTCGTGAGTGTCTGTAAAAGAGTTTTGTATGTCGATAGAGTGCACCGGAGGCCGGTGTAAATCGTTCGACGATTATGAAGGCTTTGTTCGAAAATTATGAAGTTTTCTGCGGGAACGCCGATAACGATACCTGTTGGCCGATTTGCACCGTCACCCACCGGGCCGCTGCATTTTGGTTCTCTGTTGGCCGCGCTGGCCAGTTACCTGGAAGCCGGTTCGGGGGCGTGGCTTGTCCGTGTCGAAGATGTGGACCGGCCGCGAACGGTGGCGGGCATGAGTGCGCATCAGCAGGAAACGCTCGCGGCTTACGGCTTTACGTGGTCAGCCGTAGGCGTTGTGCGTCAATCGGAACGCAGTGCCCTTTATCAAACGGCGCTCGACCGACTCATTTCAACGGGGTTGGCGTATCCCTGTACCTGTACACGCAGCATGCTGGCGAATAGTGCGGATACGCAAGCTGGTGTAGATGGCGCGCACATCTACCCCGGCCATTGTCGTCATTGGCAACCGGGTGACCCCGTGCCTGAGAAAGCCGCGTGGCGTTTTCGTGTCGGTGGCGTGGGTGATCCACCGATCGTGTTTCATGACCGTATACAGGGGGTTCAGGCGCAGCAACTGGCTCGCGAGGTCGGTGATTTCGTCATCAAGCGGGCAGATGGCTGCTATACCTATCAGTTGGCTGTCGTGGTGGATGATATGGCGCAAGGTGTCACACAGGTTGTGCGGGGCGCGGACCTGCTGGATTCCACCGCAAGGCAGATTGCGCTGATTGAGACGCTAGGCGGCAGCGTGCCAACCTATGCCCACATCCCCATCGTAACGAATCCCGTCGGCGAGAAACTCTCGAAGCAAACCCGGGCTGCTGCACTGCCGACATTGGGTGAGCAGGCTCGGGTTGCTGCCTTGTGGCATGCGCTGTCCTTCCTCGGGCAGTCGCCCCCAGACGCCCTGATGCGGGGGGCGCTGGCGGCGCTCTGGCAATGGGCTACCGTAAACTGGTCGATTGAACGTGTGCCTAAACAGCGTTCTGGCGGCTCGTTGCCGGAAATCCGTGAATAAACCCGATAGAAGCTTATGATTGCCAAACGATGAAGGTCATGAAAAAACGCTGTCAGAGACTCTTGTTTGCTGCGTGCTGCGTTCTCGCCCTGGCGGCCTGGAAGCCGCTTGAGCGAAAGCCTGCGCTTGCCCCGGTGTATGCCAATCAGGCTGCCGTGAATGGTATGACGGGTATTCGATACGCGATTGATCAGCCGGATGGCATCAACGAATTACTCAAAGACCTAGAGAATAGTCTCCGGATCATGAACCGTGACCATCCCGGGGCACCCATCAACTATCTATCGATTTCCGGTGGCGGTGGCAGAGGCGCGTTTGGTGCGGGCTTGCTGAATGGTTGGACGCGCCGTGGTGACCGGCCACATTTCAACATGGTGACCGGCGTCAGTACGGGCGCATTGACGGCACCGTTTGCTTTTCTGGGGCCGGAATATGATGACACCCTTAAAGCCCTGTATACCCATGTGAGTGATCCAGACATCTACCGAAAACGGAGCTACGCATCGTTAGTGCTCTCGGATGGGCTGGGCGACAGCACACCGCTATACAACCTCATTGGCAAATACGTCACGACCGATTTTGTGCGCAAAGTGGCGCATGAATATGCCGTCAATAACCGCTGGTTGTTGATTGCAACGAATAATCTGGATACCGGTCAACCCGTGATCTGGAATATGGGGAAGATTGCCGCTTACAGCACGCCGGAAGCGCTTGTTCTGTTCAAACAGGTCATGCTCGCATCGGCCTCTCTGCCCGGGCTGTTTTCGCCGGTCATGATTGATGTGCAGTATCAGGGCAAGAACTATCAGGAAATGCACGTGGATGGTGGTGTGAGTCGGCAGGTATTCATTTATCCGGCCTCGCTCTTTCGAGAAACCGGTGCCTACAAGCTGATGGAAGGTCGAAAGCGGGAGGCTTATCTGATCCGTAACGATATTCTGCAAGCGGATGGTTATCAGACCGTAGAGCGTAATACTGTTGCTATCGCTAACCAGGCACTGTCGCAGTTTTCACAGTCTCATGGCGATGGGGATATTTTTATGGCTTACCTGACGGCGCGCCAGGATGGCTTTGGCTTTAACCTCGCGTTTGTAGCTGATGAGATCAAAAAGCGGAACCCCAAGCTGCGTTTTGATCCGGACTATATGCAGGCCCTGTTCAACTATGCCGAAACGCGTGCTGAGAAAGGTTACCCCTGGTCGAAAGTGCCGCCGGGTTTGAATGAAGCGCTATCGACGAGCCTGACGAAATATCGCGAGGCCCTGAATGGTGGTGACAAAAAATAGGGAGTTGTCTGATGGGCAACGTGCTGAGCAGATGGATGCAACACGAGACATGCAAACTGAAAACCTGGATAGTGATATCTCTTGCCATATTCGGTATGGCAGCCTGTAGTCAGGAGCGAAATACAATGACATCACCAAGCGCTTCAAGCCATCAGCCCATCACATTACAGAATCTGCCCGGAACGGAATCGGTGGTTCTCGGTATGGGCTGCTTCTGGGGTGCAGAAAAACGCATGTCAGAGCTAGCCGGCGTGGTCAATGTCGAGAGTGGTTATGCAAATGGCGATATTGCGGGCAACTACGACGCGGTGCTGGCGCATGAGCGTGCCTTGCGTTTCGGCAAAGCACAGGGAAGAAATCATGCTGAAGTTGTGCGGGTCACTTTTGACCCGGCCAGAGTTCGTCTGGATCAAGTGCTGGCACGTTTCTGGGAAAATCATGATCCCACCCAGGGCGACCGTCAGGGCAATGATATCGGGTCAAACTACCGGAGCGCCATCTACACGCAAAACGCCAGCCAGCAGGACACCGCGCTGCAAACACGCGATAGCTATCAGCGAGCGCTGAGCGCCGCCGGCAAGGGGGCAATCACAACCGAGATTGCGCCACTAACCGCCTATTTCCCGGCAGAGAGCTATCACCAGGATTACCTCAAAAAGAATCCGAATGGCTATTGCGGTTTAGGTGGCACGGGCGTTAAGTATCCCGTTGCAGGTGCTCCGGCATCTGCGTCGCTATCATTGGTGGCGGGCAAAGGCCTGGATGGCAAGGCATTGGCATATCCGCGGCAGTTGGTGGTCTTCGAGGCAGAAGACTGCGGCTACTGCAAACTATTCAAGAAAGAAATTCTGGATCACTGGAGATCCGATGTGCCGGTTGTTAGAACGTTCAACACCAATGCCCCCGCAGGGTGGTCACTCGAAAAGGCCTTATTTGCGACCCCCACCATCGTGCTTTTCGAGAAGGGCAGAGAAGTCTCTCGATACACGGGTTATAACGGCGAGCAGCAACGTTTCTGGCACTGGATCGGTTTTCAGTTGCTCTCACCCGAGCAACGCAAAATTGCTTTTGAGCAGGGGACCGAATATCCGGGGACGGGGTTTCACCTCGATGAAAAAAGGCCGGGAACCTTTGTCGATCCGATTACCGGTGCACCGTTGTTCCGCAGCGATACTAAATTCAACAGTGGCACCGGTTGGCCCAGTTTCTTCAACCCAGTGCCAGGATCGATCTCCTTACATGAAGACACCAGTCACGGGATGAAACGGGTTGAGGTGCGTAGTGCCAGTTCGGGGATTCATCTGGGGCACGTGTTTGATGACGGTCCGCCGCCCACGCACAAGCGGTATTGCATCAACGGGAACGTCCTCAAATTTGTGCCCGATAAAGGCCAGTGACTCAATAATTGTCCGCGTACCTGGTCAGGCTGAGCAGCCTGAATATGAGGCGGGCACTGAAAATACGGATTGCCCGGTGCAGGCCGGATTGTTTTGCCCATCCGGTAGCCGTGATTTCGCGGCTGTTTGTGTCGATCTGATGCATCAGTTGACGTTCGAGGTCGTGGCAGAAGGGCTGATGCCGGATAATCAGGTTTGCTTCACGTGCCACCAGCAGAGAAAAGGGATCCAGATTGGCCGAACCCAGAGTGGCCCATGTGTCATCAACGATGCCGACTTTGGCGTGCATCAGCCCTGGCAGGTATTCATGGATATGAACGCCCGCATCCAGTAAACGGTGATACAGCGACTGCGAGGCGTAGTGCTGCAGTCGGTACTCAATGCGACCTTGTAGCAACAGATGGATTTGCACGCCACGCTTTGCGGCATCGAGTAGGGCGTTAAGAATATTGCGGCTAGGGATGAAGTACGCCATGGCCAGTGTGATGCGTTCCCTCGCAGACTCAATCGCGCTGATATAGGCTTGTTCTATACTGCGTCGGTGTCTCAGGTTGTCGCGCAACAGTAAACCGCATGCAACCCTACCCGCCTTGGCGGGGTCGATCTGTGTCGATGGTGGCCGGCACCCTGAATGAAAGAAGGGGCGGCGCGATAAGGTGAGCCATTGGCGGTCTATCTCATGGCCGATGTGTTGCAGAACGGGCCCTTCGATCTGTAGCGCAAAGTCCAGCCGTGTTGTTGCCGTATTGCCCGTGGCATCGTCAATGACGTTGATGCCGCCCAGAAATGCCGTGCGCCCGTCGATGAGCGCCATCTTCCTGTGCATGCGACGTAGCCGTGTACGCTTGCGTGCCAGGAGGTGACGCCAGAGATGTTGCTCCGGCCGGAAAATGCGGACATAGACACCGGCTTCCAGCAAGCGAGGCAGGTGCACGGTGTCGATATTCCGGGCACCAAAACCGTCCACCACCAAACGTACATCCAGACCGCGCCGGGCAGCGTCACAAAGCGCTGTTGTCACGGCCTCGCCGATGGCGTCGTCGGCATAGAGATAGGTTTCGAGGCGGATGCTCTGTCGCGCCACCGTTATTGCGTTCAGAAGGACTGGGAAATAGGCCGCGCCGTTGTTAAGCAGGGCAAGACGGTTGCCATCAGTGATGACAGGTGCGGGGTTCAGTGCATTGCGCAGCCGGCCGCTGAAGTGCATGTCAACCTGTCAGCTCAAGCTCACAACGCAGTGCCGCGTGATCAGAAATCTTCGACCAGCCGGCGCCGTAGTGCACATCGGCGCGCACGGGCTTCAAACCGCGGATGTAGATGCGGTCCAGGCGCAGCATGGGCATTGCCACGGGGAAGCTGCGTGCGGGCTTGCCCGCCAGCGTATCAAAGACTTCCACCATGTCGAGACGTCGTGCTAGGTGTTCGCTGGCATGGTTGCGCCAATCGTTGAAGTCGCCGGCAATGATCAGAGGTTGATCATGGGGGACCAGGCGGTCGATCTCTTCGGCCAGCGCAGCCATTTGCCATTTCCGCGATCGTGCCAGAAGTGACAAGTGCGCACAGACACAGTGCACCATCTGCCCCTGCCATTCGATTTGGGTGTGCAGTAATCCTCGGCGCTCAAAGCTGAGATGTGTCACATCCTGATTGTGACTGCGCTCAATCGGGTAGCGCGATAGGATCGCGTTGCCATGGTGTCCGTGGTTGTACAACACGTTTTGGCCGTAGCTGGCGTGCCAGATGGTGTCGGCCAGAAATTCGTGTTGCGGTTGCGTTGGCCAGTTGTCGTGTTTGATCGCATGCTGCTGGTGCAGCCCCTGTACTTCCTGCAGAAATACCAGATCCGGATTCAGGTGACGCAGACGGTCTCTCAGATCATGCACCGTGAGACGGCGATTGAACTGCGAGAACCCTTTGTGGATATTGTAAGTAACCAGTGACAGCGTATCGGACATGGTGTGCCCATTGGCCGAGAGGGCCGTCAGGAAACCTCAAGCATGCGTTCCATGGCCAGCTTGGCGGCGGCTGTCTGGCTTTCCGGTACGCGAATCGCATTGACGACGTGACCGGCCACCAGATTTTCCAGCGTCCAGGCCAGGTGCTGCGGATCAATACGCTGCATCGTCGAACACATGCATACCGTCGGCGACATGAATTGCACGATCTTGCCCTCCGGCGCCACTTCTCGTGCCAGCCGTTCGACCAGGTTCAACTCGGTGCCGACCAGCCAGCGGGTGCCGGCAGGGGCTTCCTTGATGACTTTCACAATGTACTCGGTGGAACCGATGTAATCGGACGCGGCACAGACTTCGAACGAACACTCCGGGTGCGAGATGACTTTGCCCTCGGGGTGCTTGGCACGGAAGGCCTCAATGTGTGAAGGCTGAAACATCTGGTGTACGGAGCAATGCCCCTTCCACAGCAGAATCTTTGCGTTGCGGATCTGTTCCTGGGTCAGCCCGCCGCGTGGCTGATCTGGGTCCCAGACCAGCATCTCGTCGAGCGGAATGCCGCGGGTGTGCCCTGTCCACCGGCCCAGATGCTGGTCCGGGAAGAACAGGATCTTCGGGCGGCGTTCTAGCGCCCAGTCCAGAATCACTGGGGCATTCGACGAGGTGCAGACAATGCCGCCGCGATCACCGCAGAAAGCCTTGAGATCGGCGGCCGAGTTAATGTAGGTAATCGGCGTCACCTGGTTGGCCGGGTCTTCGCCCAGCGCCGCAGTCAGTTCTCGCCAGCAGCGTTCCACCTTGGTCAGGTTGGCCATGTCGGCCATCGAACAGCCGGCGGCCAGATCCGGCAGAATCGCCGTCTGGTTGGGTTTGGTCATCATGTCGGCCACTTCGGCCATGAAGTGCACGCCGCAGAACACGATGTACTCGGCATCCGTCTGGCTGGCAAGCCGCGATAACTTCAGTGAGTCACCGGTCAGATCGGCATGCTGGTAAACATCGGCACGCTGGTAATGATGGCAGAGCAATACGGCACGCGAGCCCAGTTTTTTGCGGGCGGCGTTAATGCGCTCCTGGCAGGCTTCGTCAGGCAGGTCGCGGTAGTCTTCGAATGACAGCATGCTCGATATCCTCAGCCCTGATACCAGGGGAGGCCGTGGAAACGCCAGCCGCCGAGATTGCCGCGGTGATTGTTGGCATCCTTATCGCCCTCGAAGCCTTCCAGAATGTTGTAGGCAGCCGTAAAGCCGGCTTCCAGCGCAGCGCTGGCCGCGCTGCGGGAGCGCACACCGCTACGGCAGAGGAACAGGATCGTTGCGTTTGGATCCACCTGGCGTTGCAGTTCGCTAATGAATTGGGGATTACGCGACATCTCCGGGTATTGCACCCAGTCGATTTCAATCGCGCCCGGTACCCGGCCGACCCAGTCCCATTCCGCGCGTGTGCGAACATCCACGAGAACAGTGCCTGGGGCCTCTTGCAGCAGCATTAGCGCTTCCTGGGGTGTTACGTCACCGCTGTAGTTGAAGCCCTGTTGTTCGGCACGCAGGCGTGCCTGGGTCAGAATATCGTTGATTCGGCTCATGATGAATCTTCTGTTAAATCGCTAATGGAGCGGCCCGGAGGCCACGGGATTGGCGATAGAATATCGCTGAACTGGCGAGTATACGCGGCCGTTGCTGCAAGCGGAATCCATGTGGCCCGGTTGGGCTGTTTTACCAAGGGAACACTATGTCACTGGGGCATCACCATGCGGGGCACGCGCATGACCAGACCGCACTCATCGATGCATTAACTGGTGCGCACGGTAGCGCGGCTTCGAACCGGCTGGTTCGGCGATCAGTCAATGTCAGTATGGGCATCAATATCGCCCTCTCGGTGCTGCAGATCATTGTGGGTTGGTTTGCCCATTCGCACAGTCTGCTGGTTGACGGCTTCCATTCTTTTTCCGATCTGCTGTCCGATGTGCTGGTTCTTTTTGTCGCCCGTCATAGCGCACGGGCGGCTGATGATAATCACCCCTATGGGCATGCTCGGCTTGAAACGCTGGCCACGCTGATTCTCGGCGTCATGCTGCTGGCCATTGGCGGCGGCTTTTTGTATTCCGCGGCCGAGCGTGCGATCAGCGTCGAGTCGGCACCCCCCGTCGAGATGATGGCGCTATACGTCGCCCTGCTGGCGCTGGTGTCCAAGGAGTGGTTGTTCCGTTACATGCTGCGCGTGGCGAAGAAAGCCAACTCTGCGATGCTCGTGGCTAATGCCTGGCACTCGCGTTCGGATGCGGCTTCGTCGCTCGTTGTGGCGATCGGTATTGGCGGTAGTCTGATGGGCTTTGTTTATGCGGATTTATTGGCAGCCGCTATCGTCGGTGCGCTCATCGTCAAGATGGGCTGGCAGTTTTCCTACAGCGCACTTGAAGAGCTCATTGACAAGGGGGCCAATGCCGAAGAAATCGAAGCAATCCGCCGCGTTATTACCGAGACGCCGGGGGTTATCGGGCTGCATGATCTCCGGACCCGTCGTATGGCTGACCGCATTCTGGTGGATGCTCATGTGCTGGTATCGCCCCGTATCAGTGTGTCTGAAGGGCACCGGATTGCTGAGCAAGTGAGGCGGCGCGTCCGGGAGCGCTGCCCCGAAGTCCTCGATATGCTCGTCCACATCGATCCTGAAGACGACCTGTTGGCGGATGAAGCGGTGCATCACGGGGTGCTGGATCGGGAGGCGTTGGCCCAATGGCTCGAACGGGAATCCACGCGGATTTGGGGCACGGCAACGGCCTGGTCGCCGGAAAGGATTCAGTTACACTACCTGAACGGTCGGGTTGAAGTGGAAATTATGTTGCCGCCAGCGCCGGGGATTGATCCGGAACCCGCTGTGATCGAAAAGGGTGTACGGGATTTGCAGGCTGCTGCTGAAAAAGAGCGCCTGCCGTTGGATCGCTGGGTGGTTTACCGTCGTTTGAGTGCATGAAACCAATGTGCACCAGTGTGGTGCGCATTAAGCTGGTGCGCGCAGTGAATTGTTGCACCGATTTGGTGCGGCGCAGGGAGTGTGTTTAATAGGCCGGTCACGAAAGCTGCGCCAAAAGCGTACTTTCTGGAGCGGGTTGTCGTATCATTGTTGGCATGGATCCTGCTTTGAAGGCAGGGCAAAGATTTTTTCTTGTTTCTATATGTGTAGGCCGCCCGTTGCGGCCGCTTTTAGGAGAGAGCTGTTATGACCACAGTGCAAGACGTCCTGAAGCTGGTCAAGGACAACGACGTTAAGTACGTCGACTTCCGTTTCACCGATACCCGTGGCAAGGAACAGCACGTTGGCGTGCCGATCAGCCAGTTTAACGAAGAGAAGTTTGAAGAAGGCCAAGCCTTCGACGGCTCGTCGATTGCCGGTTGGAAGGGCATTCAAGCCTCCGACATGCTGCTGATTCCGGATCCGGCATCGGCCTACATTGATCCGTTCTATGACGAAACCACGCTGGTCCTGACCTGTGACGTCGTCGAGCCGACTGACGGTAAGGGCTACGATCGCGACCCGCGTTCGATCGCCAAGCGCGCCGAAGCCTACCTGAAGAGCTCGGGTATTGGCGACACTGCCTTCTTTGGTCCGGAACCTGAATTCTTCATTTTTGATTCGGTTGAGTGGAAGACCGACATGTCGGGCACTTTCGTGAAGATCTTCTCGGAAGAGGCAGCCTGGTCGTCGGACGCCAAGATCGAAGGTGGTAACACCGGTCACCGTCCGGGCGTTAAGGGCGGTTACTTCCCGGTTGCCCCGGTGGATAGTTTCAACGACATCCGTACTGCTATGTGTAACGCCATGGAAGCCTGCGGCGTTGAAGTCGAAGTGCACCACCACGAAGTGGCCACTGCCGGTCAGAACGAAATCGGTACCAAGTTCGATACCCTGGTTCGTCGCGCTGACAAGACCCAGGTGCTGAAGTATGTTGTGCTGAACGGCGCACACCAGTACGGCAAGACCGCGACCTTCATGCCGAAGCCGATCGTTGGTGACAACGGTTCGGGTATGCACGTTCACCAGTCGATCTGGAAAGACGGCAAGAACCTGTTTGCCGGTGATCAGTACGCTGGCCTGTCGGAAACCGCCCTGTACTACATCGGTGGCATCATCAAGCACGCCAAGGCACTCAACGCCATTACCAACCCGGGTACCAACTCGTACAAGCGTCTGGTCCCGCACTACGAAGCACCGGTGAAGCTGGCCTATTCGGCCAAGAACCGTTCGGCCTCGATCCGTATCCCGTTCGTGGCTTCGACCAAGGCGCGCCGCATCGAAACCCGTTTCCCGGATCCGATCGCCAACCCGTACCTCTGCTTTGCAGCGCTGCTGATGGCCGGTCTGGATGGTATCCAGAACAAGATCCACCCGGGCGATCCGGCTGACAAGAACCTGTACGATCTGCCGCCGGAAGAGGATGCAAAGATCCCGACCGTGTGCGCCAGCCTCGACGAAGCGTTGGACGCACTGAAGGCCGACCACGAGTTCCTGACTCGCGGTGGTGTCTTCTCGAAGGATTGGATCGATTCGTTCATCAACCTGAAGATGGAAGAAGTCAACAAGGTGCGTATGACCACGCACCCGGTTGAGTTCGAGATGTACTACTCGTGCTAATCCGCGACACATTGCAGAGCCGCTAACGGCGAACGCAAGTCAAAAGAGGGACGGTTCGCCGTCCCTCTTTTGTTTCCTGCTCCCAAAAAAAAGAAACGACACCATGAACGCCAAGTCGACTGCCTCGACACCCATGCGCTACGCCGGCCTCGAATTGTTATCGTCGGCCGCGGTGGTGCTCGACCGTTCGCAACACATCGTCTACCTGAATCCTGCTGCTGAAAATCTGCTGCGTATCAGTCAGCGTGCCGCACTGGGGCGAGAGCTGTTCCAGGTGATCGGTGTGACGCCGGAACTGGTGAGTGCCATCATGAAGTCGTTGAGCAACAAATGGGGTTATAGCGGACAGAATATCCAGGTCGAACGTGGTGATGAAGTGCTACATGTCGACTGCACCGTCACGCCGCTCGACGATGAAGAGGGCGGCTTGCTCATCGAGATGCGCCCCGTTGATCAGCAGTTGCGGGCACGTCGGGAAGAGCGCCTCATTGAACTGCAATTGCGTCATCGTGAACTCATGCGCAATCTCGCACATGAAATCAAGAACCCACTGGGTGGTATCCGCGGCGCGGCTCAATTGCTCGAACACGAGCTACCCAATCCCTCGTTGCGGGAATACACTCAGGTCATCATCAAAGAGGCAGATCGTCTGCAAGACCTGATGCAACGGCTGCTTCAGCCGCACCAGGGGATGCAGCCGGCGCCCACGAATATTCATGAAATTCTGGAGCGGGTGCGCAGCCTCATCCTGGCCGAGTTTCCTAAAACGCTCACCGTGCGTCGCGACTACGACACCAGCCTGCCGGATCTCACGGCAGACCGGGAGCAGCTCATCCAGGCCGTGCTCAACATTGCTCGTAATGCCGCCCAGGCTATGGCCTCCAGCCCAGAGCATGGCGGTCAGATTACGCTTCGTACCCGTGCTGTACGGCAGGTCACTTTGCTCAAGCATCGCTGGCGTTTGGCGATTGAGGTGCAGGTGATTGACAACGGCCCGGGGATTCCGCGAGCCATTCTGGAGCGCATGTTCTACCCGCTGGTTTCCGGCCGTGAGGGCGGTACCGGGCTAGGGCTGACCATCGCACAGAGCTTCATTCAGCAGCACCAGGGCACCATTGAATGCGAAAGCAAGCCCGGGCAAACGCAATTTATTATCCGGTTGCCTGTCGTCTGAAGCGGTAGAATAAAAACCGTTGAATTTCCAGGGGTGATTGAGAAAATCGGCATGGTATTTGCTCAATGTTCGGCTGTAACACCCACGGTTATTTAACAACCGCGATGCCAGGTGGCAGAGGGGTGAATTCTGGAGACACCGACCATGAAGTCCGTCTGGATCGTTGATGATGATCAGTCCATCCGCTGGGTGCTGGAAAAGGCACTTGGCCGCGCCGGTATTTCGCAGCGCAGCTTCGACCATGCCAACGACGTCATTAATGCGTTGGATGACGGTGATCCGCCGCCACAAGTACTGATATCCGATATCCGCATGCCAGGTCCCTCCGGCCTGGATCTGTTGGCGCGTATCAAAACGTTGCTACCGGATCTACCGGTGATCATCATGACGGCGTACTCTGACCTGGAAAGTGCTGTGGCGGCATTCCAGGGGGGGGCGTTTGAATATCTGGCCAAACCCTTTGATGTCGATCAGGCGCTGGCGCTGATTCAGCGTGCCATGGCACAGTCAGCCAAACCCGCTGCAGCAGCAACGGAAGACGATGTCGGCATGCCGGAGATTCAGGGACATGCCCCGGCCATGCAGGAAGTTTTCCGTGCCATTGGCCGATTGTCCAACTCCAATGCCACGGTGATGATCACTGGCGAGTCTGGTACGGGAAAAGAGCTCGTTGCCCGGGCGCTACACCGGCATAGTCCGCGGGCCAAGAAACCGTTTATCGCCATCAATACAGCGGCCATCCCACGTGACTTGCTCGAATCCGAACTCTTCGGTCACGAACGGGGTGCCTTTACCGGTGCCGCCACACAACGACGCGGTCGTTTCGAAGAGGCCGATGGCGGTACGCTGTTCCTTGATGAAATCGGTGACATGCCGGCCGAACTGCAAACGCGCCTGTTGCGCGTACTCTCAGACGGGCACTACTACCGTGTGGGTGGTCATCAGTCGATCAAATCCAATGTACGCGTCATTGCCGCAACTCACCAGAATCTGGAGGAGCGGGTTCGACAGGGTTTGTTCCGTGAAGATCTGTTTCACCGGTTGAATGTGATCCGGTTGCGCTTGCCCCCGCTCAAGGAGCGTTATGAAGACATTCCCGAGCTAGCCACGCATTTTCTGGCGCGGAGTGCGCGTGAGCTGGGTGGCGAGCCAAAACAGCTCACGTCTGCCGCCATGGCGTATCTGACGTCGTTGCCTTTTCCCGGTAACGTGCGGCAACTGGAAAACCTTTGTCACTGGTTGACTGTCATGGCACCCGGCCAGACCGTTGATGTGAACGATCTGCCGCCCGAGCTGCGTCAGGACACCACCCTCGCCCAAGTCAGCGAGGCGACCGCATTGAGTGGCGCCTCGGTTTCCAGCGCCGTGGTTGTGGCACCTATCGTGGCGGGTAATCGTTGGACGGACCTGCTGGCAACGGTGGTCGATGGCATGTTGCTGGGCGGTGTGGCGCCAAGCGACGACGAGGGTGTCTATGGTCACCTCATGCAGGATTTCGAGCGTACGCTGATCGCTCGCGCCTTACATCACACGGGTGGACGTCGTATCGAAGCAGCGCAGTTGCTGGGCATTGGCCGTAATACAATTACGCGCAAAATCCAGGAACTCAGGCTTGACGAGGATGCCCCTGCAAAAGTTGCTACAACCAAAGATCACCCGGTTTGAGTCCTGCGACTCAACCAACCGCTTGTTGCTCGATGCAGCAGAAGCGGGTGTGTTGCCGGGCAGCGTTTATGTGGCCCGCCAGCAGTTAGCTGGCCGTGGTCGTCGTGGCCGTCGTTGGATCGCTGCGCCAGGTCACAGTCTCATCTTTTCGCTGCTTTGGACCTTCCCGGCAGACCCGATAAAGCTGCAAGGTTTGTCGTTGGTGGTTGGTCTAGCGGTCATCCGCGCGCTGTCGGATCCTCGTCTGGGTCAGACAACGCCAGAAATCCGCTGTGGCCTGAAGTGGCCTAATGATCTACTGCTGCAACGGCACGATGGCAGTTACGCCAAAGCGGGCGGCATACTGATCGAGTCGGTTCTGCGGCAGGCCGATGGTGGTGGTCGTGAACTGGCGGTTGTCATTGGTTTGGGGCTCAACTGCATGAGTGATGCCACGCTGAATGCCGCCGTGACCGATCAAGCAGTCGGTGCGATCTCTGAACGCTTCAGCGTACCCGTCACGCCGGAAATGCTCTTGCCATGCCTGCTAGATGTGTTGGTGCCAATGCTGGTTGATTTCGAACGCCATGGGTTTGAGCAGTTCGCTGGCGAATGGAATACGCATGATGTCTGGCAAGACCAGCGAGTGCAAATCAGTGAAGAAGGGGTTGTCCGGTTAACTGGCCTGTGTCGAGGTGTTGACCGGGATGGGGCGCTGCTGTTGGCCACCGATGCCGCCATCGAGCGCGTGATTACCGGCGACGTTAGTCTGCGCAGGGTATGAGGGTATAGTCCTGCCATGGTACTTCTACTGGACTTCGGCAATACGCGCCTCAAGTGGGCGTTGACGACGCCTTCCCGTACGCTGTTGCGGCAAGGTGCCGTTGCGTATGCGCCGGCTGCGCTGGATGATTGGTGTGGTCGGCTGGCCTCTGAAAAAATTCGCCGAATCCGTTATGCCAGCGTGGTGACATCCACGCAGGAAGCCGATGTGCTGTCACGGTTTCCGCTGCCCGCCGAACGCTTCGAGGTAACCGCTTCAGCAGGTAGTCTGCGTAACGCGTATGGTACGCCTCACACGCTGGGTGTTGACCGCTGGGCTGCTGCCATCGGTGCTTGGTCGCTGGTTGGCAAGCCTTGCCTAGTTATTGGTGCCGGCACGGCAACCACGATTGATCTGATCGATACCGAAGGTGCTATGGGCATTTACCGGGGGGGGCTTATCCTGCCCGGAATCGACCTCATGCTGCAATCGCTGCACCAGCGAACCGCTCGGTTACCGCAGGCAACCGGCGCTTACCGGTCGGCGCCGGACGTTGCGGACAACACGCACGATGCCATGACCAGTGGTGCCATCGAAGCGACCTGCGGTGCCATAGAACGTATGGGGCAGCGTTTGCCTTTTGATGCGCCCTGGCTGGTTAATGGGGGCTGCGCAGCGTTGTTGCAAGCCGCACTCGGTGATCGTCTGCGCATTTCTGATGATCTGGTTCTGACCGGTTTGGCTGTTTAGTTTTTTCAGAAAACCCATGCGTCCTGCTCGCAGAAAAAAACTCCCCCCCAAAGCACCCGGCAATTTCCGTACGGTCGCTGTTGAAGAACTATTGGCTTTCTGGTCGTTTCTGCAGAGCAACTGGTTTTATATCCTGCCGGGCCTCCTCCTCGTTGCAGCATTAATCTACATCGTGCGTCCGTTGCCCCCGCAGACCGTGACCATTGCCACAGGGCAACAGAACTCAACGGCCGATACGGTAGGACATAAATATCAGGAATACTTCCGCAAGCATGGCGTCACCTTGAAACTGGTGCCATCGCTGGGGGCGGAAGAAAACCTGCAGTTATTGGCCGAGGGGAAAGTCGATGCCATATTTACCCAAGGTGGTTTGCCGTTACCTAATGCGTCTGAACATCTGTTATCACTCGGTTCCATTGCCTATCAGCCGCTATGGCTGTTCTATTACGGCAACGAGGCGACACAGCTGGATCTGAATGTACTGCTTGCCGATAAAAAGGCATCCATCAATGTGGCCGGGAGCAGTACTCATGCGCTGGCGCTGCCTGTTATTGCTGCACAGGGCATAGATCTAGCCTCCCCCAGCTTGGTCGAACTCAACACGCATGACTCGGTCGAAGCCTTCAAAGCGCACAAGATTGACGCCTTGTTTCTCGTGGCGAGCATGGAATCTAAAAATCTTCGCGAAGTGGCTCAGTTACCCGGGGTTCGTATCTACAACTTCAAGTTGGCCGAAGCCTATACCAAACGCTTTCAGTATCTCGATCCAGTCATGCTGCCGGCGGGCGCGCTGAACTTTTATCCGACCAAACCCGCCATTGATACGCACATGATTGCAACCACGCTGGATATCTTGACGACGGATCGGTTGCACCCGGCACATCAGCTGTTGTTCCTAGAAGCAACGGATGAGTTTGAACGTAAACGCGTGTCGTATTTCAGCCATGGCAAGTTCCCAACCTACATGGATACACGTATACCTGAAAGCGATGTCGCTCGTCGTTTCTTCAAGGAAGGCTCGCCTTTTCTCTGGGGTTATGTGCCGTATTGGGCTGCTAGCCTCTTTGATGAAGTCTGGTTCTATCTGCTAGCCATCGGCGCTGTCGCTATTCCGCTCATCGGCTTCCTACCGAGTTATCGCAAGACCCACGCTGTGCTTAGCATCGAATCGTGCTACGACGAGCTTCGTCTCATTGAGAACGAAATCCTCTATTTGCAGGAGCAACATCATGCGATGCCCCTGCAGTTACTGAAGCGTATCGACAGGCTCAAGGACAAAGTTCGTGCGTTGTGGGTACCCACCGGTAACAGAGGTGCCTATTATGATCTGCGCGCGGCGATCAACATCGTGCGTGAAGACATCGTGGATAACCTTGAGAAACCGCTGTCGCATGCCTGATGCGGGCTCTAAATGATGCATCAGAGGGCGGTGTTAGCGGGTGGCAATATCAGGTAAGGATGTAATGTGGTTGCGCAGCGCTTTGCGCGCCGCTTGGCACGCCGGATACATTTGTTCCACGACAGCCCAGAAACGCGGGCTGTGATTCATCTCCACCAGATGCCCGAGTTCGTGCGCCACCACATAATCGATTAGTGGCTCCGGGAGATGTATCAGTCGCCAGTTCAGGCGGATGTGGCCGGCACTGGTGCAGCTTCCCCAGCGTGTTCGCGCTTGGGACAGAGAAAGCGGTGGCATTGGTGCGCCCAGCTTTGCCGCGTAATGAGCGACGCGGCTCTCGAAGTGCGCCAGTGCCTCGGCACGTAGCCATGTCACTAAGGCGCGTTGATTGGCCAAATCATCACCCGGCATGCGGGTATGCAGCCGTAGGAGATTGTCCTCGCGTTCGATGCGCACACTGCGTGCAGAATGCGGCACGATATGGACACGGTGATCTTCGCCAAATAGCGGTAGCGGTGCCTGGCCCGACACGCGCCAGTTGCGGGTGAGGCGTTCGTGACGCCAGGCATCCAGTTTGGTCAGCACCCAGGCCTCATGCTCAAGCAACATCGATTCCGCTTGGCGGACAGAGAGACTCATGGGCCCCAGAACACGTAGGCCGCGATGGTCAATGGTCAGGCTGAGACGACGGCGTTGGCCCCGATGGATGGAATACGGAACGATCCGGTCCGAAAACGTAATGCTGCGGTGTTGTTCGCCGGGCGCTGATGCCGGCTTGCCGTTAAGCCCGAACAGCCGGAGGAAGTTCACGCATTGCCTCACGGATCCAGGTTTCTACACGGCTACTCAGTTCGGCTTCGCTGATGCCCGTCGGATCAATTGCCGGACCAAAACGTACCGTAATCGTGCCGGGCTTTTTCAGAAAAGCATTGCGCGGCCAAAGCTCCCCCGCGTTATGTGCAACGGGAATCACGGGTGCTCCGGTGCGACTGGCCAGATGGGCGCCACCGGCTTTGAACTTGCCCATCT
>JACCDN010224806.1_pt1 | contig 30065 bp, 37 predicted proteins | sample 7441691 | NCBI WGS metagenome assembly JACCDN01 (sample SAMN15323439, study PRJNA562643) | freshwater metagenome | isolation source: river surface water | place: USA:Blue River Watershed | collected 2017-08-16 | reverse complement strand
CAGGAATGAGAAATGGTGAATTGTATGCTTTAAAATGGGGAGACGTTGATCTGGATAATAATATTATAACTGTTCAGCGATCTTTTAATAAAAAAATTAAAGACTACAAATGCACTAAAGCAGGTTACTGGAGAACAGTTCCAGTTTCAGATGAATTAAAAGGGGTGATAATTGAATTAAAGAAAAAATCCACTTCTGAATTTGTTCTACCTCGTCCCACATATTGGGATAGATGTGAACAGGCAAAAGTGTTAAGAGAATTTTGCAATTCAATTAATATTGCATCCATTAAGTTTCATACGCTGAGAGCTTGCTTTGCAACTCAGCTTCTTGGTGAAGGTGTAGAGGCTATGAAGGTTATGAAAATTTGTGGCTGGCGGGATCTTAAAACGATGGCCCGCTATGTTCGATTGGCCGGAATTGACGAGAGGGGGGCTACTGATGGATTAAGATTCTTGCCTTCAGAGGATGTGCTTTCTAGTAATGTTGTGAACCTTTTTAATCATAGGAAGGAATAGGCTTTTTTAGACGAGAAGTAGATAGAGAAAGATATATTTATCAGGAGGGGCCTTAAACCTCTCCTGATTTTAAATAGTTAAATTGATTAATCTGTAACAAAAACAACCCAAAATGACATTGTGGGTGCCTATTGTTACAGATTAGGGATTATGGTATAATGTTACAAAGTCCACCCAAGTAAAATGCATGGGGTTTAATTGTTACATATGGAAAATTTTGAACATAAGCCATTTTTCACAACAAAAGAGGCGGAAGCTATAGGGCTTTCCCGTAGAATGCTTTCTTATTATGTTAAAAATGGTACTTTAAAAAGAATTGGGAAGGGGATTTATCAATCGTCAAATTATAAAGATGATCAGGATATAAAATGGTCAGGACTTTTGATGTCTGCTAAGGCCAGTGGAAATGGAGTTATTTGTCTTCTTTCTGCACTTATCTACTATGAGTTGAGTGATGAGTTTTTGAATGAATACTGGATTGCTATCCCACATAATCACTCGAAAATTAATGTTAAAAATACAAGAGTTTTTAGAATGAGAAATATGGAACTTGGAGTGACTGAAATTAAAATCTCAGGAGAAAAAGTTAAAATATTTGATATTGAACGAACAATTATTGATTCATTCAGGTTGCTCGATATAGAAACGGCAATGAGAGCACTAAAGACATACATGTCAGGCTCAAAGGGTAAGCCAAATATTAAAAAACTAAATAAATATTCAAAGGAGTTGCGTCTAGATATTTCAAAATATCTGATGCCATTTATAATATGAGTAAAGCAATTGAACAAAGTGTAAAACACAAACTTAAGACCATAGAGAACTCTACTGGTGTGACATTTAACAGGCTTCTTGAAACGCTATTTCTTGAAAGAATCCTTGTGCGGATTAGTAAATCTATGCATAAGGATAAATTAATTTTTAAAGGTGGAATGTGCCTTGCGCAGTTTTTAAATCTAGGTAGAGGTACAAAAGACATAGACTTTTTGTTAAAAGGTTTAAGTGCCAATGAAAAAAGCATTAGCGAGATATTCGAAGACATAGCCCAAATAGATTGTAATGACGGCTTTGTATTCAGTAATTTCAAAATTAGCCAACTATCTTTAGAAAATAAAAAATACCCAGGCTATAGAATTTCAATGGAAGGAAGCTTGGGGCAAATTAAAAATAAATCAACGATTGATCTTGGTGTCGGCGATGTCGTAAGACCGAGACTTGTTGAGATAGAGCTTTTAAAAGAAAAGGATTCGTTGTTTGAAGATTCTATTGAATTAAATGCTTACCCTCCAGAATTTATATTTTCTGAAAAACTAGAAGCAATTATTTACTTAGATGAAATCAATGGCCGGATGAAGGATTTTTACGACTGCTATATGCTCGTTGAAAATAATGTTTTAGATAAAGGTGAAGCGGCCATGGCCATAAGCGATACTTTTAAAACGAGAGGCACCGAACTTGGTTTAATACCAACGGGCTTGGCCACATCCCACGATTCTCGTTGGAAGGCATTTATTAAGAAAGAGAACTTAAAACAAATTGAAATTCAGACAGTAATATTAAAAATTAATAATTTCTTGGAAGAGCTAAATGTTTTATAAAACAATAAAATTAGATGAAATGAGCAAAAATCCTGTCCTGTTATCTGAAATGAAAGATGGTCAGGTTTTGCAGGTAAATTGTCCAGGGCAAGATACAAAAGTCATGATGACACAAGAATACTATCTTGAACTTATGGGCAAACTAGAAAAAAACGAAGGCAGTGCTAAAGTAACTAAATATGATCCAGAAACATTGATGACGGATTTTGAAAAAAGAGTAAAGAGCGATGTATAAGACATCTGAGGAACAAAAAATTAGACTTCATGAAATAGCTGACAATATGAAAGATTTTGGCCTCGATACGGCCTTCATCGCTGATGCGGTTTGTATTGGTGAAATCTATGAAGGTGTCTTTGATCTTTTTTGTATTTGGAATGAAGAAGATTTAATTGAAAAAGAAAAAATTATATCAGATCTTCAAAAGGAAATTAATGAATACCGAGAACAAAACAAAAAGCCTACATGTAAAAAATAAATCAGAGTTGGGATTATGAAATTTATCGACGAAATCAAACATTTTTCAATAAAACATACGAAAGAGATGGTTTATTTTTTATTAATTTATTTTTTCTCAATTATTCAAGGAATGATGATTTTTCTATACTTAAATAAAAACAATTCATCCCAAAAATTGATGACTTTAGCCTTAGTCATTTCATCTATCCCGGCATGTATTTATACTGAATACTCAAATAGAGCGATAGGCTTTAAAAAACCAGTTATCAGTGCCTTGATTTCCTTTATCCTTTTAAATTCATTTTTATTAGTAATTACCAATCTTGATTATAAATTTCTTCCTTCGTTTTATAATTATTTTTTTTTATTGCTGATATTTGGTGGATTTTATTTTTCTAAAAATGATACTTGTTCATGTAAAAGACATACTGATTAATAGAGCAATTGAATATGAAGTTAACTCATTTTGGAATTTATGGAATTGTTTTAAACGAAAACAAGGATAGTATCCTCTTGGTGAAAAAGACCAGAGGGCCTTATACCGATCTTTATGATCTACCAGGTGGAACTCCTAAGCATAATGAAAGTAATGATGAGACATTAGAAAGAGAATTTTTAGAAGAAGTTGGTGCAAATATTAAGCGAACGTCGGAATGGATTGATCTCTGCTTCAATGTAGATCGAGATAGTTTTAATAAGCCCATTCAGTTTGAGCATTCAGCCAAGGTTTCAGCGGTATGCTTACGAGAAGAGATTAGTGTTGAGAAAATGTCGGAGGATACCAGCGGGGCATGCTGGATCAGTTTAGACGATACTCATGTGATGAGTTCTTTAGTTAAAGAAGCCTTGAAGGTTTGTAATGAAAAAAGTGAGTGTAGAAATATAAAAATACATATCTTTGGTGCATCGGGATCAGGAGTTTCTACATTAGGAAGAGCACTAGCCCTAGAACTTCAAATACCATTTTATGATGCTGATGATTATTACTGGAAACAAACCGATCCGCCTTTTGTAGAGGCCAATCCCATAGATGAAAGAAAACAACTATTAAAAAATGCAGTAGTGGATAATAATTCATGGGTTGTCGCCGGAACATTGGTTTCATGGGGAAACTCTATTCAAGATGAATTTGATTTCGCTGTTTATCTTTCTGTTCCTACCGAAGAAAGACTTCTTAGAGTGAAAAAAAGAGAGTCTGAAAGATTTGGTTCTAGAATTGAAGTAGGCGGAGATATGCACGATGCCCATCTAAAATTTCTAGATTGGGCCGCGCAATATGATGAAGGTTATATGGGCGGAAGAAGTAAACCAAAGCATGAAGCATGGATAAAAACCATGACATTTCCTATTCTTAGAATTGATGGTGCCATCAGTGTCGAAGATGCTTTATCTAGAGTTTTAGATTACGTAAGAAATTTGAGATGAATATAAATATGAAACGAATTCTCATTGTTGGAAGTGGTGGGGCCGGAAAATCTACGTTGGCAGTTGAGCTAGGCCATAAGCTTAATCTTCCAGTTATTCATTTGGATAAGGAATATTGGCGTCCCGGATGGATAAAACCAAAACCAGAAGAATGGGATCAACATGTTTCTTCTCTGCTACATGGAGAGAAGTGGATAATCGACGGTAATTTCACAGGAACACTCGCTCAAAGAATCATTGCAGCTGACACTATAATTTACTTAAATCTGCCCCCGATTGTTTGTCTTTGGCGAATACTTAAGCGCAGGTTTCAGTTTATTGGGACTTCACATTATGCGATGGCTGAAGGTTGTCCTCAAAAGATTGATTTTGAATTTATTAAATGGGTATGGAGCTATCAAAAATCAACTGCTCCTAGGATAAAGGAAATTTTTAATAGAAATTCTTCGAATAAAAAGATAATTGAATTAAAGTCTATTTCAGAAGTTGAAAGTTTTTTTAAAGGTGTCTAAATTAAAAACTCTGACGAGCATGACGATGAAGCGCTAAAAAACAAGGAAATATTTCGTGGATATAATTAAAAGAAACGATATACCAAAAGAATTATCTTCAATCTATTTTGATTTTCACTGGTCACAAAAGAGGCTTTGGGACTTAAGCCTGCCAGTTACAACAATGAAGGTAAATGACTTCATTTGGCTTCTAGATTATCCGGTTTGGGCATCAAATCCTCCTGATAAAGTTTTTGACTTAAAGCCTTTAGACATACTTTATAACATGGATAATTTTCCAAAAATTAAAACTAAAATTTTAAATGCCGATTGCTCATACCCCATACATATTATGAACTGGCGGGAGCGTTGGGTAATCCTAGATGGCTTTCATCGTCTGCTAAAAAAAATAATTACAAACGAAACAGAAATTGCTGTCAAAGAAGTTCCCGTGTCGTCAATTAGTGAAATACAGCCTGATAGGAGTAATCCTTGCGGTTTCTTAAAACACGAGAACCAGAAGAATTAGAAGCCTTTCATAAGTATTAAGCTTTAATTTAAATATATTTGTAAAATATTCTTCGCTATCTACTTCTCAAGCTTAACCACTCAATTTCATTTCGGTCGGGTCGAATCCACCATCGGATTTCCGGTGGTGGACACTCTCTCTCAAAAAAGATCAATCAAGACTTTTAAATCACTTAGAAGCGGTTTGAAAACAATCATTTAGTTCTTAGGCTTCTTTCATCACAGAAAATCACCTGACATCACTAGAGTTTTGCTACTTAAGTGCTACGTCTGTGCTACTTGTGAAAATTCATTCATATTTTTGGACTACGCTGTGTAGGTTTCGATACTTTTTGAGAAGGTAACTTCACAAAATAATTGGACTACTCTGTGTATTTTTTTGAAGAGCATTTTTAACCTAAAACAATTGGAGAAAATGCAAAATGAAAAAGAAGAATCGAAGATGTGACCGCAAGGTAATGACTAGAGAAGCGGAGGTATTGAAATATTTAAGAGAGCTTCGCAAACTTTCGATGCGAGATGTGGGAAAAATAATTAATAAGTCAGCGGCCACCATAAATCACGTAGAGAATGGAAGAGTTGATCTTCGGCCTCAATTTATAATGAAGCTTCTAGATATTTATGGAGTGACCTATTCTTATTTTCTAGACCTCTGTAAATGCAAGATTGAAACTCCTGAGCATGTTCGCTCTGACTGCATCAGTATTATTAAAAGGGTGCCACACGATAAATTAAAGGCTATTAAGACAATATTGGAGAGCTTCCAACAGATTTAATTTTGAGAGCATTCCGGACACATCCTTTACACATTATACCGGAGACATAGTTTACACTTCTAAATAAACCGGTTGGCTATAATTACTCCATAACTGGAGGTTATAGCTATGCCGTGGATGGAGTGTAAAGTTATGGATCAGAAACTTAAGTTTATTGCTCGGTTATTTGAGGGAGAACAGATGGCCCCTCTCTGTAGAGAATTTGGAATCACTCGCCCTACTGGATATAAGATCTGGGAGCGCTATCAAAAATTCGGAGAGCTCGCTCTAGTTGAGCAAAAACGAACTCCTCATCGCTACGCCAATAAACTTCCACTTGAAATTTCCAAAAATAAGAGAAAAAATTATTAAAAAATTTCCAGATGTAAAAGTTCCAGCAGCAAGCACCATTCACGCTGTATTAGATCGTAACGGACTTGTAGAGCATCGATCAGGAAGAAAGCGATACAAATCTCAAGGAACAATTTTAGAAGATGTAAAAAAACCAAATCAACTATGGTGTGCCGATTATAAAGGCGAGTTCATGATGGGTAATCGTCGGTACTATTACCCTCTTACAATTACAGATTACACTTCAAGGTATTTAATTGCATGTGATGCTATGACTGGAACAAATGAGATTTTTGCATTTGAAGCTTTTACTCGTGCATTTAAAGAATTTGGATTACCAGATGCAATTAGAACCGATAATGGCGTTCCATTTGCCAGTGGAAATTCATTTTATAATTTAACAAAATTATCTGTATGGTGGATGTGACTTGGAATTCAGATAGAACGAATTACTCCAGGCTGCCCTCAACAAAATGGTGTTCTACTCTTTTGACAGTGGATGCCTTTATGAACTCGTCTGAATCACAAAGCTTTTTGAACTTTCAAACTCTCGTACAATGACCTTATCGTCATCAACTCTCTAAAATTTAATATAGTCGTCAATTGGCCAATTATAAAACAAAATCAAAAAATCGTTCGAATATACAAGATTAATCATTCACTATTAAAGAAGAAAAAATTTCGTTTAACTTTGAGTGAAGATGGAAAAATTCACTAACTCATAGAAAATTGATAGTTATTTTTAAGACTATTAATATTCCAATTTTTATTAAAAATCAGATCTCTTTTTTTGACCAAGGCTTCAATGGCGATGGAAGCCAATTCAATTTTTTGTTTTTTTTCTTGGCCAATAATTTCAGCATATTTAAAAAAGTTAGAGAGTAAAATCACAGTGTCTTCTAAGCCTGAAAATGTCTCTACTGTGCTAGGAGATCCAAGATCTAAGAAGAAACGTTCTGGATGAAGTGCTTTCCATTCATTGAAGAAATTTTCGTCATCAAAGAGAGTTTCCTGCGCACCAATAGTATTAATGATACATGAATGTTGAACAATGTCTTTTGCAAGGCCTAGTTCTTGAATCTCTACATCATATATTGACATTAGATCTTTTAATCTCTTTTGATTTCGCGCAATGATTTTAATTTTGTAGGACTTAGAGCAATTTTTAATTAAATCTTCGGCCAATTTACCGGATCCAAGTATCGTAATGAGTTTTGGTTGTTCATGAGTTTCAAGTTTAGACTTTAATATTTTTTTAGTAATCCCTGCATAACTCTCATGAGAAATACCAAGTAGATACTTTGTTCGGATTTCTTTAGAATCTTTAAATAATTTTTCGATTATTTTGATGAGATTTCCATTTTTTTTATGAGTCTCAAGATTCAGGTATTGGTGATAGGCATTTTTAAATTGTGCCACGATTTCATATTCAGCAATGATTCTACTTTTTAGACCACAGATAACTTCAAGTAAAAATTTGTAAGCGGAAGTCCCAAAATAGATTTCTTGATTTGAATCATATATTAAATGATTGGTGAAACCTGCTACAATCGTCCGCTGACAGGTATGTATAATGATGGATTGGGGAGGAATATTCTTACATACACCCCCGGGTTTTAAGTTTAGAACTGTTAATTGCTCGAATGACATGGGACTTCCTAGTTATCGTTAAAAAGATTTTGCCACAGGGGGATTTTGTAAAATATGACAAAAGTCATATATCGCTTTGATATTAAATACCCTAGATTAATTCGTTGTTCTCCCTTATCCTTGGAAGAAATGATGAGTTAACAGAGGGTCACATGAAAGCTTCAATAATGGATTCAATAAAAGATAAGTCAATCTCTACAGAGTTTTTACGAGTTTACTTGGGAATAGCGCTCTTTTTAAAGGGGCTCTATTTTATTAGTCACATGTCTGATCTTTTTTCTCATATTTCACATCGATTTCAATATATCGACTTTATTTTTGCTCATTATGTAGTTTTAGCACATATTGTAGGTGGGCTATTTATTGCACTGGGGCTCTTTACGAGGTATGCGGCTCTAATGAATATTCCCGTTTTATTTTCAGCGATTGTCTTCGTAAAAATTAAAACAGGCTTTTTCTCTTCAGGAGCTGAGTTTGAATTGGCCGTAATGGTATTTATGTTATTGCTTTATTTCGTCGTACAAGGTTCTGGGAAATTTTCTCTGGATTCTTATATAAAAGATTCCTATGAGAAAATTAACCACGAACATTAAGATTTTTTATTATCTTTTTGATCATCATTTTGTGATTTTTTAAACTCATTGATTCCCTGACCAATTCCTTTAGCCAGTTCTGGTATTTTTTTTGACCCAAAAAATAGAATAATGATAACAAAGACTAGTAATAATTCTGTTGCCCCTAAACCAAACATACGCTCTCCTTTTCTTAGATCCTATATTTAATCATAAAAACAAAATATGACGAATATCATAAATGAAAATGTGTAAAAGCAGATCGTAACTATTTAAAATATTCAATAATCTAGGTGTTGGATAATAATAGGGTATAAAAATGAAATTTTTTAAGTTCTTAATAATGGGTCTTTTAGCATTGATTTTGATCGTTTATTTAGTCATGGAAGCTAGATTAAGTGGGTTTCGTCAAAGCTACGCTCCCTATCAACCTGTGAAGTTTTCCCATAAAATTCATGCTGGTGATAATAAGATTGATTGTATGTATTGCCATTTCGCTGCAGACAAGGGGAGACATGCAGGAATTCCACCAACTGGTCTTTGTATGAACTGCCACTCAAAAGTGAAAGCGGATTCTGTAGAAGTTCAAAAAATAAAAACAGCTGTTACAACTGGTAAAAATCTTCAATGGATAAGAGTGCACAACCTACCTGATTTTGCCTATTTTAATCACTCTCAACATGTGAATGTTGGAAAAGTTAGCTGTCAATCATGTCATGGCAATGTTCAAGAAATGGAAGTTTTAAAACAAGCAAAACCTATGAATATGGGATGGTGTATTCAATGTCACCGAGACTCTGGAATAGCACCTCCAAATGATCATAAAACTGCCGCAGGCGGTAACTGTGCTTCTTGCCACTATTAATATTATTAAAGATAGGAAAAAAAAAGATATGAAAGAGTCAGATAAAATATTAGATAAAATAAATGTAAACCTCACTTCTGAAGAACATGAACATGAACACGAGCATGACGAAGTCACTTTAGTACAACCACAATTTGATCAAGAAATTAGCTACTGGCAAGACATTCATCAAAAAGAACTGGATCCTAAAATAAATAAAGACGAATTTAAGGAAGGAGAATTTGATTCCTTTTCAACGCAGAAAAGTAGAAGGGATTTCTTAAAGATTATGGGATTTTCATTCACGATGCTTCCTATAGCAGCGTGTACAAAAGGAATTGTGAGAAAAGCTGTACCATATTTGGAAAAAACAGATACTGTTATACCTGGTGTCGCACAGTGGTATGCTTCTACATTTGATTCTGTGCCTGTACTTTTAAAAACACGTGAAGGTCGCCCGATAAAAGTAGAAGGTAATGATCTTTCGACTTACACGTTGGGAGGAGCGAGTGCTTTCACTCAAGCAAGTGTTCTTTCTTTGTACGATTCATATCGTTTAAAAACGCCTTTAAAAGACGCTCAAGCCTTAAGTTGGGAAAATTCACTTATTGAGATAAAAAAAATCTTAGAAAAAGCTTCTCGAGATAATCAAGAAATTTACTTAATAACAGAACCTATAAGATCGGTGACACAGTTTAGTTTAATTGAAGAACTACAGAAAAAATACTCTGCCATAAAGCATATCGTTTATCAAAACAATTTAAGCGGTTCGACTCATCGAGTTTTTGGTGAAAATTATTTTGTTGAGTATGATTTATCAAGCGTGAAATATTTAGTTGGGATTTTTTCTGACTTTTTAGGAATAGGAGATGCTTCAGTACATTTATCAAAGCAATATGCTAAGAGAAAAGAAGAATCGATACAAGGGAAGCCCTTTAAACATGTTCAGATTGAATCTCGCTTAAGTTTAACTGGTTCAAATGCGGACGAGCGAATTGTTCTAAATCCTGATGAAGTTCTAGCATTTGTGACGAGTTTATATTTTAAAGTTGTTGGTTCATCTCAAATTGAAAAAACCAACAGTGTCATCAATCGAGCCGTGAATAATGTCTACAACCAATTAATAAAAAGTGCTGGAGAATCTTTGCTTATTGTTGAATCTGGAGATTTAAGAGTAGAGCGAATGGTTCATCAAATTAATTTAGAGTTAAAAAATATTGGTACAAGCCTTAAAGTGAATAAGTTTCCTTATGTAAAAAATGTTGAGGGAGAAAAGTTTGAGGAGTTAATCCAAAAATTATCAAAAAATAGAGCTGGCGTTGATACAGTAATCATGGTTAACGTTAATCCTTACTATGATTATCCAAATCAAGCTCTATTAAAAGAGGCATTTGAAAGAGTTCCTCATAAAATTACATTTACTATATCAGAGAACGAAACAAGTAAATTCTCGGAATATGTTTTACCTCTTTCGCATCAATTTGAGACATGGGGAGAAACTTTAATATCTTTAAATGAAATCAGTGTTACTCAGCCTGTTATTAATCCTCTTTTTAATTCAAAGTCAGCAACTGAAATTTATCTTGCTCTTTTAGAGAGAGCAGAAAGTTCTGATCAGTACATGAAAGAAGTTTGGAGAAAAACATTCTCAAGTGAATTGGGCTTATTTAAGAGTATTGATATGTTCTGGAATGATGCTGTTCAAAATGGGGTCTTTAAGATTTCCCAAGGGCATGATGTTTTATTGAATGATAAGAAATTAGTCTTAGAAAGTGATTCGAAGTCAGTATTAAATGAACTTGATTTGGCGACAGACAAATTGTTTGTTCAATTATATGAAAAGTCCATTGGTACTGGAAATTATGCGAGCAATCCTTGGCTTCAAGAACTTCCGGATCCCATCACTAAAGTGACTTGGGATAACTATGCTCAAATTTCATCTTATTTGGCAAAAAAACATGCTCTAGTTACTGGAGATATGATTGAGTTAAAAGTTTCTAACACTTCAATAGTTTTGCCTGTCTTAGTCCAAGCCGGTTTGAATAAAAATACTATTGCTGTAGCTGTTGGATATGGGCGTACAGTTGCAGGAAAAGCAGCACTCAATGTGGGAAAAAATGTTTATCCTTTTGCCGCGTTTAAGCCAACAGGCTTAAGTTGGGTGCAATCTAACGTGAGTTTTTCAAAAACTGGTCGTCAGTATCAATTAGCGCTCACTCAAACTCACCATTCAATTGAAGGGCGTGACTTGTATCGCGAAACGACCCTCGATAAATTTATAAAAAACCCCAAAGCTGGAAATGAGAAAAAAACTCATTTGATGACGATGTGGAGTGAACATAAAAAAACTGGACATCAATGGGCGATGGCCATTGATTTGAATAAATGTAATGGATGTTCAGCCTGTGTTGTTTCTTGTAATGCTGAAAACAACGTTCCGGTTGTTGGACGAGAGGAAGTTTTATTAAGAAGAGAAATGCATTGGATGCGCATCGATCGTTACTATAAAGGCGAAGATGAAAACCCTTCTGTGGCCTTTCAACCAATGACTTGTCATCACTGTGATAATGCTCCTTGTGAGACCGTTTGTCCTGTTTTGGCAACTGTTCACAGTTCCGATGGTATGAATCAGCAAGTCTATAACCGATGCGTTGGAACGAGATATTGTGCGAATAACTGTCCATATAAAGTTCGTCGTTTTAATTGGTTTGATTATCCGCATGCTAATCCAAATGAAAATATGGTTTTAAACCCAGACGTAACGGTGCGAAGCCGTGGAGTGATGGAGAAATGCTCTCTATGTATTCAGCGTGTTCAAGAAGCTAAACTTCAAGCAAAAAAAGAAGGCCGCGAAGTTCGCGATGGTGAAATTAAACTAGCTTGTCAGCAGAGTTGTTCTTCTGATGCCATTATTTTCGGAGACTTGAACGATCCAGAAAGTAAAATTTCTAAAATGGTTAAAGATTCTAGAAACTTTACAGTGCTTGAAGAATTGAATGTGAAGCCAAGATTAAGTTATTTAACCAAAATTAAAAATAAGGAATAAGTCATGTCAGGGCACGATCATACTAGTGAACTTAGAAAACCCCTTATCACCCAGAAAAGAACGTACGGGGAAATTACCAATGATGTTTTATCAACAATCGAAGGACCTGCATCCACTGCTTGGTATGTGGCCTTTACCATTGCTCTTTTGACCCTCATTATGGGGATTGTTGTTGTCATCTATCAACTTAAAACAGGTATTGGAACTTGGGGTTTAAATAAAACGATTGGGTGGAGTTGGGATATTACGAATTTCGTTTTCTGGGTAGGGATTGGTCACGCTGGAACTTTTATTTCGGCCATCCTTTTACTTTTTAGACAAAAGTGGAGAACGTCTATTAACCGCGCGGCTGAAGCTATGACAATCATTGCGGTTTGTTGTGCTGGGATCTATCCTGTGATTCACATGGGAAGACCATGGCTTGCTCATTGGGTTTTTCCATATCCAAATACCAGAGATCTGTGGCTAAATTTTAGATCTCCACTTCTATGGGATGTGTTTGCCATCAGTACATATTTAACTGTTTCAGCAGTATTTTGGTATGTGGGTCTGATCCCAGATTTTGCGACGATGAGAGATCGTGCAAAAAGCGAAACTAAAAAGAAGATCTATAATTTCTTAAGTTTTGGATGGAATGGTTCTCATCGCACTTGGCATCGTTATGAAATACTTTGTCTCATCCTTGCAGGTTTGGCCGCTCCCTTAGTTGTTTCTGTACACACCATCGTTAGTATGGACTTTGCAACTTCCGTAATTCCAGGTTGGCATACAACAATCTTTCCCCCTTATTTTGTTATCGGTGCAGTTTTTTCTGGTTTTGCCATGGTTTCTACTCTTTTAATTATCACCAGAAAGGTGATGAAGTTTGAACATATTATTACTCGATCACATATCGAAGCGATGTGTAAGGTTATTATTTTAACCGGTATGTTGGTTGGTTTTGCTTATGCCACAGAGTTTTTTATCGCTTGGTACGGTGGTAACGAATACGAACGTTATACATTTATTAATCGTGCGACTGGTCCTTATGCTTGGGCCTATTGGTTGATGGTGAGTTGCAACGTGATTTGGCCTCAGCTTCTTTGGTTTAAAGCTATTCGCACAAACTTAGTTTTAGTTTTTATTATTAGTATTATCGTAAACATTGGAATGTGGTTTGAACGTTTTGTGATTATTACGACGTCACTACACCGTGATTTTTTACCTTCAAGTTGGGCAATGTATACACCAACATGGGTAGAGATTGCGACATTTATAGGAAGCTTTGGTCTTTTCTTCACACTGTTTTTGCTCTTTGTTCGTTTCTTACCAGCAATCGCAGTGAGTGAAGTTAAGTCCGTTTATAAATTTGCAAGAAAAGACAACCACTAAAAGAACAAGGTAAAACATATGAGTCAAAAATATCTAGTGGCAACATTTGAAGATGAACAAGACATGCTTAAAGCGGCCCATGCTGTAAAAAATATTAAAGCAGAAATTGTTGATTTTTTCACACCATTTCCAGTGCATGGATTAGATGAATTAATTGGAATAACCAGAACAAGATTACCGTTCGTGACATTTTTAGCTGGAGGCTTTGGGTTAATTTTAGCTATCAGTTTTCAGGTGTGGTCTTCTGCCTATGATTGGCCAATAAATGTTGGTGGTAAGCCCATGCTTTCAATTCCAGCTTTTATTCCGATTACTTTTGAACTTATGGTTTTGTTTGGAGCTCTATGTACAGTGGCAGCTTTTTTCTTTGTCGCTAAACTTTATCCGTCAAAAAAAGTTAAAATTTATCATTTAAGACAATTAGATGACAAATTCTTAATGCTCGTCAAAGTTTCAAATAACCAAGAGAGCCTAGAAAAAATTTTAAAAGATTCAACAGAAGATTTCAAACTTCTTGATGAGGAAAATTTGTGAGAAGAGTAAATTTTTATATTTTATTGGTTTTAACTTTAATGGTTTCCTGTGCAAAAAGCGGTAACGAGCCAGGTTATGAGTATATGCCTGATATGGTTTATTCCCAGGCAGTTGAAGCTTATTCAGAAAGTAGTGTGACTCCTAATGGGGCTTCGATGATGTATCCTCCAAAGGGTTCAATTGCCAGGGGTTACAAAGTCTTTGCTTATGGAAATACTGATGATGAAAAAGAGCGAGCAGGTGAAGAACTAAACGATCCTAGAGAGTTTAGCGACAAGCGCTTAAATCGCGGTCAGATGTTATATGAGAAAATGTGTTTGGTTTGTCATGGGAAAACCGGAGCAGGGGATGGTCCCATTGCGACTAAATATACAGAGCCACCAGCATTTAATGGTCGCGCTCTTAGAAATTATAAACCAGGCCAACTTTATCATGCCATTGTGAAAGGATACGGCGATATGCCCAGCCACGAAGTACAGTTAGATGATAATGATCGTTGGGACGTAATTTTATATTTAAAAAAGCTACAGACTTTAGAATAGAGGATAAAATGGAAAATTTAAAAGTAGCAATACCGAGCATCGTGAATAAATACTTGTGGGGAATTGTGGGCGTTGGAGCGCTAGTGACGCTCTTTTCATATTTTCATACACCAACTAGGTTTTGGGTAAATTTAGTAATTAATAATTTCTATTTTACCGGCATGGCACTTTCAGGATTATTTTTCTTATCGTTACAAAATTTGACGAAATCCTCATGGATGCGATCTTATCAACGAATTCCTGAAGCGATGATGGGCTATTTACCTGTAGCTTTTGGTTTTGTCTTATTAGGTCTTTTTGGTAGCCATACGTTATATGAATGGACCCATACTGAATTGGTAAAAAATGATGAGATTTTAATTAAGAAAGTTGCTTATTTAAATATGCCATTTTTTGTCACAAGAATTCTTATCTATTTTGCGATTTGGATGAGTTTTTCATTTCTTATAAAAAAATTAATGAATAAATTTACTAAAGATAATTACCGTGAAGTAACGGATCAATTATCGGTGGTGTCTGCCATTGCTATGGTGTTTTTTGCACTAACATTTTCCTTTTTTAGCTACGATCTCCTCATGTCTATCGAGCCTCATTGGTTTAGTACGATTTATTCGGTCTATACCTTTTCAGGAATGTTTGTCGGAGGAATTGCCTTTATCACTCTTTCTCTCATTATTCTTCGTCAGCTTGGTTATTTAAAAGACTTTGTAACCGAAAATCATTTTCATGATCTTGGGAAATGGTTGTTTGGAATGAGTACTTTTTGGGCCTATATTTGGTTTTGCCAATATATGTTGATCTGGTATTCAAATATACCAGAAGAAACACAATATTATATTCTACGTGACCACGGAAATTGGAAGTGGTTGTTTTGGTCGAATTTCGTTATTGCTTTTTTAATTCCATTTTTTGCTCTTTTAACAAGGGGAGCCAAAAGAAATCTATTTAATTTGGCAGTTGTCTCCATTATTATCTTAGTTAGTCGTTGGGTGGATTTATATACTTTGGTTGCACCAAAAATTTATGAACACCATCATGTTGATGCAATCATTGGACCCTATGAAATTGTCTCAGCATTTTTATTTGCGGCGATTTTTGTGATTGTTTTTATAAAGTTTTTAAGTTCAAGAAGTATCATTATTAAAGATGACCCTTACTTGAATGAAGGCGCTCATTTAGAGCAATAGTGTAATAGAGTAATAGGTAAAGAGTAGGTTAAAAAAATGCATAGTCCTTTATTTTATATAGTTGTCTTAACTCCATACTATGTCATTTTGAGCTATCTTCTTTGGGCGTTGTTTACTAAGAAAAAATTCTTCGCCACTACTCTTTTGGGACTTACTTTTTCTAGTGCACCTTTATTATTTCTTTTTTTAAATAGTAATGTTGGGTTTGGTAATTTTAATATTGGTTATACCATCGGAATGTATTCTTCCATTGTTATAACTGTCCCCTTAGCGATTTTTGGCATCTATTTAGGAAATAAAATTAAAATTTCTTATGTCTATGTATTATCTGTATTGGCCATTCTCTTTAATTTCTCGGTGGTAAAAGCTTATCATTATGTGCTTGAAAAAAACGCCGATGTTTTAAAGCGAGAAGTGGTTTTTGATTGTCAGAAGCTTCCTTTTCACTGTGCTATTCGAGACAATGATTTAACCTTACTAAGTAATTTAAAACCTCAAGGATTTGATATAGAGTCGCGAGATATTATATCAAGAACTGCTCTTTGGTATGGAGCCAAGAATTTAGCTGCAGTAAAAATTCTTTTAGAGAACGGAGCTAATCCTGATAGCGTGAATATTTACGGTGAAACTCTCTTAGCTCATGCACTGGTATTGTCTCCAAAACCTAACATGGAATTAGCGCAATTATTGATGAAGCATGGAGCACAGATTAATCGTTCCATTGGTTTTAGAAAAAAAATTAGTATATTAAATATGGCGATTGTAAATGAGAACGTCGATGCCATAAAATTTGCTCTAGAAAATGGAGCAAATCCCAAATTGGATGATGGCTACAGAAAAACACCTTGTCAAAGGCTACAAAAACTCAAAAATACTCAAAATTTAAATATCGAGAAATACTGCCTCTAGTCTCTTAAAATATTCTATCTTAACTCCTGATAATTTAGTGTGCTCAAGTTCTTCGAGTGACTAAGATCCATGTCTATTTATGACCTTTATCATATTTGTTTTCTTGTTTTTCGGTAGTATGTTTCCTGTGTCCACTAAAAGTTTGAATAGGGAAACAATGAGGGAAATATGAGTTTGATTGATGCTGTCTTAAAGAAAAGCTATTTGATCCAAGAAGTACTCTATAAAGAAAATGAAGATCTGGCCATACGCTTAAATCATCTGGGTTTTTTAATTGGAGAAGAGATTATTGTACACAGAAAAACTCCGGTGACTTCTAGCTCGCTTGTGGTGGAGATAAAAGGTGCACGCATTGCTTTAAATAAAGATGAAGCTCGCGTGATTAAATTAATGGAAATGAGTTATTAGGATATTTTTATGAAGAATAGACATCTAGCAATCGTTGGATCACCCAATTGTGGAAAATCATCAATTTTTAATGCATTAACAGGTGCCAATCAAAGAGTGGGCAATTTTCCTGGCATTACAGTTGAAAAGAAAACGGGAAAACATATTAGTCAAGATTTTGAATTAGAGGTTATAGATCTTCCAGGACTTTATTCTCTAGATACAAGAACTCTTGATGAGAGGATTTCAAAAAGTATTATTTTACAAAAAGATCTTTTGGCCCGTCCACTTGATGGTCTTATTGTCGTTGTAGATGCAACTAATTTAGAAAAAAGTCTTTATCTTTTAATGGAGTTGAAATCCTTAGAAATTCCCATGGTGGTAAGTTTAAATTTATGGGATTTAGCGATTAAAAGAAATCAGTCAATTGATTTAAAAGAGCTTAGTGAGTTACTAGGAATGCCTGTGGTGGCAACATCAGCAAGAAATTTAACAGGAATTAAAGAATTAGTTGATGAAATAAAAAAACTTCCTGTCTTAGATAGAACTGTTAAACAAATTGATCCCCAACATTTTAGGAAATTGGAAAATATTAAAAATAATTTTAATGAAATTGATTCTATTTTATCTAAAGTTGTTAAAAGAAAAATTGATCCTGATAATTTAACCGAAAAAATTGATAGATATATTTTAAGTCCATTTTGGGGAATTGTTATTTTAATCACTGTTTTAACAGTGATGTTTCAAGCTATTTTTGAATGGGCCGGTCCGTTTTCAGATTTGATTGAATCAGGTGTTACCTGGTTAGCAGAATTTGTTAAGGCTAATATCTCGAACGAGTTATTATCTAGTCTAATGGCCGATGGAATTATTTCTGGAGTTGGCAGTGTATTTGTATTTCTTCCACAAATTATATTTTTGTTTCTATTCATTTTAATTTTAGAAGATATTGGTTATTTAGGACGAGCAGCACTTATGATGGATGGAATCATGAGAAGATTGGGTCTTCCCGGAAAAGCCGTTGTTCCACTTCTTTCTAGTCACGCATGTTCAATTCCCGGAATTATGGCCGCACGAACTATTGATAATGAAAAAGATCGCTTAGTCACAATGTTGGTTGCTCCGATTACAACTTGTTCTGCACGTATCCCTGTTTTTACTCTTCTTATCGCTTCAATTTTTCCGGATATAAAAGTCTTGGGATTTTTAAATTTAAGAGGGCTAGCGATGCTTGGCATGTATTTATTCTCCATTGTTTCAAGTTTATTAATAGCCTATGTTTTAAAAAGAACTGTGGTTACCGGGACTGCATCAAATTTATTACTAGAACTTCCAGGTTATCGTTTTCCTTCTTTAAAAAGCGTCATGCTTAGTATTTTTCAAAGGGTAAAAGTCTTTGTGAAAAAAGCCGGAACGATTATTTTGGCACTTTCAGTGGTTATTTGGTTTTTAGTGACATTGCCCCGTCAAGATAACGGAGAATCAATGATTGAAAATTCATATGCAGCGAAAATTGGTAAGACTTTTACCCCGGTATTTTCACCAATTGGTTTTGATTGGCGCTTAACAACGGCCCTAATTCCTTCAATGGGGGCAAGAGAAGTAGTTGTATCAACATTAGGGACGGTTTTGGCTGTCGAAGGTGAAGAAGGGGATGGTCATTTTGAAAACGATTTTACCCAAAAAGTAGTACAAAATTTTGGAATTCCAAGTCTCTTATCGCTACTGATATGGTTTGTCTTCGCCCCTCAGTGTATTGCTATGATTGCAATTTTTAAACGGGAATCGGGCTCTAGAAAGTGGACTACCTTTATGGTCGTCTATACATTTACCTTAGCTTATATCGGCTCATTTATTACGTACAAAATAAGTTCAATGTTTTTTTAACAATGTTCTGTTAGTTAAAAATACGAATGATTAATAAAAGGTGTGAAAGAGAGCCTAAGATGACTAATAAATGGAAAAACTCATGGTAGCCAAAAATATGCTTTATAAAATTGGGTTTTTTAAAAGCGTAAACAATGGCGCCATTGATATAGAAAAAACCACCGGCAAGCAATAAGGAAAATTCCAGCATCGTCATCGAGAGATAAAAATGTTTGAGGAAGATTAGCCAAAAAAATCCAGCAATTAAATAAATGCTGGCATTAATTTTTTTTGAAGCTTTTACCCAAATTAATGAAATAAATATACCAATAAGGGCAATTATCCAGTTCGCTAATTGCAAATTCTTCGAAAGTTCAGAAGATAATTTAATTGTAATGATGGGACTGGCCGTTCCGGCAATTAAGAGAAAAATTGCAGAATGGTCTAGTCTTCTCATTAACATTCGTTTCTTATCACCCCAGTTGGGGCGATGGTAAAGAGTGCTTATTAAGTAGAGTAAATTTAAACTTGTTAAATAGATTATTAATGAATTGTAATTTTGATGTTCAGTAAATGAGATAAGCAAAATAAGCGTTGCTCCCAAAAAGAAAAAAAAGAAGGATTGGTGAAGATGCCCTCGAAGCCTGGGTTTTTGAAGGGAATTAGTTATGTCATTCATAAAAAAAAAATAACCGATTATTTGAGTGACGTGAACTTCTTAATTGTAAAAGAATTGTAAGTTGCTTACTAACAAAGAGCAGGTTTTCCCCAAATGAGAGCAGCAATCCCAAGACTTATAGAGCCTAAAAATAAGATCCCTTTATAGAACCAATGTGCTTTATAACCTTCAAGGTAAATTAGTCCAATAAGTAAGAACTTTTTAACAGTCAAAACCGCCACAAAAAAGATATTGCGGTCTAGATGGGCCACAAAAAGAGTAAGGATGGTAGCTACAACTAACATAAGCCAGGTTATTGTTAATTTTAAAGTTTCTTTTGAGTATGTCATAAAAATTACCTAATAATAAAAAGTGTTGGGAATAATAAAATCCATATTAGATCGCACATATGCCATAGAGAGGTTCCGACTTCTAGAGCGATAATTTCACCTTCTTCTTGATTTTTAATTTTAAAATATAAAAAGAGGAGTATGAATGTGGCAAAGAGAACGTGAGCAAAATGGAAAAAAGTTAAAAACCAATAAAAGGTAAAAAAGTGATTAAAAGAAGTTGTATAGCCTTGATTGATTTTCTCAGAATATTCAATTGATTTTAGGATTAAAAATCCCGCACCTAAAACAATACTTATTAAAAGATTGTTTCGACTTTTTTGGCGTAAATTGTTTTTTAAGTAATTCAAGGAAAGTGCAGCAAAAAATCCACTGGTTACTAAGAATAAAGTATTCGCCACTGCGTAGTTAATATTTAGTTTCTGTTGCATTTCAAGAAAAAGTGTCTGCTCATCTTGTTTGTAGGCAAAGAAGAAAAAAATTCCGGCAATAAAAGTGACCATTTCCATAAAGATAATAAACCAAACTAATGCTCCTCCGGGAGGATTGGCTAAGGTTGGAGGTGTTTTTGGGCTTTCAAGATGTTCTTTTGTTTTCATATATTCTCTCTTTTTTTTAATTATAATCGAGGGAAATTGAGTTAAATATGACGGCCGTCATATTCTGATTCTTTGGTTTAATTTAATCTTTTTTTCAAGTTAATCAAGGAAAAAAATGAATATTGAAGTTAATTTATTAGAGGGATTTAAAGTTCAAGCACAATTAGAGGCAGTATCCATAATTGCCGATCAGCCTGCATTAAAAGGTGGAAGTGGAGATTTTCCTTCACCGTATGAGTATTTTTTAGCTTCGATTGGGCTCTGTGCTGGCTATTATATTCAATCATACTGTCGAGCAAGAAATATCGAGACTAAACATATTTCAATTGTTCAAAAAAATATTAAACAAGATGAACATCCAAATAAATTACGAATTGAGCTTACGGTAAATTTACCAGAAGATCTTAGTGAAAAAGATCGAATGGGCATTATGCGCTCTATTGAAGGTTGTACAGTTAAAAAAGCCATTTCTGCTATGCCAGATTTCGTTATTAAGCTTTCTTAATTGTCAGTCTTATTCTTAAGTATAAAGCAGTCAGTATAATTATTTCAGCAAGTGTAAATAGGGCGATTGAGTAGGCAGTATCATTTGAGAATCCATAGGAATGTAGGCCAACATTTAAAAGATTCACACCAAACCAGGCGAGAATAACAATGATACTTGTCGCACTAACGAAAATGGCATACTTGATTCGATCAAAATGCCGACTTATTTTAGCGTGAGCAATCCACAATAACCAAAGACAAATAAGTAAAGCTCCATTTTCTTTGGGGTCCCATCCCCAAAATCTTCCCCAGGATTGATCGGCCCAAATCCCACCTAGGATTGTGCCAAGTACGGTAAAAAAGAGCGAGAATAGTAAAATGAGATGGATATTGTTATGTATTTTTTCATTCTCTTGCTTTGAAAGGGAGTGATATTGAATCAAGTAATAGTGGGCCATAAAGCTCATCACCAAAGCACATCCGTATCCAATACTAATTGTGAGAACGTGGGTCGCAAGCCAAAAATTCGTGTCTAAAACGGCTACTACCATTCCCATATTATCGCCACTTCTTTCATAACCTTGACTTAAAAAAAGTAAAGCAACACCAATAGAAGAAGACAAAAATATACCCATGATATTTTTAGTTTTTAAATAATAGAAGACACCTACTACGACTGAGGTTAAAGAAACGAAAAGAATAGACTCATAAAGATTAGAGACAGGAGGTCTTGAAAGAATAATGCTTCGAAAAATGATCATGAATAAGTGAATAACAGTGCCGGTATAGAGCGCCAGTGTTGAGAGTTCAATTAAGAAGGTCTTTTTAAATAAGATATAAATGAAGATCATTGAAAAGCTGATAATGTAAAGTGTCGTTATCCAGGTGGAGAAATAGATCTTATTTTGAAATAGTTCAATCTCTGTTTTTAGTGGCGAGTTATTTTTTATTAATTGCTGAACGTTTCTATTGAACTCACTAGTATTATTTTCTAAGTAAGCTTTGTAGATATTGTTCCAAGTATTAAGGTTTGGATTATTCTTTGGTTGAGTTTTTACTTCTACCCATGGAGTTAGCCAAAGATCTTTTGCTTTTGAGTGAAAAAGATAAATACTCTTTAGGTTTGAATCTTCTTCGTAGACGGTGAAGTAATCTTGAATAGTCTTTGGAATATTGGGGTTATCAATTTGTTTAAGATCATAGTAGGAATAATTTGGTAGTTTATTGATTGTAAAATCTTTAAAGAGAAATGAAAATGAGCGCGATAATCCCATATAGATCGTAAAACGATTATAAAGATCTTTAATATACTGATTATTTGGGTCTAAGTCCTCGGTGGCAATTTGTAAAATAGAGTTTAACATTTCTTGATTAGCGGAAAAAGCTTTATAGATTTCAATAAAGGAATAGAATTTTTTTTGAGAATCTAAGCCTAAAGATGAGATAGCTTGGGGATTATTAATTTTAAATATTTTTTTATTATAAGATTCTTTTGGGTTAAAGATAGTTTCAAGAAGCCATTGATTAGAGTCGAGATTTTCGAATCTTTCTCGCCCATAGATTTCTCTTAAAATTAAACGAGAATAGGTATCAATTGGCTTAGCTCTTCCTTCGTGCAAGACATGGATTTTAGAGAAGTCTGTAAGATCAATTTGATGGTCCACTTTAGCAATGGTCGAGATCGAAATTAAAAATAGAAAAATCAAAGCAAGTGATCTCATTGTTTCGTTCCTGATTCATAGATTTTAATTCCTAGGTGAATTAAAATTCCAATACATAAAATAATGCTCGAAATATATGGGAGCCATTGAGCTTGGTTTTTAACAACAGATAATTCACTGATTTCACCATTTTGATTTTCAGAAAATGATGATTGATAAAAAGTATATCCTTTATAGCGAAGTGGAGAGTTCATTTCAATTGTTCGATGAAAGGTTAGTTGGCCATCTTGAATTTCAACGATTGATTTAAAACTTTTTGAAATCATTGTTCCCTGATGAAATTTTTTCTCAAAATCTAAAAGTTTCAATTTAAATGGTAATTTTATCTCTGTGTTTTTAATACTGATCTCATACAGCTCATCATCTATTTTAATGCTTTGATTTTTTGGCATATAAAGAAAAGATCTATAAATAAATTGTTTTCCATTTTTCACTAAATCAATTTCTGTACAAATCTCTTGAGGGTTTTTGCTGTCGGATGTAACAAATTTAAACATCTTAGCAAAGCCAATCTCCGTGCTTTTTGGGCTTTCATTGGGAATTAGTTGACATGTAGGTCTTACATTTAATTTGATCATGTGTTTTTTTGAGTTCACAATTTTGGATTTCATAGATTTTTTTAATGGAAGAATCAAGAACGGTGTAGATTGATCATTTTTTTGAATGACTAAATCATAATTTCGATAATCTAAAATATTATCTTTTGTCTCGCCTTCGGCGAACACCAAACTGCCTTCTGTACCAAGTAAATAGGTGATCATTGAGCCACCTAATAAGATGATTGCCCCTATGTGAGTTAAAGTGACGCCAATTTTTTTCTTTACATGAAATTTAGTTTTAAACAGGAGTTGGGCGATTAAACCAAGTGTTAATATTGTAATAATTAATCCTCCACCTGGAAGGGGGAAGTCGTAGAATGTAAAAATAAATGACGAGAAGTATTTTTCTTGTGCGGCAAAGAGACCGATGTTTTTTTGTTCAACCGTTCCCACTGTTGTCAAAATCATTAACCAAATCATTGACCAGAAAAAGAGATTTAAACTCGAAAGCATTTTGGCATATTTCGTGATTAGTTTTTTGAAGCTCATCAGACTTCCTCCTTTTTGCATCATAACTCAAAGTAACTCGAAATATATGACCTATGTCATATAGATACCTGTTTCACATGATCTGAATCATTTAATATCTAGGACTTTTGGCTAACTAGATGAATTAAGATGATCATTTACTTTTAACAAAATGATGTATGTCATAAATATAATCCATCATTGATGCGATTATTTCTTTAGGAGTTGATATGAATAGTTATTTCCCGATAGGTTTAAGATTTGATGACAAAAGAGTATTGCTAGTGGGTGGTGGTGATATTTCTTTGTTTAAATTCCAAAAGCTTGTTCAATTTAATCCATTATTAATTAAATGTGTATCAAGAAAATTTCATCCAGATTTTCATCAGAAATATGACGTTGCCATTGAAATCATTAAAAAAGATTTTGATTTTAGAGATCTTGAGGAGATGGATATCGTTATTGTAGCCATTGATGATGCCAGCTTACAAAAGAGGATTTATGAAGAATGTAAAGAAAAGAAGCTTTTATGCAATTGTGTTGATTTATTGGAGTGTTGTGATTTCATCTTTCCTTCCCTCGTTAAGAGAGGGCATATTTCAATCGCAATTAATTCTAATGGATTATTGCCAGGGCTTAGTGCTGTTTTAAGAAAGTACATAGATGATGTCTTACCTGAAAACTTAGATGAAGTTTTTTCAAATCTTTTAACCTTAAGAAAAAGTCTACCTCCAGGGCCAAAAAGAATGCAGCTCATTCGAGAAAGTGCAGAAAAATATTTTGATGATATTAGGAGTAGATTATGAGCTCATTTTTAAAACGATTATTTTTAGTTCACGGTCTTGGTCTATTACTTTTTTCCTGTGGGCATATAACTCAAAATCAAGATGAAAAAATATATATTGTACAAAGAGAAAGAGAGTCACTTCAGGTTATTTCATCAAACAAAATAGAAAAAATCGAAGATTTGGGAAATTTAAATCACGCTACCATGAAATTTAAGTGGGGGAATGGTTATTTATTGGCACGAAATGGTTTTTTATCCAAGATAGATATTGTAAACGATAAACTTATTAAAAAAGTTAAAATTGGTAAGAGTGGCATTGGACTAACATTTACTCATGAGCATATTGTTATCGTTAATTATGACCCATCTTCTGTCGTTATTCTGGATAAAAATCTTGAAATCATAAAAACAATTAGCACTGATTCTCGCAATGTCGGTGTGAAAGTTTATAAGAATCTTTTGGTTTTTTCTTTAATGGATAAAAATGAGATTTGGATCTTAGATGCTAATGATCATTATAACCTCGTTAAAAAGATTGAAAATGTTGGTAATTTACCATTTGATGCATTGGTAAACGAAAATAATTATCTTGTTGGTTTCTTTAATGAGCCAACAATTGGTTTTCTTGATTTAGAAAATTTTAGCTATAAACGAATAAGTCTAACAGATAATGATGCCAATGTTGTCTATAAAGTACCGCATTTTGGTTATTGGGGAATTGTTAATGATTTCGCCTTTGTCCCTATGGCCGCTCAAAGAAAAATTTTAGTTATTGATCTTAAGCAAAAAATTGCCATTAAAGAGATTGAGCTAAAAGGCGAACCTGTCTTTGCCTCGGTTTCACCAGATAAAAAGCAAATAGTTGTAAATTACAGCGGTGAAAATGAGAATTTTTTGTCCGTCATAAATACTGATAAAAAATCCATTGAGCATACTTTTGAAGCAGGAAAAAGAGTGATGCATCTACGTTTTTCTACAAATGGTGAAAAACTTTATGTGACAAGTTATTTTGAAAACAAAATGCATGAATTTCAAGTGTATAAGTGGAACAAACTAAACTCAGTTGATGTTGCAACTCCATCTGGAGTTTTTCTCAATACGATAATGGAGTAGTAAAATGATTAACTCAAAAGTGTATTTAGTAGGGGCGGGCCCAGGTTCACTAGATCTTCTGACTTTAAAGGCCTTTCGATTATTAAAAATGGCAGATGTGATCATTTATGATCGCTTAGTCAGTAACGAAATCATGGATGAAATTAATCCTAAAGCACATTTGCATTACGTCGGCAAACAAGAGTCTGAACATACTATTCCACAAGAAGAAATTAATAAACTTTTAGTTCACTATGCCCATAAATTTAAATGTGTCGTCAGACTAAAAGGAGGGGATCCTTTTGTGTTTGGCCGTGGGGGAGAAGAGATTATCGAATTAATTAAAAATCAAATATGTTTTGAAGTTGTGCCAGGTATTTCTTCGTCAGTTTCGGCCCTTACTTATGCTGGTATTCCTATCACTCATAGAGGGGTTGCAAATAATTTTTTGGTTATGACCGGACATACTTGTAATGCTGATGGATTAGATCAAGTAGCATGGTCAAACTTAAATGCCGTTGGCACGATTGTTATCTTGATGGGAGTTAGAAACAAATCATTTATTGCTCAAAAACTCATAGAAGGAGGAAAACCTTCTAAGACTCCAGTTGCTTTTATTGAAAGAGCTACGAGAAATGATCAAAAAGTAATAACTAGTACCTTATTTGAAATAGCCAATAAAAATATTGAAGTTGAGTCTCCTGCCGTTTTTGTTGTCGGAGAGACCGTACAGTTTCATCAACAATGGAATTGGTTTTTAAAAGACAAATCAGCAAGTCTTTTTGATGAAACTTTTGGAGTTTCAGTTGGAACATAAAGAATTGCTTAATAAATTAATACTTGGTTACCAGGAGGATTTTCCACTGGTCTCTAGGCCATATCAAAAAATTGCTGAAGAGCTTAATGTTTCTGAAGCTGAGGTCTTGGACGGATTTCAATTGCTTAATGAGTTAAATATTCTCTCTCGATTAGGTCCCATTTTTACAACCCATCGAGTGGGATATAGTTTTTTGGCAGCGGTAAAGTGTCCCGAGTCAAGAGTGGATGAAGTGGCATCCATTATAAATAGTCATGAAGAAGTTAATCATAACTATTTACGTGAGAATGAACTAAATCTTTGGTTTGTTTGTACAGGAAAAAATAAAGAGCACCTAAATAAGTTTGTTTCTCTGTTGGAAGAAGAAATTCAGTTAAAAGTCTTTAAGTTTCCAATGAAAAAAGCGTTCAAAATTGATTTAAAAACAAAGCAAGATATTTGTTGGGATGATGTTTTATGAAAAATCTCATTCAAGTAATTCAAAACGGGATTCCGCTCGATACCCTAGAGCCATTTAAAAAAATAGCAGGGGAACTCAATTTATCGGAAGTTGAAGTTATCAACGAAATAAAAGACTTAAAAAGTAAAAATATTATTAAACGTTTTGGACCAGTACTAAGAAACAGGCTTGTTGGTTTAAGACATAATGCAATGACCACCTTGAAAGTACCTGAAGAAAAGATAGATGAGCTTGGTGAAAAAATATCATCATTTGAATTCGTCACTCTTTGTTATGAACGAGAGAATATTCCATTTGTTTGGGATTTTAATCTGTATTTTATGATCCATGGAAAAGAAAGAGCGGAAGTAGAATCACAAATTGAAGAAGTCATTAATTCCATTAAGGATGATGTATTAGACTTTAAAGTTCTTTTTAGCTCTCAGTGCTTTAAACAAAAAGGAGCAAGTTATTAATGGAAACGAACTATCAATTGTCTGAGAATGATCTAGTTGTTTTAAGAGTTGCTCAAAAACATTTTGGTTTTTCGCCTACACCTTTTCGTGAGATTGCAAAAAAAACAGGTCTTTCTGAAGAAGAAGTTATGGGAACAATGATGAACTTGAAAGAAAAGGGAATCATCACAAGAATCGGACCTTTTTTGAATTTAGATAAATCTAGTGGGTATGTGAGTTTAGTGGCCATGATTGTTCCAGAAGAAAGAATGAAAGAAGTGGCAGCTCTTGTAAACGGATTTCAAGAAGTTGCTCATAACTACAGACGACAACATGAATTTAATATGTGGTTTGTTTTGGCATCTAAATCTAAAGACGAGGCGATGAGTGTATTACTGAAAATTGAAGAGCAGTCAGGATTGAAAACCTTCAATTTACCAAAACTAAAAGAATACAATCTGGATCTATATCTTGAGGTTTAAGGAAGTATTGTCATGAATAAGAATTTTGAAATTCAAAATTATGAACACGATGAAGTAGATCTTGCGATTATAAAATCTACTCAAATGGGTATTGAGGTTTGTGCAAGACCTTACTTCAATCTTGCTATGGAATTAGGCGTTTCAGAAGATGAGATTTGTCGTCGCTTAGAAAAAATGTACCAAGTAAATTTTATTAGAAAAAATGCCATTGCCACCAATCACTATAAGCTTGGCTATGTTTTAAATGCCATGACCGTTTGGGAAATAAAAGATGGATACTTAGATACGGTTGGTGAATTGTTTAAAAGCTTAGGTTTTGCTAGTCACTGTTATGAACGTCCAAAAATACCACCTCATTGGAACTTCAATTTGTTTGCCATGGTTCATGCAAAAAACATTGAGCAGATGGATTCGCAAATTCAAATGATGAAATCAGTGGCACAGGGCTACTTTGTAGAGATGGATAAAATTATTAGCACGGAAATACTTAAAAAAACCGGCATACGGCTAAAGGATATTTAATATGTTTAGATTAACTCATTATATGGAACATTTAGTAACTCCTAGTGCTTTTTCAAAAAGAAAAGCCAGAGGTCCAGTAGTTATTTGGAATTTGCTTAGAAGATGTAATTTATCTTGTCGCCACTGTTACGCTAATTCATTTGATAAAGATTTTCCAGGTGAATTAAGTTTAGAACAATGTTTGAAAAATATTAGTTCAATGAAAAAAGCTCATTCACCAGCGGTTATTCTCTCTGGAGGTGAACCCTTACTTCATCCTCATGTGTTTGAGATTGCCAAAGAGGTAAAAGCTCAAGGGTTTTATTTGGCACTTTCTTCAAACGGAATTTTATTAACAGATGAAATTGCTTCGAAATTAAAAGAAATTGATTTTAATTATGTCGGTGTAAGTCTAGATGGTATCGGTTCCGTTCATGATCATATTCGAGGAAAGACAGGAGCTTTTGAAGAATCTTTAAACGGAGTCAGAAACGGAGTTCGCCACGGACTTAAAATGGGTCTTCGAACAACCTTAACAAATACAAACTTTCATCAGATTGATGACATGCTAAAAGTTTGCCTGGATAACGGAGTCTCTAAATTCTATCTTTCACATTTAAATTATGGTGGTCGAGGAAATAAAAAAGAAGATGCTCACTTTAAAATGACCAGAGATGTGATGAATCTATTATTTGATCGTTGTTTTGAATATATTCAAAAAGGTATTGAGTTAGAGATTGTCACCGGAAATAATGATGCCGATGCAGCTTTTTTACTCATGTGGGCCAAAGATAAATTTCCTGAAGAAAATGTTGAACATTTAAAAGAAATGCTTGTTCACTGGGGCGGGAATGCTTCAGGGACAGGTGTGGCAAATATCGATGCCCAAGGTGATGTGCATCCTGATACTTTTTGGCCTGGAGTGAAAATGGGTTCTATCAAAGATCAATCTTTTGATGAAATCTGGAGTGATAATTCTCACCCGATGATTAAATTCTTGCGTGAAGATAGAAAAGACATTCATGGTCGTTGTTTGTCTTGCCAATATTTTTCTATGTGTAATGGAAACACTCGAGTGCGCGCTCATCAACTACTTGGGGATCCAAAAGCTTCTGATCCCGGTTGTTATTTAACAGATGATGAAATTTTTAAGGAACCATATTTATCAGATGCATGTTGCATTTAAACTCACAATTTCCATGGAGGTTATTATGGATGCGAGTAAAATAAGAGGATTTAAGATTGGAGCAGGTCTAATCTTAGGTACTTTGTTATCATTTACACCTGCTGAGATCTTAGCTGCAGGTAATACTAAAACACCTGAAGCTAAATATATGGGTGGAGCTAGTCCAATTGCGGTAAAGGCACCTAAGAAAAATGAGTTAAAAGGGACAGAATTAACAGATGCAGAGAATGCACATGCTAATAAAATCTTTTTTGAACGTTGTGCTGGTTGCCACGGGGTTTTAAGAAAGGGAGCTACTGGTAAGCCATTAACTACTGATAAAACTCGCCCACTGGGTACACGTTATTTAACCAGTTTTATCACTGATGGTTCTGGTGGGGGTATGCCATCTTTT
>JACCDN010859387.1_pt1 | contig 30084 bp, 25 predicted proteins | sample 7441691 | NCBI WGS metagenome assembly JACCDN01 (sample SAMN15323439, study PRJNA562643) | freshwater metagenome | isolation source: river surface water | place: USA:Blue River Watershed | collected 2017-08-16 | reverse complement strand
TTGTTTGAAAGTATGGTGTTCGTTGTAGGTTGGTTCTAAGAGAAATGAGTCGATGTTTTCTTTACTGCTCTACAACGTTCGTTTTCAGAGAAAAAAGGTATCTCTGAAACGTCTATACTCTTTGAACAAGAGGATGTGTTTGAAACAAGTATTTTCTTGTTTACATATCTGCCCCGAGTTTTTCGGGTAAGTTATTTTGTATGGACAAATATCTTTTTACTTCAGAATCAGTAACTGAAGGGCATCCAGATAAAATTTGTGATCAAATTTCTGATGCAGTTTTGGATTCTTTGCTTGCACAAGATCCTGGTTCAAAAGTTGCTGTAGAATCTTTTACAACGACTGGTTTGGTGGTCGTGGGCGGCGAAGTGACCACAAAAGGCTATGTAGATGTGCAAAAAATCACTCGCGACGTGATTGAAAAAATTGGTTATACTGACGCTGCCTATGGTATTGATGCTGAGCATGCAGGTATTTTGGTTTCTATTCATGAACAGTCTCCAGATATTGCTCAGGGAGTAACGCAGGTCAAAGCAGAAGAGCAGGGAGCTGGGGATCAGGGACTCATGTTTGGCTATGCATGCAATGAAACATCCGAACTCATGCCATTGCCGATTACTTTGGCGCATAAGCTCGCTCATAGGCTTGCAGAAGTGAGAAAAAACAAAACATTGGATTATTTGAGACCAGATGGAAAAACTCAGGTAGCGGTGGAATATGAAAACGGTAAACCTGTGCGACTCCAAAATGTGGTGGTAGCGGCACAGCACCATGATACGGTGAGTACTGAAAAGCTTCGTGAAGATATTATCCGTGAAGTGATTCGTCCAGTGTGTGAAAAATATATTGACGCGAACACTGAATTTTTTATCAACATGACTGGCCGTTTTGTGGTTGGTGGTCCTCACGGTGATACCGGGCTCACAGGTCGCAAGATTATTGTGGATACCTATGGTGGTATGGGGCGTCATGGTGGTGGATGTTTTTCTGGAAAAGATCCAAGCAAAGTGGATCGATCAGGAGCCTATATGGCCCGTCATGTGGCCAAAAATATTGTCGCAGCAGGCCTCGCTGACAAATGTGAAGTGCAAGTAGCCTATGTGATTGGGCGCGCGCTTCCTACGAGTGTTTTGGTCAATACCTTTGGTACTGGGATCGTAGCGGATGATGTGCTCGCACAGGCAGTCATGCAGGTTTTTGATTTTCGTCCAGGAAAAATTATTGAATATCTTGATCTTCGCCGTCCGATCTATGCGCAAACTGCCGCCTATGGACATTTTGGTCGTCCTGAATTTCCTTGGGAGCAGGTGACGAAAGTCGATGAATTGAAAAAGGCTGTTGATGGGTTGAAATAATAATATTACTATAAGAGAGTATGAATCGTTTTCTTCCATGGATTGGTGGTGTCATCGGTGTAGCAATTATTGCAACTGGTGGATACTTTGGATATTCTTCGTATTCAAATGGTTCTTCTCAGAGACAGAATAATCAAGAAGAAGTAAATTCGCCTGACCCAGTTCCTGAGAGAGATTTGGCACTCTGTAATGGTTCTGAAAATGTGGTATTTGAAGATGAAATCCTTGTTTTTGCTATTCGGAGTACTCTTGGTATTCCTGCACAAGACGAAGCTTCGAGGTATACGGTTCCCTGTGATGCTCTTTTAAAACTTGAGGAGCTCAAAGCACCAACTCAGGCGATTGGAAGTGTGAAAGGACTTGAATACGCTATAAATTTGAAAAAACTTGATTTGAGAGAAAATTATTTATTGAGTCATGAATCTTTATTTGGACTTCCAAATTTGGATTCAATAAACCTTACCCAAACAGGGATCAATAATTTTTTGAGTGCTTCAAAAAATAGTTTGAGATACCTTGATTTGGGAAAAAATGCTTTGACTGAAATAGATTCTCTCAATATTGGGGAATATAAAAAACTTTCTTCTCTCAATTTGCATACGAATAAAATTTCTGATTTTCGACCGCTTCTTGAAATCTTAAGTTTATCGCAAACATTTTCGTATATAAGTATATTCAATAATCCAATCGATTTGAGTGTAAATAAAGAAAGTAGGCAGATTATTGATCAACTTATTGCTCAGGGGATTGAGGTTGTGTGGGATGAACTGAATCTTGATTTGCGTGTAGGTGATGGAGCGAGAGCAAAAGAAGTATCGGTCGATGCACCGGATATTGTCTCTCTTACTGCACTCGTAAGCGTGAATGAAACTTTTTCTCAGGACATTGAAATCGAATCAGTTGAATTTTTTGAAATTACATCAACTGGTGCTTTGTCATCGATTCATGTTGATTCGGAGGCTCCTTTTTCTTTTGGTGTCGGATTTGATGAAAATGAAATTGGAACATTTCGCTATGTGGCTGAAGTGAGAACCAAACGAGGGGCAACATTTTTGACGTCTCTTGCTGATGCTGTGACTGTACGTGTGACCAAGCCGGAGTGTCTCAAAAATGCAGATTGTAATGACAATAATCAATGTACGAATAATAGCTGTATAAATAAAAAATGTGCGTATACGCCAATTGCAGGATGTGGAGAATCTGAATGTAAAAATGATAGTGATTGTAGTGATAGTCGAGAGTGTACCAGTGATCGGTGTGTGAGTGGAAAGTGTGAACATTATATGCAAACTTCTTGTGTCGAAGGAAAAAAAGAAACGATTTGTTATGATGGCACAGACAATGATAAAGATGGAAAGATCGATTGTCGTGATTCAGATTGTTCGGTAGAAGCCACCTGCGGAGAGATTTGTGACAATGGCATCAATGATGATGGAGATTCAAATGTAGATTGTAATGATAGGCGTGATTGTGCGGACCATCCTTCATGCCAAGTATCTGCCCAAAGTTGTAATTCTGACGTGAGTCTTTATTGTTATGCTTTTGCAGATACAGTGCGTTGTTCTCTGAATATGGCAATAAAAGGGAGCAATAATGCGTGCTCTGCAAGTGTGGTAACCTGTGATAGGACCTCTTGTTGGTCTTCTTCAAGTGCCAATAAGCAAGAGTTTAATTTTCAAGGATGTGAAAGTCTCAAAACAAAACTTCAAACATCCCCAGATGGGACTGTTTTGAAGGGAAATGCGGCTCTGGGTCTTGGTGAAGCTCAAACATGTGGGGGACTGAACCTCTGTCGAAGAATTATTTTGTGTGATTAGGTAATTTGCTCGTTATAAAAAAAGAACACCACGATAAAGTGATGTTCTTTTTTTTTGCCGGTTCTGTTATGTACACAGAACCGGCAAGCGTTGCCCTATAGGGCAGGCTTTCTCCTTGGTGGGCGCCCTCTACTCTTCAGGATTGAGGAGATCAAACAATTTTACATGGAGCCCATTTAAGGACTCTTTAAGTAAATTTGCTGCTTCCTCGATCACCGTCAGCGGCTTCTTGATTTTGTGACCCTCAGCAAGTCTGCTGAGCAGAAAATAGATACGTGCGTCTGTATGGATGGTAGGCTCGTTGAGCCTATTTGAGGCCCAGGCTTGCATTTGTCTCCATACCTGCTCACGTTGTTCTGTATTCGCTTTCCTAAAGCTTACGTTGATGATTGAGGCTCCGAAAGTGGCCATATTTCCTCCGTGTTGGGCTTGTTCGTAGAATACGGGATTGCATTCCAAGAACACAAGAGTGTAGCAAAAGAAGAATAAGAAGTCAATGTCTCAATCTGTAAACATAAGAATTTTCGTTTTTTCCTCTCCATTCACCAGTTTTTCATAAAACTACTTGTTTTAGTAGAAAAAAACTTGACACTGTTTATTGCTATGTTATACTTAGAATAAGCAAAAATATGGATATTACTTTTTTGAAAAAAATAGGATTTTCTGACAAAGAAGCCAAGCTCTACTTGGAGCTTTTGCGTTTGGGGCCAAGTCCGGTGCGCAAGCTGGCTGAGGCAACCAACCTCAATCGTGGCACTACCTATGATGCTCTCAAATGGCTCCAGGAGCAGGGAGTGGTGACTTTTTATAACAAGGCATCCAAACAGTATTTTGTGGCTGAAAACCCAGAAAAACTCTATGATTTGGTCAAATCTCAGGAAACGACTCTCAAGGAAGTAAACCGTTACCTGGAAAAAGCTGTTCCAGAACTTCAAGCTCTGTATAATAGTGGGGGAGAGCGGCCTGTAGCTCGGTATTTTCAAAATGAAGAATGTAAAAAGATTTTGGAAGATGTCTTGTCTGTCTGCGAAAATGATGCTGAAAAGATGTATCGGATTTATTCCGTAGAAGGACTTCGAGAATATCTGTATAAAGATTTCCCTACCTTTAGTGATGTTCGTATTGGGAAAGGAATTGCGGTACGAGCGATTGCGATTGGTGAAGGGGGGGCCTTGCGAGGTCTCGATGAGCGAAAATGGCTGGGAGCCAACGTCAAAACGCCAACCTATATTTTTATTTACCCTGGCAAAACTGCCTATATCTCTCTGAGTGCTCACAAAGAACCTGTCGGAGTAGTGATTGAAAACGACGGTGTGTATGAGACACAAAAGCAAATCTTTGATTCACTCTGGGGGCAATTGTAATATTATGATGATTGATCAAATATATTTGGATTTTGATAATACCCTCTACGATACGGTGTCTTTGTCGCAGGATATCACCGATATTTTTTTATCGGCTGGACTGACGAAAGAGCAATTTGATGAGACGATGACAGAAGCTACCAAAGGAAAAAGCGGAACATTTTATAATTATAGTTTTGAGCATCATGTGGCTCTGTGCCAAGAAAAAGGCTATGTTCTTTCTCATGATATTTTGCCTGAGCTCAGTAAGCTCACAGAGCGCGATCTTTCTTTTGAGGATACCTATACATTTTTGGATTGGGCAAGGAAAAACAGTAAAATGGTGTATGTTTTAACGGCTGGAAATCCAGATTTTCAGATGAAAAAAATTGCCAGTACGCGTATTGCCGAGTTTGTCGATGATATTATTATTTGTCATCACAAAAAACCAGAAGAAGTGGCACTGCGCAAAGCTGACGCAAAACATATAGTGTTTGTGAATGATAAAGTAAGCGAAAATATTGCCGTGAAAGAAAAATTTTCAGATATAACCGTCATTACCAAACGTCACCCCTTTCGAGAAACAGAAGAAGAACTGAAATCATCGGGAATCCCATATTTTGACACCCTGACTGAAATTTTAAATTATACAAAACAATATGGACAAGAATAAAATTGGTGTTGTCATATTAGCTGCAGGAGATGGCAAACGCATGCAGTCGACGATTCCGAAAGTATTGCATCTTTTGCAAGGAAAACCACTCATTGATCATGTCCTAAACGTAGCTGAAAATTCGGATGTAGCAGAAAAAATTGTTGTGGTAGTTCCTGCAAAACATCATTTGATTCAGGATTATCTTGGCGAAAGAGTCTTGTATGCTATCCAAAGTGAGCAAAAGGGAACTGGACATGCGGTCAGTTGTTGCGAAAATTTGCTCAAAGGACAAGTCGATCATGTGATTGTACTCAATTCAGATATTCCTTGCGTTAAACCAGAATCTCTTCGAAAGCTTGTAGAAGAACATGTGAATAACAAAAACACAGTAACGATACTTACGACCAAGACAGAAGATTTCACGGCATGGCGTGCACCTTTTCTCAAGTTTGGAAGAATTTTACGTGATACACAACAAAAAATACAGGAGATACGTGAATATAAAGATTGCGATGATGAACAAAAAGAAATAAAAGAAGTAAATTCTGGACAATATTGTTTTGATGCGAATTGGCTCTTTGATCATCTGAAACTCCTCAAAAATGAAAATGCACAAGGAGAATATTATTTGACGGATTTGATTGCACTGGCTCTGCAAGAAGGAAAAAATGTTTCTGCTACTGATATTGATCCAAAAGAATCTGTTGGTGTTTCGACACAAGACGATTTGAAAATCATTCATGAATTTTTGGAGAAATAATCTTAACCATTTTTTATATGTGCGGAATTATTGGATATATTGGAAATAAATCAGCAACTCCTATTTTGGTGCAGGGTTTGAGGCGTCTTGAGTACCGTGGATATGACAGCGCTGGAGTTGCGCTTTTGCAGGATGGTGCTATTACTCGTATTCGATCTATCGGGAAAATAGACAATTTGGCAGAAAAACTCAAAGGCGAAAAATTTTCAGCTACCTCGGGAATTGCTCATACGCGCTGGGCGACTCATGGAGGAGTGACAGAAGAAAATGCACATCCGCATGCTGCTCTGGGTGGAAAATTGGTATTGGTACACAATGGTATTATGGAAAATTATCGAGAAATAAAAGAAGAGCTCCAAAAAGAAGGGATTGAATGTGTTTCGCAAACAGATACTGAAGTTTTGGCACATCTGATTGGCAAATACTATGCGGGAAATTTGCGCTCTGCAGTGCAAAAGGCACTTGAAAGAGTCCATGGCACCTATGGAATTGTAGCAATGCATCTGGATGAGCCAGATAGACTCGTGGCTGCTCGTATGGGGAGTCCAATCGTCGTTGGTGGGCAAGAAGATGAGTATTATATTGCGAGTGATGCAACGCCAATTTTGCCATACACAAAAAAAGTAATTTTTCTCGCTGACGGTGAAATCGCTGATGTATCGAGGCATGGTATTGAAATTTGTACGTTGACAGATAAGCCAGTGGAGAAAAAAGTGGAAGAACTTGATTGGGATGAAAATCAGGCTCAGCTCCAAGGATTTCCGCATTTCATGCTCAAAGAAATTTTTGATCAACCGCAAGTATTTCAAGATGCTATTGGTGGACGCTATGATCTTGGGGATGGGACAGCGCGGCTCGGTGGACTGAATATGAATGAAGAACAGATGCGAAGTATTAACCGAGTTATTTTTATTGCCTGCGGTACGGCGAGTTATGCTGGTATGGTCGGAAAATACGCGTTTGAACGATTGGCTGGGATTTCGGCAGAGGTCGATGTGGCCAGTGAATTTCGTTATCGTGATCCTATTATTGATGAAAAAACATTGGTGTTTGTTATTTCACAATCTGGTGAAACGGCAGATACTTTGGCAGCACTTCGTGAAGCCAAACGAAAAGGTGCTTTTGTTCGTGGTATTGTCAATGTCGTTGGATCAACGATTGCTCGTGAGGCAGAGGGTGGAACGTATATTCATGCCGGACCTGAACTTGCGGTGGCATCGACCAAAGCCTATACCAATATGGTTGCAGTGATGATGCTCTATGCTCTGCAGTTTGGTCGATCAAGACGAGTGTCGCATGCGACCGGCACCAGGCTTCTTGAAGCTATGAGAGAAATACCTGAAAAAATGAAACAAATACTTGCTCAAGCCGATACGATCAAAGCCATGGCTGAAAAATATAAAGAGTATGAGGATATGCTCTTTTTGGGACGCGGAATCAATTATCCCGTGGCTCTCGAAGGATCACTCAAACTCAAAGAAATATCATATATTCACTCCGAGGCCTATCCAGGTGGGGAAATGAAACATGGTGCGATCGCTCTGCTTTCTCCAAATTTTCCTGTTTTGGCCATCATGACAAAGAATTCTCTCTATGATAAGATGAGAAGTAATATTGAAGAGGTCAAAGCTCGTGGAGCAAAGATTATTTTGATCGCTACGGAGGGAGATGAAAGGGCAAAAGATCTTTCTGATGATGTGATTTTTGTGCCATCGACAATGGAACTTCTTGAGCCGTTGGTAAATACGGTTGCTTTGCAACTTTTTGCATATCATGTTGCTGTGCTTCTCGGCAAGGATGTGGATCGACCACGAAATTTGGCAAAATCTGTAACTGTAGAATAAACGTCTATGTCTGCAAATGAATCAAAACAAAAAAAAGTTGTCGTCATCGGAGGAGGAACAGGAACGATGGCGGTGCTTTCCGGTCTCAAGCAGTATGCGGATTTGGATTTGCATGTGATTGTGAGCATGACTGATGATGGTGGAAGCAATAAGATTGTTCGTGATGAATTTGGATTGTTGCCACTTTCTGATTTGCGAAAATCGATTATTGCGCTATCTGATTCAGATGATCAAATTTTGCGTCAACTTTTTATTTATCGATTTGAAAAAGGCAATGGACTCTCTGGTCATACACTTGGAAATTTGATGATGGTGGCTCTCGCAGATATCACCGGATCTGAACATGCTGCGGTTGAAGCTGCCAGAAGATTGTTCAAGGTCAAAGGAAAAGTCATTCCAGTGACACTTCATCAAACACGTCTCGTGGCTGAGTATGATGATGGAGAGCGGGTAGAAGGCGAGCATTTTATTGATGAGCCAGAGGAAAATTGGAATCGAAGAATAAAATCTTTAATTTTATCTGAAAATGTTCCTGCACACAAAGAAGCTTTGGATGCTATTTCGAGTGCGGATTTTATTGTGGCAGGACCAGGAGATTTGTATACGAGTACTCTTGCCAATATTATTGTTGATGGAGTTGCGCAGGCGATTCAACAATCAAAAGGAAAATTTATTTTTGTCAATAATCTCATGACAAAAAAAGGACAAACTCATGGAATGAAAGCCTCACATCTGGTCAATGAAATGAGTAAATACACCGGGCGTGTACCAGATATTGTTATTCAACATGTCGGTGATTTTCATGAAGATGTGCTCAAAAAATATCAGCAAAGAGGCGAACATCCTGTACATGATGATTTAGAAAATTTAAATTCTTTTGATGTTATTCGTGTTTCGCTTACTCATGATGGCGAGGTTGAAAAAGATAAAGGGGATACATTGGTGCGAAGTCTTATCAGACATGATGCAAAAAAACTTTCTGATGCACTCTATAAAATTTTTCATTCCTAGACTATGTTGAAACAGATTATTGACCACCGTTCGTATCGAGTCAAATTTACAAAAGAAGAAAATGGACAAGAAGTAGGAAGAGCCTCATTGTATGTTTTGTTCAATGATTTGCATGAAGAACCCTATGGTTTGCTTGAAGATGTATTTGTTGATGAAGCCTCTCGAGGGAAAGGATATGGTCATGATCTTGTACATGCGGTAATTGATGAAGCAAAAAAAAGAAATTGCTACAAACTTATTGCTACGAGCCGTGAAAGTCGGCCCGAGGTTCATGCGATGTATGAAAAATATGGGATAAAAAAATATGGGGTGGAGTTTCGCATGGATTTAAAATAAGATTTGAATGAAAATAATAAATTTTATGAATCAACTCAATATTATTACAACAGGTCCTTCCCAAGATTATGAACTTCTTGATTCGGGCGATGGAGAAAAATTGGAACGCTATGGAAAATATATTTTTCGTCGTCCTGATCCACAAACGCTTTGGACAAAACAACTTTCTTCAAATGATTGGTCCAAGGCTCATGCAAGTTTTCGCCGCGATGGTCAAAAAGGTGATTGGAATTTGAAAGAAGGACTCCCTGAACGTTGGACCATTGAATTTGGTGATCTCAAATTTTGGATTCGTCCGACCTCTTTCAAGCATACGGGCCTTTTTCCTGAGCAACTTCCCAATTGGGATTGGATGAGAGAATGTATACGTGCGGCCAATCGTCCGGTTTCTGTGCTCAATCTTTTTGGTTATACTGGTGGAGCAAGTATTGCTGCTGCACAGGCGGGTGCATCGGTAGTGCATATTGATGGATCAAAAGTGGCAATCAAATGGGGAAGGGATAATGCTGAGCTTTCTGGATTATCAGACAAACCAATTCGATGGATTTTGGAAGATGCACGGGAATTTGTAAAACGTGAAATAAAACGTGGCAACAAATACGATGGAATTTTGCTCGATCCACCTGCATTTGGTCATGGGCCAAATAACGAGCTGTGGAAGATTGAAGATCATTTGCCAGAATTTTTGAAAATGTGCAGTGAAATTTTGACTGAGAAACCTTTATTTTTTCTTATCAATGGGTATGCCTCGGGGTATTCTGCCATTGCCTATGAAAACAATCTCAAAGCTCTTCTTGAAAAATATGGCGGTGAATTTGAAAAAGGAGAACTCACGATTGAAGAGAGTCAATCAGGAAGACTTTTGCCTTGTGGAATTTATGCACGTTGGAAAAATGTATGAACTTGAATGTTTTGTACGAAGACAACCATTTTATTGCAGTATATAAACCCGCCGGGATGCTCGTGCAAGGGGATCACTCTGGAGATCCTACTTTAATCGACGAGGTCAAATATTATTTGAAACAAAAATATAATAAACCTGGAAATGTATTTCTCGGAATGGTGCATCGACTTGATCGACCAGTATCAGGAATTGTGATTTTTGGAAAAACAAGCAAAGGAGCTTCAAGATTGTCTGAACAAATTCGAAATCATACGATTCAAAAAATTTATCATGCGTTGGTTCTTGGTATTCCAAAAGAGTCTCGAGGAACTTTGATAAATTTTTTAAAAAAAGATACACAAAAAAATTTTGTTCGCGTATATGATTCGGCAGTAGAAGGGTCTTTGCGGGCCGAGCTTGACTATGAAGTGGTTGAATCAAAAAATGGAAAATCGATTGTAAAAATTATTTTAAAAACAGGTCGTCCGCATCAGATTCGGTCCCAGCTGGCCCATATGGGACACCCGATTGTGGGGGATGTAAAGTATGGCGCTCCTGATCAAAGAGAAATAGAAACGCATGGACAAAAACATACGCAAATTTATCTGTGTGCAACATCGCTCAAATTTAAACTTGCAACAATCGATGAAGAAAAATTCGTGCAAGTAGATACTCCACCAGATTGGAAAAATTATTTATAAGAGAAACGTATGAATCTTTACGAATTTGAGGGGAAAAATATATTTGAAAAATATGGAATAAAAACACCACGAGGTATTGTAGTGCGACGTGGTGATGATGTTGTGTCTGCCTATAATCAACTTGTTGTTAGCGAGGTCGTGGTAAAAGCGCAGGTCTTGTCAGGAAAACGTGGTAAAGGTGGTGGAATCAAATTTGCCTCAAATGCTGATGATGTAAAAAAAGCCTGCGAAGAAATTTTTGATATGCAAATTCGTGGACAATATGTGGCAGCGGTTCGGATAGAAGAAAAACTCGCGATTGCCGAAGAACATTATCTCTCCATTACCTATGATACCAATAAAAAACAGCCGGTTTTGATTTTTAGTTCTGAAGGCGGAATGGATATTGAAGATGTTTCCGAAGAAAAAATACAAAAAATACCTCTTGATATTAGACACGAAACGATTGATTCCGATATCCCATTTTCCAATGAACTTTGGCAGGTGTTTTTGAAAGAAGATTGTCGTGTCGTAGAAATAAATCCACTTGTTAAGACTGCACAAGGTGAATGGATCGCAGCTGATGCCAAAATTGCACTCGACGATGATGCCTTTTTCAAGCATCCCGATTGGGAGAGTCTAGAGGCTCGCAGTATGCTTGGACGATTGCCAACGACTCGAGAAATACAGGTACAAGAAATAGATAAGGGAGAAGATTATTACCGTGGAACAGCCGGGAAATACATTGAAATGGATGGAGATATTGCTATTCTTTTTTCAGGTGGCGGAGCGAGTATCGCCAATATGGATGCTCTTCTCCAACAAGGACTCAAACCTGCCAACTATACTGAATATTCTGGAAATCCTCCACGAGAAAAGGTTCATGCCCTTGCAAAAATTGTACTTTCAAAACCAGGTCTGCGTGGACTTTGGATCGCTGGTGGTGTTGCAAATTTTACTAATATTGAAGATACCTTTCATGGGATCGTGGATGTACTTGATGAACTGAGGCCCACCTATCCAATTGTGGTACGCCGTGCTGGTCCTCATGAAGAAGAAGGCATGAATCTCATGCGTGATTGTGCAAAACGAAATAATCTCAATATGAAACTTTTTGGCAAAGAAATGAGTATGAGCGATTCTGCCAAAGAACTTGCTCATATGATCATCTAACAAAAAAAATTTATTTTATACAATATGGGTATTTTGATTCACAAAGATACAAAAGTTTTGATTCAGGGTATTACTGGCAAAGAAGGCCAAAAAGCAGCGCAATCCATGCTCTCGTATGGTACCAATGTTATTGGTGGTGTGCGGCCTGGCAAAGGCGGAGAAGTCGTAGAAGGAAAACCTGTATTCAATACCATTGTTGAAGCCAAAGAAGCTGTGGGGAAAATTGACATTACAACAATTTATGTCCCACCGTTTGCTGCGAAAGATGCAATTCTTGACGCCATTGATCACGATATCCCTCTTATCAATACCATTATTGAAAGAATCCCGATTCAAGATACTGCTTATTGTCTTGCTGCTGCTAAAGAAAAAAAGATTCAAATCATTGGACCAAGTTCACTCGGTTTTATTACACCCGGAGTTGGAAGAGTTGGTGTTGTTGGTGGACCAAAAGAATTAGCGGATCAAATTTTTCAACCAGGATCTATCGGGATCATTTCTCGTTCAGGTGGAATGACCAATGAAGTTTCTTGGCAGGTTCGGAAAGCTGGACTCGGACAAAGTAGTGCGGTGCATGTTGGAGGGGATTTGCTGATGGGTACAACATATGCTGATCTTTTGCGCCTTTTTGAGAAAGATGAACAAACCAAAGCGGTTGTTATTTTTGGAGAGCATGGTGGAAGTTATGAGTTTGAAATCGTGGATGTGATCAACAAAAAAGAATTCACCAAACCTCTCGCTATATATATTGGAGGGAAATTTGCAAATAGCCTTCCTGAAGGTATGAATATCGGACATGCCGGAGCTATTGTTGAGCGAGGCAAGGGGGCTGCTGAAAAAGAAAAGGCACTCCGTGAAGTAGGAGTCATGATCGCTGAGCGGTATGAGGATTTAGTGACTTTGGTCAAACCTTTTGTTTAAATATATTGTACCTATATGCACTTCAAAACATCCATTACCAATGTACAAAAAGACGGGACAGAAATTATTCGTGGGCATGAACTCGGGGATTTGATGATAAATAATGGTTTTGTGCAAACTATTTATCTTTTGCTCAAAGGGCAACTGCCAAATGAAACACAGGCAAAAATGTTTGACGCCATACTGAGTTCTGTTGTCGATCATGGACCAGCGGTTGCATCTGCTCTCAATGCTCGTATTTCTGCTTCTGCAAAGAATCCTCTTCATGCGTCAGTAGCTGCTGGCCTTTTAGGTCTCGGAGAAAGACATGGTGTTGTCATTGAACCAGCGATGAAATTTTTCTTTGATCATAAAGATGAAACAGATGTATTAGGCCTTCTCAAGAATATGAAGGAGCAAAAAAAATATGCGCCTGGTTTTGGTCATAAGATTTTTGAAGTTGATCCTCGCACCCAAAGATTATTTGCCATTGCCAAAGAAACAGGTATTTATGGAGGTTACTGTGAGTTTGCTCAAAAAGTAGAAGATACGTTGAATTCTTTTTCATCAAAAAAACTTCCACTCAATGCTGACGGGGCGATTGCTGCTATACTTTGTGATATGGGTTTTGATGCTCGGGTAGGGAATGGAGTTTTTGTTATAGCGCGCGTCCCTGGGCTGGTGGCTCATGTGATAGAGGAAATACAAAATGATGAGGGGATAAGGCGTTTAGAACCTGAAGATATTGAATATATTGGCTAAAATAAAGCGAAATAATACAATTTTGTAATAAAAAGATGTGTTTTCCGTCTACTATCTCAGTAAATAACATTTAATTTAATCATAAAAAAGTATGAAAAATCGTTTTTTGGTTGGATTGGCTCTTTCTGTCGCTGTGGTACTCTCAAGTGGAGCGCCTGTTTTTGCACAGATCGGAAACGTCAATATTGGGAATAATCTTGGTGATTATCAGGAACAAATTCAAAAGAAAGCCAGTTTGAAATGTGATATTGAGGCAAGTGTTGTTTTGGTCACAAATACGGTTCAAAATGATCTCACATTTTCTCTTGATTATCAAAGTGATGAATATGTCAAACAGGCTGCTCCATATGAAATTATGGCGACTGGAAAAAATAATGCGGTTCTTTATCAAAAAACAGGGAATTTTAATTTGAATGGATCTGGTCGTGTGGCTGTTTCTGGAGAAAGTGCTGGACCAAACGGAACCACTTTTCGTTTTAATGCCAAAGATCATTCAGAAGTAAAACTTACTGCCAAAGTAGATGGCAAAGTTTGTCCTGAAGTAAAAATTCAAGCAAAAACCAATTTTTCGGCTCAAGCAGTAATCAATGCAATAAACGATCCAAGTGAGATTGTACTCAATAATAATATTCGTTCTTCAAGTACAGTTGTTGTTGTGCCAGAAGGTATGGATAATTCTCCTTCTTCTACAAATACTGAAATAAATAATGAGCCGGTTGATCAAGGTACTCCTGTTCAAGAAAATACAAATAATGGAGAAAGAACACTTACCAATGATAACAATCCCGCACCATCTTTGAACAATCAAAATGAACCAAATGTTTCTGTTGATGAACAAAATCAGCGAGATTATATTCTCTATGGACTTCTTGGTACACTTATCGTGATCATGATTACATATATCGTCATGAAAAAACGAGGTTCAATCTAAAAAAATCAAATATAAAAGGCACCCTGAGCAAACTCGAAGGGTGCTTTTTTATTTTTATCTTTTACGGTAGAATAGTAGTCTAAAATAAAATAATTTTTTATGGATTTTATATCACATGGACTTTGGGGAGGTTTGGCCGTTGGACGAAAGAATAAAAAAAGTTTTTGGTTATCATTTTTGTTTGGTGTTTCTCCAGATTTGTTATCATTTGGAATTTTTTCTGCGATGAATATTCTTGGTTTGGTATCTGGGCCTGATTGGTCTGGAGGACCACCTGCTGCAGAATCGATTCCACAGTATGTACATACACTTTATAATTTTACACATAGTTTGGTAACATTTGCAGTGGTATTTGGTATTGTGTGGATTTTACGTAAAAAGCCTCTCTACGAGCTCCTGGCGTGGCCACTTCATATTCTTATGGATATACCAACACACTCCACGCAGTTTTTTCCTACTCCATTTCTCTGGCCATTTGTTGACTACCGTGTAGATGGAATACAGTGGAGCCCTCCATATATCTTTTTTCCAAATTGGATATTTTTAATAGTTTTATATCTCTACTTTTTTGTGTATAAGCGCCGTCGAGGTCTGCGTTTACAGGGTAATAAAAAAAAATAAAAAAATGATATGCAAAAAATTTTGGATCTTCATATTCATTCGCCCTATTCACGTGCCTGTTCCAAGAATCTTGTGCTTTCTACAATTGCGCAAACATGTGAAATGAGAGGAATAGATATTGTTACAACCGGAGATTTCACACATCCAAAATGGTTTGAGAGTATAAAAAATGAACTTGTGGAAGATACTGATGGAATATATCGATTGAAGACTTCTCCTCAGTTCTCGCTTGATAGGGGAGGAAGTCCGACACGGTTCATGATTGGTACAGAAGTCGCTTCGATCAAAAAACATAAAGACAAAACACGTCGTGTTCATCATCTTTTGTTTGCTCCAAATATTGAAGTAGCGGAAAAATTTAACAAAAAATTAGAAAACGAGGGATTCAATCTCAAAGCCGATGGGCGTCCAATTCTTGGAATGACCTCAAAGCAAATTTTGGAGACCATGCTTGAAATTGACGAACGTATGGTGATGATTCCTGCGCATGCCTGGACACCCTGGTTTGGTATTTTTGGATCCAAAGGAGGATATGACAGTCTTGAAGAAGCCTTTGAAGAACTGGCACCACGTATTTTTGCGATTGAAACAGGACTCTCGAGTGATCCTCTGATGAATGCACAGCTTTCCATGCTCGATGCTATTACCCTTATTTCCAATTCTGATGCACATAGTCCGCAAAAATTGGGCCGCGAAGCAAATGTCTTTGATTTTGAAAATGAAAAAGATATAACGTATATGGAAATCATGCGAATTTTGAGAGAGAAAGATACACAGAAGTTTAAATATACGATTGAATTTTATCCTGAAGAAGGAAAATACCATTATGATGGCCATGCCGTCTGCAAATTTTCTTGTCACCCACGTGATACCAAAAAATACGGAGGCATTTGTCCGGTGTGCAAGAAGTCACTCATCATTGGTGTGATGAATCGTATCGAACTATTGTCTGATCGTAATGAAACCGAAGCAAAAAATGCGATACGTATTCCATACAAAAGTTTGGTACCACTTCCCGAAATCATTGCTGATACATTGGAAGTTGGGGTAGGGAGTAAGGGAGTAAAAAAAATATATGATGGACTCATATCAAATTTGGGAAATGAATTTTCTATTTTGACAGAAGCAAGTTTATTGAATATTGAAAAATGGAGTGATGCTCGTATTGCAGATGCTGTGGATCGTGTACGAAAAGGCAATATCCATATTATCCCAGGCTATGATGGAATTTTTGGTGTGGTAAAAGTGTTTGAAAAAATTAATGTGTATAAAAATAAACAGATTGATCTTAAATCGTAACAGTATTAAAAATAAAAAATCCCTCTTTGAGTTATCTCAGAGGGATTTTTTTGTTAAAGAGATCTTATTTTCTCTTTGCAGCTTTACGTTTTGGAGCGGCTTTGCGCTTTGGAGCAGCAGCTTTACGTTTTGGAGCAGCTTTGCGCTTTGGAGCAGCTTTACGTTTTGGAGCGGCTTTTTTAGCAACACGGCGTGCTGGTTTTTTTGCTGGCATATATAGAAATATATATTTGAATAATGTTCGCGTTACAACTTTTGATATTACCATGGTGCATACCAAATGGCGTTGCATTCGCGGTGAAGAAATTTTTTACATGACAAGCATTGATGTAAAATTCTTCGCAAAAATATTTTGAAAATATTTTTGTTACGACCTTTATGTATAGTATAGTTGTTTTTTGTTATTTTTGAAATAGATTGTCAACAAAAACTGTGTATAACTTTTTGTTTCTGCATGTTAATGATGTCAAATACACAAAGCAAAAGAAAATATGTACAAGAAAATAATTTTTTTCTGTAAAATTATTTTTCATACATCAAAAACATAATACAAAAGTTGTATCTTTTTTTCTTTTGGTGTAAAGATGTGTAATTGTTGTTTCTATTTTTATAGACTAGAATAAAAAAATATATTTCATTTCGAAATATATTTTTTTGATCATTCAATGATGATGCTGTGCTCTCGACAGGAATTGAACCTATATCGTTAGTTCCGGAAACTAATGTTCTATCCGTTGAACTACGAGAGCGTTGTGTCCACTTTTATTTTTTATGGTGCTCCCAGATGGACTTGAACCGTCGACCCCGGCCTTATAAGGGCCGTGCTCTAACCGACTGAGCTATGGGAGCGTATAGTGAGGGGAGTATAGCAAAAATGAAGAACAATTTCAAGGCTATTTATTTTGCTTATTTATTGACAAAAATGCTCATTCAATGGTACTTTCGATACATGATTCAAAGCAAATAATATATGCGCATTGGAATTGATGCTCGAATGTATGGAAAGGGATTTGGACTGGCCAGATATATTGAGCAGCTTATTTTGCATCTTGAAAAAATAGACACGAGTAATGAATATATTATTTTTTTAAAAAAAGATAACTATCATGAATTTGAACCAACCTGTAACAATTTTACCAAAGTGCTGGCGGATATTCCTTGGTATAGTGTCGCAGAGCAATGTATTTTTCCTCGGCTGATAAAAAAACAAAACATCGATTTGATGCACTTTCCACATTTTAATGTACCAATTTTTTACAAAAAGCCATATATTGTGACGATTCATGATCTCATCATGTTTCATTATCCTCGTCAGGAAGCGAGCACACATGGACCATTTGTTTATAAAATCAAAGATATCTTGCATCGAGTGGTATTGTCTCGTGCACTCAAAGGTGCCAAGCATGTTTTGGTAACAAGTGAATTTACCAAACAAGATATACATGAGACACTCGGTACTCCGCTTGCAAAAATGACAGTAACCTACCAAGCACCATTTGAAGGCGCAAAAAATATACAGCAGGATGCTCAGTCTCTCTTGAAAAAATATGGTATTACATCACCATATATAATGTATGTCGGTGCAGCTTACCCACATAAAAACCTTGAAGGGCTTCTCTCTGGATGGGAAATTTTTCAAAAAAAATATGGACAAGAATATCAGCTCGTTCTGGTCGGAAAAGAAAACTTTTTTTATACCAAACTCAAAGAAACGGTTTTACCACACTCTAAAAATGTCATTTATACGGGTTTTGTCCGAGATGATGAGCTCTCTTGTCTCTATAAAAACGCTCTTTTGTATGTTTTTCCGAGTCTCTATGAAGGTTTTGGCCTTCCACCACTTGAAGCCATGGTTCATGGTGTTCCGGTTGTTTCTTCAAACAGAAGTTGTCTCCCAGAAGTTTTGGGCGATGCTGCACTGTATTTTGATCCAGAAAAGAGAGAAGAACTGGCAGAGTGTCTCTCTAAAGGGATAAAAGACGAAAATGTACGTTTTTGTCTTATGCAGAAGGCCTCACAAGTTCTCTCAGAGTACTCTTGGGATATTCTTGCTGAGCAGACACTTCATATTTATCAGAAGCAAATGGGGGATTGAAAAGACCTGTTTTGTGTGATATAGTTCGGCAAGTATGGGCAGTTTACCCATTCTCTTTTATCTAGAATTTTCTTTCTATGTCGGGTATTTTCAACACGATTCTCTACCAACCACTCTTCAATCTTTTCGTCTCTTTGTACAATATTATACCTGATGTCGGTATTGTTATTTTGATTGTAACGCTTTTGGTAAAATTGGCCCTCTATCCTTTGACTACCAAGTCAATAAAGGCACAAAAATCCTTGACTGAGCTTCAGCCAAAACTTGAAGCACTCAAAAAACAGCATAAAGACAATCAGCAAATGTTGGCACAGGAGACCATGAAACTATATCGAGAGCATAAAGTAAATCCTTTTGGTTCTTGTCTGCCTCTTTTGATTCAGATTCCTGTATTTTTGGCTCTTTACTGGGTACTTCAGCGAGGGTTAACTTCCCAAGATTTTTCTCAGTTGTATTCTTTTGTCAAAAGTCCAGGTACGATCAATACCATTACCCTTGGTTTTATTGATCTCAAAAATTCGAGTGTCATTCTTGCCCTTCTTGCTGGTGCCGCTCAATATTGGCAGAGCAAAACCATGATGACAAAAACTCCTCCAAAAAATGCTGGAGAAGCTTCAAAAGATGAAAACATGATGGCTATGATGAACAAGCAAATGCTTTATATTTTTCCTATCATGACCGTCATTATTGGTGTCAATCTTCCTGCTGGTCTCTCGCTCTATTGGTTTTTTTCTACGGTTCTTACTGCACTGCAACAACATTTTATCTTCAAAAAACACAGCAAAGATAATGATGAAAATAATTCTGGTACCAGTACCAAAATTGCTTCAAAAGATGTTATTGAAGGGAAAATTATTGAATAATAAATTGCTTTCGTATGCGTCTTCCATTGAGTCAATTCAAAAAAATGTCTGTGGAAACACTTTCTGGAACAAAATTGGGGAAAGTTCAAGAAGTGATCATGGATATCGAAAATCAAATGGTAGTGCAATATGAAGTAAAAGCGTCAGGCCTTGCCAAGGAAAATTATTTGATAAATCGTGATCAAATCGCACGGTTTGAAATCAAGAAAATAATTGTCTATGACACGGTTTTGAGCAAAAAAGAGAAAAAATTTACTCCTCGAATGCCTCGTTTGCCAGAATCTGGTGTGGCTTTACGAAATTAGTATGAAAATTGTTTCGACCGTAGGCCAGGTAGGCTACGGTTTTTTTTCACAATCAGTTATTCAAACTCTCTCGTATTTTGATATTTTTGACTATCCACTTACTCGCGAAGAATTGTTTTATTTTTTGTGGGAGCCAAAAGAAAATTTTACCTATGCACAATTTCTTCTTGCGCTTGAAAAAGAAATAAAAGAATCTTTGGCAGATATTGTTGAAACTCAGGGGGGATATTATTTTTTTGCAGGAAAAAGTGATTGTATTGCAAAACGTGAGAGAAAAATTCTTTATACGGAAGAAAAACTTGCAATTGCAAAGCGAGCTGCGAAAAAAATTCGGTATATTCCTTTTGTACTCTCAATGTTTGTTTGCAATCAATTACCCGTTGGTGTAAAAAAAACAAGTGATATTGATGTGTTTATTGTGATTCGTCGTCAGTATCTTTGGTTTTCGAGAGCCTGTATTACGGCACTTATGATTTTTTTTCGCTTACGTCGTAACAAAAAAAATACCGAGGATCTGATTTGTTTGAGTTTTTATGTTACGGATGACCATCTTGATTTGTCAGATATTTGTATTTCATCTCCTGATGTCTATCAGGCGCATTGGATGAGGCAGCTTATTTCTGTATATGATCCAGACGATTTTCACGAACAGATTAGGGAAAAAAATCCATGGGTTAAAAAATATTTGCCGAACAGCTTTTTTTCTTATACATTGCTCGATCGGTGGAAAGTATATGACTCAAGTTTGAGTCGTAAAATAAAAAAAAGTTTGGAATGGATTTTGTCCTTTGGATTTGGAATGTTTCTTGAAAGAGTTCTTCGTTCTTTTCAGAAGAAAAAAATGAAATGTAACGAGGATAATGAAAATTTTCGAGCGACAAAAAATGTTGTTATTTCTGATACGATGCTCAAATTTCATGAAAATGATCGAAAACAATATTTTAAAACAGAATGGGAAAAAAGAGTTCATAAATTTTTAGGATGATAAAAACTTTAGAACAAAAAAGTAACAAATTTGAGAGATTATGCCAATTTTTTCTCTCACTTTTTTTATTTTTTGTGCCATGGCAGACGGTTTTTCTGATCAAAGAGCAGTTTTTGAATGGTGCAAAATGGCAGTATGGAACTATTGTGTTTTTTCTGAGCGAGATTATTCTTTGGGCTTTATTTCTTTCATTTTTTATTTGGTTTTTGAGCAAAAGAAAAATTTTTGAAAAGGGAGTTATTGCATTTGAGTGGACGATTGACCGTATTTTTGTTTTTTCACTTTTTCTTTTTCTTATTTATTGTTTCAGTTCTGCTTTGTGGTCAAATGATTCGGGTGTTGCGTTTGTTCATGCTTTTTTTGTGTTGGAATCAGTTCTTCTTTTTCTTGTTTTCCTTATTTTTCCTTTTTCTTGGAAAACATCACTTCAGTGGTTTCTTTTTGGTGCGTGTATCCAAAGTCTGCTTGGAATTTGGCAATTTTTTACCCAGTCAACGTTTGCATTCAAGTGGCTTGGTTTGGTGGCTCATCGAGTGATGGAGTCAGGGACGTCTGTGATTGTTGGTGATGAAATTGGTCGAGTGCTCAGATCCTATGGTGCGTTTTCTCATCCCAATGTATTTGGTGGTTATCTTGTAATCGCAATTGCTCTTACGATACTTTTTTTGTGGCAAGAGAAAAAACAAAAATTTTGGTGGTATGCGCTGATTGCTTTGGAATTTTTGGCAGTATTGCTTACTTTCAGTCGAAGTAGCTGGATTGCTGGAGCTGTTTTGGTAAGTGGGTTTTTTATCTTTTGGATTTTCAGAAGAAAGAAAAATATTGACTTGAATTTAAGTTTTATTCCAAAAATAACAATACTCTTTTTTAGTATTGGTGTTATTTTTTGTTTTTTTGCGTTGCCTCTTATTCAAAATCGAATAATAGGAAGTTCCTCTCATGAAATACGTTCAATCAATGAAAGAATAAGTGGCTCAAAAGAAGCTTTTGAAATTTTTCAACAACATCCTTTTTTTGGGGTGGGGATTGGCAATTATACCGCAGCAACAGCAGAACTCAATCCAGGAAAACCTGGCTATGAATATCAACCTGTGCACAATGTTGCACTTCTTTTACTTGCTGAATTGGGACTTTTTGGAGTCTTTTTGATTTCCTTTATTTTTTTTCGTTTACAAAAGCTCTTTGTATTTTTTGAGAGCGAACAGAAAAGAATTTTTTCTCTTTTCTTTGGTCTTTTTTTGTTGATTTTTGTGCTCCTTGGTTCTTTTGATCATTATCTTTTTTCTTCATATATAGGACTTCTTCTTGGAATTATTTTTTTTGGTTTTTGTTTTCGTTTTTTTACACAGGTTTTCCCCAGTTTATCCAGAAATTCAAACACTGAGTTTCGCAAAATTTAATAAAAAAACTTGTTTTTTTTGAAATGCTAAAGATTGACAGACTTCTCGAGGAAGAGTATTATACCTTTCTCCAGTAGGAAGAACCGAGAGGCGATAGCACGCACGACCGTACGTCATACCATTTCGTGTTACTGACAGGCATCACGAAATCATTAATGATCGGCGGTTTGAGCATGCTATCACCTGTCGGTTTTTTATTTTATTTTAGATAAAAATTAGATATTTTTTTGTTTTCAACAAAAACTCTTGACAATTTTTTCAAAATGAGTAAAATGAAGGGAGTATTATCACTCTTGTGACATGAGTGATAAATAAAAGAAAATAATAATTTATTCGCTTTATTAATTTTATTATTCTATGAATATAAAACCACTTGGAGGTCGTGTACTCATCAAACTTTTGAAAAAAGAAGACACAACCAAATCTGGTATTGTTTTGCCAGATACTATGGATAAAGAAAAAAAAGCGGAAGGGGAAGTGATTGCCGTTGGTCCAGGAAAAATTTTAGAAAATGGTTCACTTTCTTCTCTGCCAGTGAAAGTTGGCGACAAGGTGCTCGTAAAATCTTGGGGAGGAGATGAGGTAAAAATTGATAATGAAGAATATAAAATTTTTGATGCTGAAGATATTCTTGCAACAATCGAGAACTAATTTTTTATGGAGCTGCAATACATTTTTACTTTTATTACCCACGTGTACAAAAGTAAAAATGTATAAAGCGAATAAAAAATGAGTTTTATTATGTATATAATATTTGTAAAGTATGCCAAAACAGATCCAATTCGGTGAAAATGCTCGCCACAAACTTCTCGCTGGTGTGAATGCTCTCGCAAACACGGTAAAAGTTACTCTTGGGCCAAAGGGCCGCAATGTCGTACTCGACAAAGGCTTTGGGGCTCCTACTATTACCAAGGATGGTGTTTCTGTTGCCAAAGAAATTGAACTTGAAGACAAAATGGAAAATCTTGGAGCAGAACTGGTCAAAGAAGTCGCAAGTAAAACGAACGATAATGTTGGAGACGGAACCACTACTGCAACCGTGCTCGCTCAAGCGATTGTTCAAGAAGGTATGAAAATGGTTGCTGCTGGTGCCAATCCAGTAGCGCTCAATCGAGGACTGCACAAAGCTGCAGAAGCAGTTATTGCAGAGCTTCAAAATAATATTTCTCGCAAAGTAGAAAAAGATGCTATTGCGAGTGTCGCTGCTATTTCTGCCAATGACAAAGAAATTGGTGAAAAAATCGCTGCGGCGATGAATGAAGTAGGACAAGACGGTGTGATTACCGTAGAAGAATCACAATCATTTGGTATGGTCATCGAGACAGTCAAGGGAATGCGCTTTGACAAAGGGTATGTCTCAGCGTATATGATCACGAACCCCGATCGTATGGAATCCGAATACCAAGAACCAGCCATCCTTATTACTGACAAAAAGATATCTTCTATTGAAGAAATTCTTCCTTTGCTCGAAAAAGTGGCACAAACAGGACGTAAAGAATTGGTTATTATTGCTGAAGATGTTGATGGTCAAGCACTCACCACCTTGGTACTGAACAAACTTCGAGGTACATTCAATGTTTTGGCGGTCAAAGCACCTGGATTTGGTGATCGTCGAAAAGAAATGCTTCAAGATATCGCAATTCTTACTGGTGGGCGTCTTATTACAGAAGAGCTTGGACTCAAGCTTGAAAATGCTGACCTTACAGATCTTGGTCATGCTCGTAAAGTCGTGGCTACCAAAGAAACCACTACTATCGTAGAAGGAAAAGGGGAAGAATCTGCTATTAAAGATCGTGTGGCACAAATTCGTAAGCTCATTGAACAGACTGATTCAGACTTTGACCGTGAAAAACTTCAAGAACGTGTTGCGAAACTTGCTGGTGGAGTAGCGGTTATTCGAGTTGGAGCAGCGACTGAAACCGAGATGAAAGAAGTCAAACACCGTATTGAAGATGCTGTCGGAGCGACCAAGGCTGCTGTGGAAGAAGGTGTGGTTCCAGGAGGCGGAGTTGCACTCATTCGTGCGTCAAAGGCACTTGAGAATATGAAACTCAATGATGAAGAAATGATGGCTGTGAATATTTTACGCCTTGCTCTCGAGCAACCACTCCGCACCATTGTGGAGAATGCTGGCTTTGAGGGGTCTGTTATTCTCAACGAAATAAAAAAGAATACGGGTGCTTATGGATTCAATGCTGCAACTGGAGTTTATGAAGATATGATGGCGGCTGGAATTATTGATCCGACCAAAGTAACTCGATCAGCTCTCCAAAATGCCGTGTCAGTGGCTGGTATGATCCTCACCACTGAAGCCGTCGTCACCGATATTCCAAAGAAAGAAGATGATGGACATGGTCATGGCGGTGGTATGCCAGGCATGGGTGGTATGGGAATGATGTAATTATAAAAAAATATTTATAGGAAACAGTCGTACAAAAGCCGTGCGGCTGTTTTTGTTTTTCTAAAAAAAATGTTATACTATAAAAAATTTTAAAAAGTTTGCCTATGATAAGGTTTTCTTTTGGACAAAAATCTTTTAAAAGAGATAAAATTTATTTTTTTATCTCTATTATTGCGATTGCTGCGACACTTGTTGTCTCTCTTCCGAGTCCAAAAGTACGTGCAGCGGCTGAAACACTCAATTGTGATGGAAATAGTCGTACGATTTCTGTTGGTACGTATACGGATGCTACGGGTGATCAGTTTTCCTCAGGTGCTGACCTTACGCTTGCGCAGGGGAGTGGTTCTTGTACTTTTACACTTACCCAGCTGGGCAATGCCAGTGCCATAGAATTGGCTTCATTAAATATCCAAAGTGGTGTTACTCTTACACATGGAGGTGCTGTTACCACGGATGGTACCTATACCAAGATTGAACTTGATGTTACGGGTGATGTGGTGGTTGAATCAGGAGGATCAATTGATGTTTCAGCAAAAGGATTGGTTTCAAATGCTGGGAATGCCTACGGGTATGGTATGTATGATGGAGTCATCGCAAGTTCTTTTGGGTATGCAAGTTCGCATGGGAGTGGTGGTTCTCATGGTGGACCTGGGGGTTCTTATACAGATTTTTCTTTTGGTGCGGCTGTGCTTACTCAATATGATTCTATTTCAAATCCAATCTACCCTGGTTCAAGTGGATCCTGGTTTACTGTACTTGCAAAGGGTGGAGGGGTTGTTCGTATTAGTGCCGCAAATGTAACGGTAAGTGGAACAATTTATGCCAATGCATCTACGGCTGGTTTTGCTGGAGAAGGTGCTGGTGGAACTATTTATCTCAATGCATCAGGAAATATCAGTGGTGATGGTACTTTGACTGCCAATGGTGGGGGTGGTGGAACCTCTTATGGTGGGGGTGGTGGTGGACGTATTGCGCTTCATTATACCAATATTTCTTCTGGCCTTACTCTTGAGGCAAAAGGTGGAAATGTTTCTGGTTCAGGCGAAGATGGTGGTGCAGGAACTATTTACAAAAAACCAGCAAATCAAGATTATGGTGATTTGATTCTTGACAATGGTTTGGCAGATAGTGTTTATTTTGCGACTGAATTGCCTTATTCTCCTTCTATCCCAACGAGTGATCGAGTTGCTACCTATGCAAATGGATATGTTTTTAATAGTATTGCTCTTTCAAGTAATGCGGTTTTAAATATTCCTTCATCTCTTGATTCAACTGGCAATGGAGTACTTTCTCGAACTCGAAAATTTTATGTGGTCAATGATTGTCCTGCTACAAATCTAGATACATCAAATTCGAATGGTCAAATACAGTGGGGCTCCACCTCTGTGTTGAATCCAAGTGGTGGTGCAAATTATACCTGTGTAGAGCCTCAATATATTATGGAATTTACACTGACCACTTCAACAGCGAATGAATCAGTTACGAGCGGAAGTCTTGAACTTCTTGCCATTGGTCCTGCTGTTACAACAACATTTATTGATTATACGGTCAATTTGACTTCCACTACTGCTACTGGTGGTGGAGTTGATTTTACTTTGGTCAATGGAACTGCAACATTTGATGTAGGTGACACGACAACAAGTATTTCCTTTACTATTGTAGATGATGGAGATATGGAATCTGATGAAGATATTGTCGTCGGACTTTCAGATCCGGTCAATGGTGTTGTTGGGCTTGCTTCTGCGCATACCTATACGATAGAAGACAATGATACTCCGGGTATAACGAGTGATGTTGGTTCAGGCGTAAGTATAACCGAAGGTTCTGACACACTTGATACCTATACTTTGGTGCTTGATGCTCTTCCTTTGGCTACTGTGACCGTGCATATTTCTTCAGATGATCAAGTCACCACAACGGTAGAGACTCTTGAATTTACAACAGCAAATTGGAACACCCCCCAATCTGTATCCGTAGGTTCTATCGATGATAATTTTGCTGAAAGTTCTCACTCAGGAACCATTACTCATAGTGTTTCAAGTACAGATGCTGGGTATGAAGGCCTTGATGTTGATGATGTGACGGTGAGCCTTTCTGATAATGATTTTTCTGGAGTAACCATCTCTCAGTCAGGAGGATCTACTGTTGTATCTGAAAATGGAGTTACTGATACGTATACGCTTGTTTTGAATACGATTCCAGTCGCTCCTGTTACTCTAAATATTTCACCAAATATTGAAGTAACCATATCCACATCGTCGATTGTATTTAATACAAGCACGTGGAATGTTCCTCAGACTATCACTGTAACTGCAGTAGATGATGGAGATGCAGATCAGTGGGATGGAATAAATATTAGCCATACCTCGACTTCTGATGATCCTCAGTATAATGCTATTTTTATCGGTGGTATTTTTGGTACGGTTATTGACAATGAAAGTCCTGCTGTGACCATAAGTGCTTCTGATGGTTCTTCTCGTATTCGTGAGGGTGGTGTTGTCGATACGTTTACTGTAAATCTTGAAACAGAGCCATCTGATGATGTTATTATCATACTCGATGATGGTGCTGAAATGACGGCTTCTCCAGCACTGCTCACATTTACAGTGTTGAATTGGCAATCACTTCAAACCGTAACTCTTACTGCAGTGGATGATGAAACATTTGAAGGTTCAGAAAATACTTCTGTAAGTTTTTCAGCTTCTTCAACTGATTCAAATTATCATAATATTTCAATGAATAGTCTTTCTGTCACTGTTTATGATAACGATGGTATTACCATCACAGAATCTGGTGGTTCTACCAATATCGTGGAGGGTGGTGCTACTGATTCATTTGATGTTGTTCTTGATGAAAATCCTTTTTCCAATGTTACGATTTCTTTGACAACGAGTACTCAATATTCTCTCTCTACGACTACATTGTATTTTCATTCAAGTGATTGGGATACGCCTCAGACCGTTACACTTACGGCTGTCGATGATGTGGATGTAGAGGGAAATCATACTGCTACGGTTTCGAGCAGCATAAGTACTTTTGCCTTTACCTATAGTGGTACAATCATGAAAAATGTGACTGTCAATCTTACTGACAATGATGAGCCAGTTGCAGGAGTGACATTGAATCAGTCATCAGGAACAACAGTTCTTACTGAAGAAGGCCAAATTGATACCTATACACTTGTACTTGATACCATGCCTGCCTCAGATGTAACTATTGAAATTACACCAGATGCTCAAAGCACTCTCTCTACGAGTTCTCTTCTCTTTACTGCACTCAATTGGGATACAGCGCAAACCGTTACGGTGACGGCGGTGAATGACTTTATTGCTGAAGGCGGACATAGTTCTACTATCAGTCATGTTGCCACGAGTGCTGATGGAGATTATGAAGCAATAGATATTGATGATGTTGTCGCAACTATTACTGACAATGATACCGCAGGAATAACGGTTTCAACTATTTCTGCGAGTACTACTGAAGCAGGAGTGACCTCTACTTTTACGGTTGTCCTTGGGAGTGAACCAACTGGAACTGTGGTTATTCCTTTGAGTTCATCAGATAGTACGGAAGGAAGCATTTCTACTTCAAGTCTTACCTTTAATCCTGGCAATTGGGATACGGTACGAACCGTAGTTGTTACTGGTGTCGATGATGATATTGATGATGGAACTGTTGGATACACAATCAATCTTACCTCAACTTCATCAACCGATCCAAATTATCATAATATAAATCCCACAGATGTGAGTGTGGAAAATATGGATAATGATACGGTTGGTGTGACGATTACGCAGAGCGATGGTTCAACCGATGTAACCGAAGGTGGAGCGACAGACACATACACTCTTGTTCTCGCTACGCAGCCAACATTTGATGTTACCGTAGAAATTACTGCAGATAGTCAAAGTACGGTTTCGACCAGTTCAATTATTTTTTCTACAGAAAATTGGGATACCCCGCAGACGATTACGGTAACTGCGGACAATGATAATATTGATGAAGATTCTCCTCATACTTCTACTATTACCCATGATGCTACTTCTGCTGACGCATCGTATGAAGATGTTGTTATTTCAAGTGTTACTGCCAATATTACAGACAATGATATCGCAGGTGTTACGGTTTCACCACTTTTTGTGACGACCACTGAAGCTGGTGTTACTTCGAGTTTTACCGTAGTTTTGGATAGTCGTCCTGTGGAAAATGTTCAAATCAATTTGTCTGTAACAGATATTGCAGAGGCTTCAATTTCAAGCTCTACATTGATTTTTAATCCGTCCAATTGGAGTAGTGAGCGAACCATTATTGTGACAGGTCTCGATGATCTTTTGACTGATGGGAATGCCAATTATATTGTCGTAATTGGGCCTGTGTCTTCGACAGATCCAAACTATGCGGTCATCAATCCAACTGACGTGTCTGGTGTAAATATTGATGACGATGTTGCTGGTATTACCGTCGGAGCAATATCAGGTAATACTTCAGAAGCTGGAGGTACGGCAACGTTTACTTTGGTGCTCGATACTGAGCCTACAGAAAATGTTTTTATTGGTATTTCAAGTTCTGATACCACAGAAGGGAATGTCTCTACTTCAAGTGTTACTTTTACTTCAGAAAACTGGGATACACCTCAAACCATAACAGTGACAGGTGTGAATGACTCTGTGGATGATGGGGATGTTGCATATACTCTTATCCTCAATGCTTCTACTTCAGCAGATGAGGCGTATGATGGAATTGATCCAAATAATATTGCGGTGAGTAATACGGATAATGATACAGCAGGAATAACACTCTCCACCAGTACCATTGAGACAGCAGAAGGTGGTGCTACTGATATCTATACCCTTGTTCTTGATACTGAGCCAATCGCAAACGTAAATTTTGTTTTGAGTGTGGATGCCCAAAGTTCTGTTTCTACGAGTTCGTTTTCTTTTACCTCGGCAAACTGGAATACTCCCCAAACTATTACCGTAACAGCTGTAAACGATAATGTCGATGATTTGGTAAGTACTTCAAGTATATCTCATACCGTGGCTTCAGCTGACTCAAATTATGATGATTTTGTTGTTTCTTCTGTTATCAATACGATTACAGATAATGATACTGCTGGATTTACTGTTTCGGCTATTTCTGGAAATACTTCAGAAGGTGGTGGAACTGCTACCTATACTCTCGTCCTCACGAGTCAGCCCACAGCAAATGTTACTATTCCTGTAGCAAGTAACAATACAGATGAAGGAACGGTTTCAACCAGTTCGATTGTCTTTACTCCTGGAAGTTGGAACCTTGCTCGTACGATCACGGTGACGGGTGTTGATGATGATAGTATTGATGGAAATATCAATTTTTCCATTATACACAGTGCTGTGACTTCTGATGATGCAAATTATAATGGCCTCAATCCAGATGATGTCAATGCGACCAACACTGATGATGATATTGCACAGGTTATCTTGACTCAATCAGGAGGCACCACGACCTTGAGTGAAAATGCTGGAACTGATACGTATACTCTTGTTCTCAATTCAGAACCAACTGACTCTGTAACGGTTACTATTACTGCTGGTGATGGAATTACGGTTTCAACCAGTTCAATTGTCTTTACAACAGCTTCTTGGGATACTGCCAAAACGATTACGATAACAGGTATTGATAATGC
>JACCDN010320571.1_pt1 | contig 30087 bp, 32 predicted proteins | sample 7441691 | NCBI WGS metagenome assembly JACCDN01 (sample SAMN15323439, study PRJNA562643) | freshwater metagenome | isolation source: river surface water | place: USA:Blue River Watershed | collected 2017-08-16 | reverse complement strand
GTCCAGACCATCTGGCCAACCTTGTCCATGACCTGCGCCACCTGCCGGCAGCGATTACCTCGGTGCTCGAACTCGAACCCCAGATCAAAGACTGGGCCCAAAAGTTCGCCGACAAACACCATGCCTTGTTCCTTGGCCGTGGCGTGCATTTCCCCATCGCCCTCGAAGGTGCACTCAAGCTTAAAGAGATCACCTACATCCACGCCGAGGCCTATGCCGCCGGCGAACTCAAGCATGGTCCGCTGGCGCTCGTCGACAAGGACATGCCGGTCATCTCAGTCGCCCCGAACAATCAGTTACTGGAAAAGCTCAAAAGCAACCTGCAGGAAGTGAAGGCGCGGGGTGGGGAACTCTTTGTGTTGGCCGATGCCAATACCGGCTTTAAGTCAGAAGATGGCGTGCACGTCATTACTGTGCCGGATCATGCCGGCAGCCTATCGCCGATTGTGCACACCGTCCCGCTACAACTGCTGTCGTATCACACGGCGCTGGCTAAGGGCACGGATGTGGATAAGCCGAGGAACCTCGCGAAATCAGTGACTGTTGAATAAAAGATGACCGTCCTCGTTACTGGCGCCGCCGGCTTCATTGGTTCCAACTTCGTGCTCGATTGGCTGGAGCAATCCAATGAGCTTGTCGTTAACCTCGACCTGCTCACTTACGCCGGCAATCTCGAGAACCTCAAGGAACTCGAAGGTGATCCGCGTCACCAGTTCGTCCGCGGCAACATCGGTGATCGCAATCTCGTCGCCAACCTGCTGGCGGATACCAAACCGCGCGCCGTCATCAACTTCGCCGCCGAGAGCCATGTCGATCGTTCGATTCACGGCCCGGGTGAATTCATCCAGACCAACATCGTCGGCACCTTCAACCTGCTCGAATGCGTGCGCGGTTACTGGAATGACCTCCCGACCGATCAGAAAGCCGCCTTCCGCTTTCTGCATGTGTCCACCGACGAAGTCTACGGCTCGCTCTCCAAAGAAGATTCACCCTTCTCGGAAACCAACCCGTACGAACCCAACAGCCCCTACAGCGCCAGCAAGGCGGCCAGTGACCACCTCGTTCGCGCTTGGCATCACACCTACGGGTTGCCGGTGCTCACAACGAACTGCTCCAACAACTACGGGCCGTATCACTTCCCGGAAAAGCTCATCCCGCTCTGCATCCTCAATGCGCTGAACGGGAAACCGCTACCGATCTATGGTGACGGTCAACAGATCCGTGACTGGCTCTACGTCAAAGACCACTGCAGTGCCATCCGCCGCGTGCTTGAAGCCGGCCAGCTGGGCGAAACCTACAACGTCGGTGGCTGGAACGAGAAGGCCAACCTCGACGTTGTACATACGCTTTGTGCCATTCTCGACGAGCTCAAACCACGTGCCGATGGCCAGAGCTACCGCACGCAAATTACCTTCGTGCAGGATCGCCCCGGCCACGACCGCCGCTATGCGATTGATGCGCGTAAGCTCGAACGTGAACTCGGCTGGAAACCCCAGGAAACCTTTGAGACGGGTATCCGCAAGACTGTGCAGTGGTATCTGGACAACCAGGACTGGGTAAATCACGTCACCAGCGGTGAATACCGCAACTGGGTCGAGAAACATTACCAATGATAATTCTCCTTACCGGTAAAAATGGACAGGTCGGATACGAGTTGCAACGCAGTTTGGCTTCATTGGGCCAAGTGGTGGCTGTGGATGTTGAAGACTGCGACCTATGCGATACAGCCTCCATTGTTTCGTTAGTAGAAAGAGTAAAGCCTGCTCTCATTGTGAATTCGGCCGCCTATACGGCTGTGGATAAAGCTGAGTCAGAGCCTGAAATCGCATATGAGATTAATGCAGTGGCCCCTAAGGTCTTAGCGGCGCAGGCAAATTTGCTGCATATCCCCATCATTCATTACTCGACCGACTATATCTTTGATGGGACGAAAAATGGGTTCTATGTTGAGGATGATCCTGCGAATCCTCAGTCTATCTATGGAAAAACGAAGTGGCAGGGTGAGAATAACGTTCGCGCTATGTGCCCGCAGCATGTCATTCTGAGGACGAGTTGGGTGTTTGGCGCGCATGGCGGGAATTTCCTGAAAACGATACTCAAGCTTGCGCAGGAACGAGACGAGCTGAAAATTATCGCAGACCAATTTGGAGCCCCAACATCAGCCCGGCTTTTGGCCAATTCGACAGCGGAGATTGCCAAGCAGTTACTGAATTGCGATGCAACACAAAAAGCAGGCACCTACAATCTGGTTGGCGCTGGCGAAACCACATGGCATGGCTATGCCTCGAAGGTTGTTGAATTAGCGAATCAGTTTGGCGTTAGGACGAAAGTCCAAGCCAAGAATATCCAGCCCATCTCGACAGAAGCCTATCCATTGCCGGCTATTTGCCCAAAAAATTCGAAACTTAGTACAGACAAGATCAAAACAGTGTTCGAAATCGATATTCCAGATTGGTCGGTCGACGTGGAAGAGGTTTTAAAGCAAATTATCGGGTAGGAAGAAAGCATGAGTTATCAAGTTAATACCAGCTCCCGCAAAGGCATCATCTTGGCTGGTGGTTCCGGCACCCGCCTGTACCCGGCGACGTTGTCTGTCTCGAAGCAGTTGCTGCCGGTGTATGACAAACCTATGATTTACTATCCGCTCACTAGCCTCATGATGGCCGGTATGCGTGATGTGCTGATTATCTCCACTCCGCAAGACACGCCACGCTTCGAAAAACTCCTTGGCGACGGTTCGCAGTGGGGCATGAATCTCTCTTACTGCGTACAGCCATCTCCAGATGGTTTGGCCCAAGCCTTTATTCTGAGTGAGCAGTACGTTGGCAACAATCCCAGCGCTCTTATCCTCGGGGACAACCTCTACTACGGTCACGATTTCAGTACGCTCCTTAAGCGGGCAGATGCCCAGACTTCCGGTGCTACCGTCTTTGCTTATCATGTGACCGACCCTGAACGTTACGGGGTCGTCGAATTCGACAAAGATGGTAAAGCACTGTCTATTGAAGAGAAGCCCAAAGCCCCCAAGAGCCGCTATGCCGTCACGGGACTTTATTTCTATGACAACCAGGTTGTCGACATCGCCAAGAATATTAAGCCATCAGCCCGGGGTGAACTGGAAATCACGACAGTCAACGAGGTCTACTTAAACCAGAACCAACTGAATGTCGAAATCATGGGTCGCGGTTATGCCTGGCTCGATACCGGTACTCACGACTCCCTCATTGAAGCGGCGCAGTTCATCCAGACCATCGAACACCGCCAGGGCTTCAAAGTTGCCTGCCCGGAAGAGATCGCCTACCGCAATGGCTGGGTAACTGCGGAGCAGCTCGAACAACTCGCTCAGCCGTACCTCAAGACCGGCTATGGCCAGTACCTCATTGACCTGCTACAAGAAAAAACGTTCTAATGAAAGCGACTCAAACTAAGATCCCTGACGTCTGGGTTATTGAACCGAGAGTCTTCGGCGACGAACGGGGTTTCTTCTTTGAGAGCTTCAACGAACAAGCCTTCAACGACGCTACCGGTAACACCCTGCCATTCGTTCAGGATAACCACTCGAAATCGGTGAGGGGTGTCCTCAGAGGCCTGCACTACCAGCTACCCCCTAAGGCCCAAGGGAAACTTGTCCGCGTCGTGCAGGGTGAAGTCTTTGATGTCGCAGTCGATATCCGTAAAGATTCCCCGACCTATGGTCAGTGGGTGGGCGAGATCCTCTCGGCGGACAACAAGAAACAACTCTGGATTCCGCCGGGCTTTGCCCATGGCTTTTTGACGCTCTCGAATACGGCCGAGTTTCTGTATAAGACGACCGACTATTGGTCACCGGAACATGAGCTGGCGATCATCTGGAACGATGCCACGCTTAATATCCAGTGGCCGCTGAATGGGATTGTGCCGCAATTGGCGGCCAAGGATGCGGCGGCAGCGAATTTTTATAAGTCATTTTGAGCTCTATACGAGAATGAAAAATTTGTTAAAACGTCTTTGGAGTCATTTAGAACAACGTAGAAAAAGGCAATTTGTGTTGTTGCTTATTCTTATGTTGTTAGCATCGTTTGCAGAAGTTTTAAGTATAGGAATGGTCTTGCCATTTCTGGGGCTGTTGACGAACCCCGAGCGAGTGTTCGCGCTAGAGGCATTACAACCAGTTGTTCAGCATTTGAGTCTCACTGAGCCTAAGCAGCTCCTACTACCATTAACGCTATCATTTGGATTTGCTGCCCTGGCAGCAGGTTCGCTGCGCCTATTGCTGTTGTGGGCTAATACAAGGCTGTCCTACGCGGCTGGCGCAGATTTAAGCATAACTATGTATAGACGAACTTTGTATCAGCGATATGAAATTCATTGCGCTAGAAATAGCAGCGAAGTAATCTCAGGGATTTCAGAAAAAACTGTCGACGCAATTTTTGTTATAACAAACTTAATGAACTTGATTAGTTCGGCCGCAATGCTTGGCGCAATTTTGATCGCGCTGCTTTATATAAGCCCTGAAATTGCAGAAGCATCGTTTTTAGGATTTGGGTCAATATATATATTGGTTATGTTGTTGACCAGAAAAAAACTGATTGCAAACAGCAAAATAATTTCCGATCAGTCTATCCGTGTAATTAAGGCACTGCAAGAAGGGCTGGGTGGAATTAGAGATGTTCTAATCAATGGTAGTCAAGAAACGTACTGTAAGATATACAGCAAATCTGACTTGGCGTTAAGGCAGGCGCAGGGGAAAAATCAATTCATAGCGTTGAGTCCAAGATATTCAATGGAGGCGATAGGAATGGTGTTGGTTGCTGCGCTAGCTTATTTTTTAGCAAAACAGCCAGATGGATTTATTAGAGCTGTGCCAACACTTGGTGCATTGGCTATTGGCGCTCAAAGATTGATACCAGTTATGCAACAGATGTTCTTTTCTTGGTCGAATGTCAATGGTAGCCATCATTCATTGGTTGAGGTGCTCTACCTGCTAGACCAAAAAATCCCGGATATGAATACCAGCCAAAATGATAATATGGTGTTTGAAAACGAAATAATTCTTGACAATGTCTCATATAGCTACCAATCTAGTAATATCAATGTCATTAATGGGGCTACACTAAAGATAAAAAAAGGTGCACGTGTTGGTTTTGTTGGTAGTACCGGAAGTGGGAAAACAACTCTAATAAATATCATAATGGGGCTAATATTCCCAACATCAGGGTCGATGCTTGTGGATGGTGTTGAAGTAAACTCTCGAAATAGTCGTAAATGGCAAGATCATATTGCACATGTGCCACAAGAAATATATTTATCAGATAGCACAATAGAAGAAAATATAGCATTTGGTGTGACAAAAGATGATATTGATCATCAGCGAGTCAAACTTGCTGCAATGCAAGCGCAAATTGCTACGTTTGTTGAGACACTTCCAGATAAATATCAAACACGTGTGGGAGAACGTGGCGTCCGTCTTTCCGGTGGACAAAGGCAGCGCATTGGTATTGCCAGAGCGCTATATAAGAAGGCAGATGTGATTATTTTTGATGAAGCAACGAGCGCACTAGATTCTGATACAGAAAATGAGGTGATTAGTGCAATAGAAGGATTAGGTAATGAGCTTACTGTCCTCATGATTGCTCATCGTGTCACTACTCTAAAAAGTTGTTCTGATGTTTTCCGTATTGAATGCGGAAATATAGTCGTCGAAAAAAAATTTTTTAAAATATGACTTTTAATAATTTTTGCTTGTTAGCTAATGAATAACGAATTTTTCTACTCGACTCAGGGCGACTTTATTGTGCGCGAAGTTTACAAAAACAGCATACTAAAGAATCGGTTATCAAGGGGCATTCTTCATTTCGTATCTAGTATGTTTTATCGATTGTACCTTGCGGCCTATAATCGTTTTTATAAAAAAGAAATAAAATTTAAACATGAAGTAAGTATATGCGCAATATTCAAAGATGAAGCTATGATTATAGATGAGTGGATTCGATACCACCTTACATGTGGAGTAGACCACTTTTATTTATATAACAACAATTCTACAGATAACTATTTGCCTGTACTTGACAAGTATATAAAAAATGGTTTAGTTGATTTGTATGACTGGCCTATGCAAGCGGCTCAAATGGAGGCATACAGAGATTGTTACCAAAGACACAAAAATGATACGCACTGGATTGCTTATATCGACATTGATGAATATATATGCCCGATATTCGCAGATAACGTAAAAAAATGGCTTTGCAAATTTAGTAAATTCCCAAGTGTTGCTGTCTATTGGAAACAGTTTGGGTCTAATGGACATTTGAAGCATGATGCCGATAAACTTATTATTGAACAATATACACAATGTTGGCCAAAGTACTCAACTTTCACAAAAATGTTTTGCAATTGTGAGTATGACATTTTTGATTTCAATAACCCTCACATAATCAGATCAAAGCTTGGTTTGATAAATATGCCGCCGATCAATCAATTCTATAAATTTATAATCCACGGCGTTCACCGGCAAGGGTTCAGAAGACCTCCTGAAATACAAATAAACCACTATTGGGGTATGGCATATGATGCCTTTATAAAAAGAAAAGTAAAAAAAACTGACGCTTATCATAAGGACGCGGATTTAATGTCTGATACGCGATTAAAACTCCTAAAGTCACACGAAGTCATGTGTACAGATCGTGATTATAAAATTCAAAGATTTTCTTTATACGCGAAACTATTAAGTGGAAACCCGCATTGTTAGTTTATCTATTGCCAATAACCATTAGCCTTATTGCGGCTTATTTTTTTGAATTTCGCGAGTGGTGTAATGATCCACTAAAAATGTCGATTTACATATCATTGTATTTGTATGTGACATTTTTCATTGGGTTCAGATACATGGTAGGTGGTGACAGTTACTTTTATAGCCTGTATTTTGATAGTTTACCCTCGGTCGGTTTGTTTGCGTGGCCTTTCGAAGATAATTATCAGTTGTTGTTTTCCTTTTTTACTAGAATTGCGAAATATATTTATCAGGACTTCACAAGTTTTCAGATTTTACATGCGATTCTGTTGAATACCGGGATTTTTTATTTTCTTTCAAAATCAACAAAAAATTACATGACAGCGCTATTTTTTTCATTTGTCATGTTTTATATAAACTTTTCAGTTGAGATTTTGAGAGAGTCCCTTGCTGTCCTTGTGTTTTTATATGGTTACAAATACTGTGCAGGCAATAGGTTGTTTATATTTCTCTGCTTTGCATTATTGGCGATCCTATTTCATCTGTCTGCAATTGTATTAATTGTATTCCCATTCCTGAGTTGGTTGAGGTTCAATAAAAAATTTGTTTTGATTTCGATTGGGCTATTAATATCATTGCCTTTAATGGAACTGATTTTTTCATCATTTGAGAGCTTGGATATAATATGGAACAAAATACAAGACTATGAGGATGTGTCATTTGGATGGAAGTCTACGTTTATGTTTTTCATGGCGAAAACCATACTGCCAGCGAGTTTCTTTTACTGGTCAAAATTTAAAGAGAGAAATAGTATAAAATACGAATGGCTTATGTGCGTATACGTACTGCTGGGTATATGTGCAATATATAACTTAATAGTATTTACTAGGTTTTCGAATTACATTATTCCATTTTTTTGCATTGCGTTATCTGAAGCATTGGTAAATATATATCGTAATAACAGATATATTTTTTCACGCACAGTTGTACGCACATACACGCTCACATTTGTTTTAATTGGTAGTGTTATCTCATTTTATTGGCCTTCTGCATACTATGAAAAGTGGATCCCATATTATTCAATCTTTAGTGAAGAAGCGCAACTGAATAAATTTATAGATCGGGATTATTAAAGTGGTTTCAATACTGCTATCAACTTTCAATGGTGAAGCATATATCCGCGAGCAATTAGACAGTCTTTTGAATCAGACTTATGATAACCTCAAAATTTTCATACGCGATGATGGTTCTACAGACTCAACTGTCGAGATATTAGAGCAATATAGTTCATTAGATGAGCGTATTGTGATATACGATAATAATCAGATCAGGATGGGGCCATGTAAAAGTTTCATGTGGTTGCTTGAAAGAGTTAATGACCAATATTACATGTTTTGTGATCAAGATGATATTTGGTTTCCAAATAAAATACAATTATCAATTGATGCGCTGAAATGTATTGAATATAAATCGCCTAATGCTCCAATTGTTGTTCATACTGACCTAATTGTAACTGATGAGAATCTCAATATTATTTCAAATTCTTATTGGATTCATGAGGGACTAGCAGTCCCCAAAATGGGAGCAAAATACCTGCCATTTGTTAATTACATCACAGGATGTACAATGTTATTCAATAATTGTGCAAGAGATGCTGCAATATATGCATATGATAATGCACTTATGCACGATTTCTGGCTAGCGATTTGCATTCACGCATCTGGTGGAGAAATTGTTTCCTTGCCTGTGCCGACGATTTATTACCGGCAACATGGAAAAAACACAATTGGTGCTTCGCTAGAAAAAAAACAAAATAATTTTTTTTCTAGATATTTACACATTCCAAACTTCAGGTATTCCATAGAATTGCACAAAATGATATCGCAAAAATATAAGATGAGTATATTGAGATATCTTGCGCTGCGTATCAGATTTTACTTTATCAAATGATTATAGATATATAAATAAGATTTTGATGTATGAAAAAAATTGATTTATCGATTGTTATTGTAAACTTCAATACATACGATTTGACAAAGAAATGCTTGGAAAGCATATTTCATTTCACTAAAGAGTGCAGCTATGAAGTAATCGTTGTAGACAATTTTTCAACTGACGATAGCAGGTTACATTTTGAGAATGATGAGAGAATCACATATATATATGAGGAGGTTAATCACGGGTTCGGCAAGGCTAACAATATTGGAGCCAGCATTGCATCAGGTAAATACATATTATTTTTGAATTCTGATACCATATTAACTGAAAACGTCCTTCCTAAATTGTTAAATTTTGCTGATACCGTTCCAGAAGGTATATTCGGTGCTGTCGGCATATGTATGGTGGACATAGATAATAATGACATGCAATCCTTTGGTGAATTTGTATCTTCTAAGCGTATTTACAAGAGAATGTTAGAATCCATCAGATTTTCACCTATCCAGAATTATAGTCGTAACATTTACGACCAAATCGATAAATTTGGTTTTGCAGAGGTGGATTTTGTTTCCGGGGCTGATCTTATGGTTTTTTCAGATAACTTTCGTAGCCTAAATGGATTCGATCCCGATTATTTTATGTATTATGAAGAAACCGATTTACAGTACCGTATGTTTAAGCGCAATATGAAACGATATGTCATTAACCAGCGAAGCATCATACATCTTGAAGGAGGGAGTTTTTCTGATAAGATCAGTTTCAAGCGCAAGCTGATGATAACAACTAGCTTAAATCTTTATATTACTAAACATTTCAAGTGGTTGTATAAGCTTCAGATTACTTTGCTTTCGATGATCCTATTAATATGTGATCTATTTAAGCAAAAATATACTGTCAAAGAAAACTTCAGCCTGCTATCGATTTTATTAAAAAATAAATGAAAATCGCATATATATTGCCCTCGTTAGATAATAAAGGCCCGATTATTGTTGTAAAAAATCTAGTAAGAAAGCTGGTAGAAAAGGGTTGTACGGTCGACGTGTTTTATTTTGATGACCACCCCAACCCAATTATATCAGATGTCAAAACAGAAAAAATAGACATTGAAAGCCCAATAGATTTCGATTGTTACGACATTATACACAGCCATACCCTCAGAGCTGATTATTATTTATATAAATGGAAGTTTTTGATAAAAAAATCTAAAATCGTATCAACGATTCATCAAGATGCATTTAAGACATTTGGCTATAAATTTAATACCATTACCTCTTTCATTGTTACCTTGGGTTGGTGTTTTTTACATAGAAAGTTTGATGGTGTTATAGCTGTATCTGATCACTTACGAAATAAATACGCCAGGCTAGTTGGAGATATTGTCACGATACACAATGGTTGTGACATTGGCGATTCAATATGTGATCCAAATATTGAATCTGTATTATCCATGCTTCGAAATTCGGGCTACAAGACATTGGCTACATATTCTCATATTACGCAGAATAAGGGGCATATTCAAGTGCTTGATGCGCTCGATTTTCTCAACGATTTTGTTTTTGTAATAATCGGCGATGGGCCCTTCCTCCCAGAGTTGAAGCGTATTGTTAAGATGAAAAAATTAGAAGATAGAGTATTTTTTCTGCCGCATGTAAAAGCGCCGTATACTTACTTAAAATTTGTTGATATATTTATAATGCCATCCTTTTCTGAAGGGTTTGGCATGGCTATGGTTGAGGCAGCATTATCAAAAATGCCTATAGTTTGCTCTAGCATTCCTGCATTTCATGAGTTGTTCGATTCTAAATGCGTCACATTCTTTTCGCTCAATGATGTTTTGTCACTTGTGTCCGCAATCAATGATGCTTATTTAAGAAGATTTGTTATGGGAGAGCGTGCATATGCAAGGGCCGCTGCACGTTTTTCAGTAGAGTCGATGGCAAATAACCACTTGGAATATTATACCAAAATAAGTTTTGTCGGTACTTGAGCTGTAGTGTATGGGTATTCGTTTTTATTTATTCGTTTCATTCCGACAGTTCTATCTGATTAATGGGGAATTTGCATGAGAGTTTTGGTTTTCGGAATCTCAGGTATGTTAGGCAACACTGTCTTCAGATATCTTTCTACCTCTTTTGATTTTATTGTCTATGGCACATCTAGATCCCCGAGTGTTTTATCATATTTTGATAGTCGATTTCACGAAAAAATAATAACAGGTATTGATGTCGAGAATTATGATTCTTTGACTCACGCGCTTGCAACCGCTAAACCTGATCTTGTTATAAACTGTATCGGCCTTGTGAAGCAGCTGGATATTGTAGATAATCCTATCTATGCCATTCCTATCAATTCTTTACTACCGCATAGACTTTCAGAGCTTTCTCGGCTTATCGGTGCTCGATTTGTCCACATAAGTACCGATTGTGTATTTTCCGGGAAAAAAGGTAATTATACTGAACATGATGTCCCTGATGCTTTAGATTTGTATGGCAAATCCAAGTATCTAGGTGAGGTAGATAATTCGCATTCAATCACACTACGAACATCAATTATCGGGCATGAGTTGAGCGGATCGCAAAGCTTAATTTCTTGGTTTCTCAAGCAGCAAGGTACCATATCTGGTTATTCCCGCGCGATTTTTTCTGGCTTTCCCACTGTTGAAATTTCCAGAATAATTCGTGATTTTATTATCCCTGATCCCAGTTTAAATGGGCTTTTCCATCTTTCTGCAGATCCTATCAGTAAGTACGATCTGTTGACACTAGTTGCGAATGTATACAAGAAAACTATCAGTATAGACAAGTGTGATCGCCTTGTTATTGATAGATCTCTTAATTCTAGAAAATTTAGAGACAGAACAGGATTTCAGCCAAGGAATTGGATTTCAATGATTGAAGATATGCATAATTTTGGTTAAATAGAGGTTTAAATGTTCAACAATAAAATTTTATGTATCACCGGAGGCACGGGTTCATTCGGTAATGCTGTTCTCAAGCGATTTCTAAGCTCCAATATTTCAGAAATTCGTATCTTCAGTCGTGACGAGAAAAAGCAAGAGGATATGCGTATCGCATTTAATAGTGATAGGCTGAAATTCTACATAGGAGATGTTCGTAATTATGACAGTGTGTACGATGTTCTTAACGGGGTTGACTATGTATTCCATGCTGCTGCACTAAAACAGGTTCCCTCTTGTGAGTTTTATCCAATGGAGGCCGTACGTACTAACGTTTTGGGTGCCGAAAACGTAATGCGTGCTGCTATCGCAAATGAAGTTAAACGTTGTGTAGTGCTAAGTACTGATAAGGCTGTTTATCCCATTAACGCGATGGGAATCTCCAAAGCAATGATGGAAAAGTTGATGGTCGCGCAGTCCCGGCTATGTTCCTCAGGTAAAACAATTCTTTCAGCAACGCGCTATGGCAATGTGATGGCTTCACGTGGCTCTGTCATTCCGCTTTTCCTGGATCAATTGCGGACAGATAAAGTGCTGACAATTACTGATCCGAGTATGACACGGTTTCTTATGACGCTTGAGGAATCTGTGGACCTGGTTCTATATGCGTTTGAAAATGCGCGTCCAGGCGATATTTTTGTACAGAAAGCTCCGGCATCAACTGTGGGTGATCTTGCTTTGGCTATGAAAGAACTGCTTAAACGGAACAATGAAATTAAAATCATCGGGACTCGCCATGGAGAAAAGCTCTATGAATCCCTTTTGTCGCGAGAAGAGATGGCACGAGCGGAAGATCTAGGTGGTTACTACCGAGTGCCGGCTGATTCCAGAGATTTGAACTACGCGAAGTATTTTGTCGAAGGAGAAACAGATGTATCAGCCCTTGATGATTATACTTCTCACAATACACAGCGGCTTGATGTTGAAGGTGTTAAGAAGACTTTGCTAAAGCTCGACATCATTCGTGAGGCCGTAAATGTCTAAGCTCAAAGTTATGACGATCGTTGGCACACGGCCAGAGATCATTAGGCTGTCGCGTACTATTTCAAAGCTTGATCAGTACTGTGAACACGTATTGGTGCACACAGGGCAGAATTACGATTACGAACTGAACGAAGTTTTTTTTACGGATCTCGGAATTCGAAAGCCAGATATGTTCCTCGAAGCTGCTGGTGCAACGGCAGCTGAAACAATTGCGCAGGTGATTAAGGGAGCCGATACAGCACTTCAAGAGCATCAGCCAGAAGCACTTTTGCTCTTGGGTGACACAAATAGTTCTTTGGCGGCAATTGCAGCAAAGCGGCGAAAAATACCAATATTTCATATGGAGGCGGGTAATCGATGCTTTGATTTTCGTGTGCCGGAAGAAATCAACCGCCGTATCGTCGATCATACGTCGGACATCAATCTGACCTATAGCGAGATTGCTCGTGATTATCTATTACGTGAAGGGTTGCCTCCGGACCAGGTGATTAAGACTGGAAGCCCAATGCGTGAGGTAATTGAATACTTTCAGCCTGGGGTTGATGCCTCGAATGTGCTTGACCGGCTCGGGGTTGAAATAGGGCGTTATTTTGTGGTGAGTTCACATCGCGAAGAGAATGTCGATAGTCCAGAGAATTTATTGAAGCTATTTGGGATACTCAACGGGTTGGCAGAACAGTACCAAGAGCCAGTAATCGTTTCAACTCATCCGAGGACCAGAAAACGCATGGATATGCTTGGCATTACTGCACATCCTCTAGTTCAATTTCTCAAGCCATTTGGGTTTCTTGACTATATTAAATTGCAGACAGAGGCACGCTGTGTTTTGTCAGATAGCGGCACGATAACCGAAGAGTCCTCGATTCTTAATTTTCCCGCATTAAACCTACGAGAAGTCCATGAGCGCCCAGAAGGATTTGAGGAAGCGTCAGTTATTTTTGTCGGATTAGATCTTAATAGGGTGCTGCAAGGACTTGTAATTCTCGAATCTCAACCTCGTGGAGCTACTCGCTTACTTCGTCTTGTAAACGACTATTCTCCGGATAACGTGTCGGATAAAGTATTGCGCATCATCCAGAGTTATACAGACTTTGTGAATCGTAAGGTTTGGCATAAACATTGAAATTTATTGACTGATCAGTGCGTGTATTGATTCTTACTCAGTATTTTTGGCCAGAAACCTTTAGGATTTCTGAGGTAGCCTCTATGCTGCGCGACGTGGGATGTGAAGTGACGGTATTAACTGGCCAGCCAAATTATCCCGAAGGAGAAGTCTTTGAGGGATATTCGGCAGGCGCTATCGTTAAACATAGCTATGGTGGAATTGATGTCTTTAGAGTCCCTATTGTGCCGCGCGGGCATGGATCTGCATTACGGTTGGTATTGAACTATATTTCTTTCGTAGTTTCTGCGGCAGCTTTAGGTCCATGGTTACTTCGGCGCCGCTCTATTGATGTCATTTTTGTTTTTGCCCCTTCACCGATTCTTCAAGCAATACCGGCAATATGGCTGGCACGCATTAAACGAGCGCGTTTGGTGACATGGGTGCAAGATCTGTGGCCGGAAAGTTTGAGCGCTACCGGTTTTATAAAGAATGAATCGTTACTTAGGATAGTAGACGGAGTAGTCAGATGGATATACCGGAATAACGATTGTCTTCTGGTGCAATCAGAGGCATTTATTGCGCCTGTTGAGAAAATGGCAGCAAGAACACCAGTGTTATATCACCCAAACCCGGGGGATCTGTCCTTTTCTGCCGTTGCTAGTTCCGTTTCGCCGGTTGAGTTGGGTAGTGGTTTTAACGTGGTTTTCACTGGGAACCTCGGGACAGTGCAGGCTCTAGAAACTGTGCTCAAGGCTGCGGCGTTGCTTCGGCAGGAGAGGGACATTCGTTTTGTGCTGGTTGGTAGTGGCAGTCGCTTCGATTGGGTAGAGAGTGAGATCGTTCGTCTTGGATTGAAAAATGTTCAACTAACAGGACGTTTGCCACCATCCGCCATGCCGGCCATTATGAGGCAAGCTTCTGTACTTCTTGTTAGTCTCGTGAGCAACCCGATTATGAGACAGACTGTACCAAGCAAAGTGCAGGCCTATTTTGCTGCCGGAAAGCCAGTTATAGCTTCACTGGATGGAGAAGGCGCGCGGATTGTTGATGCTGCAGGCGCGGGATTGGCCTGTCCAGCCGAGGACTCGGCTGCGCTGGCAGATGCGATTAAAAAGTTGCGTGATATGCCTCAGGAAACCCTCAATCGGATGGGGGAGAATGCGGCTCAGTTTTATCAGGATAATTTCGAGCCCCGAATGCTTGCGAAGCGCCTCATGACCTTGCTGAAAGATTCTAGACGGAGTCTTGCATGATATTGATAACGGGAGCGTCTGGATTTGTAGGTCAAGCATTGGTTCGTAGATTCTCAGAGGAGCGTCCGCTCAGAATCTCAGTGCGCCGAATGGTCGCGAGGCTGCCGGAGAATGTTGATGTGGTTGAGGCAGAGTTGCAGCCGGAACATGATTGGATGACCTCCCTTGTTGGCATTGATGCGGTCATACACTGTGCGGCCCGCGTACATGTAATGAACGAGGTATCTGTTGAACCACTGGCGGAATTCCGTCGGATTAATGTCGAGGGCACCCTACGGCTTGCTAGGCAGGCGGCTGAGGCTGGTGTGCGGCGGTTTGTATTTGTCAGTTCTATTAAAGTGAATGGTGAGGCCACTCAGCTCGGGCATCCTTTCACAGCGGATGGTGAGTCGGCTCCACAAGATCCATACGGAGTCTCCAAGATGGAAGCTGAGCAGGGCTTGCGTGAATTATCGTCACGCACTGGCATTGAAGTGGTCATCATTCGGCCTCCGCTGGTTTATGGTTATGGGGTAAAGGCAAACTTTGCGTCTATGATGCGATGGTTGAGAAAAGGTATTCCCTTGCCTTTGGGAGGCGTTGATTCCAACCGTCGAAGTTTGGTATATGTCGAAAATCTTGTCGATTTGATACGTGTATGCGTTGACCATCCCAAAGCTGCCAATCAGACCTTTCTGGTTTCAGATGGTGAGGACGTTTCAACGACAACCTTGCTCCGGAGAATGGCCAAGGCTCTAGGTCGCCCGGTACGTTTAATTTATATTTCTCCAACGATTATCAAACTGGCTGCGAAATTTATTGGTAAACCTAGAATAGCAGATCGGCTGTGCGGTTCCTTGCAAGTCGACATAACAAAGACAAAGGAGTTGTTGGGTTGGAAGCCCAAATTTAGTTTGGACGAAGGCCTGCTTAGGACGGCTTCACCAATGGCCACTAAATGTGAAAATTGAAGACGCGAATCCGATGAAGCGGTTATTTGATTTGGTTGTAGGTTCAGTTGCAATTATTATTTTAGCACCGGTGATTCTGGTCGTTGCCGCTATGGTTCGTCTAACTTCCAGTGGGCCTGCTCTTTATTGGTCTGACCGAGTGGGTAAGAAAAATAACATTTTTAAGATGCCAAAATTTCGGAGTATGCGCGTTGGCACCCCAGCTGTTGCTACGCATCTGCTTCAGGATCCCAAAGTCTATCTAACACCAATAGGCTCTTTTTTGCGTAAGTCTAGTTTAGATGAACTGCCGCAGCTCTGGAGTATTTTGGTTGGTGATATGAGTTTCGTCGGTCCTCGTCCTGCACTTTTTAACCAGGAAGATCTGATAGCTCTTAGAACTGAATGTGGTGTTGACGCGCTTGTGCCGGGTTTAACAGGTTGGGCACAAGTAAATGGGCGGGATGAATTGCCAATCCCTCAAAAAGTAGCGCTTGATTACTATTACTTGCTTAATCAGTCGCTATTTTTAGATATCAGAATATTGTGGCTGACCTTTGTAAAGGTTGTGCGTAGCGATGGGGTATCTCATTGACTAACAAAATTATTATTGTCGGTGCCGGTGGTCACGGCAAGTCTGTTGCAGACTTGCTGTTGCTGCAAAAAGAATATGAATTGGTCGGATTTGTCGATGATGCCTACCCGGGAATTTCGGATGTCTGGGGTTTTCCAGTTTTAGGGAAGGTGGATGCTGATACATTGTCATCACTACAAGAATATGTTGGTTGTGTCGTTGTTGCGATTGGTAATAATGATCTTAGGGAATCGGTTTTTAAGTTGGTCGATGGGCTGGGATTGACGCTGCCTAACATTGTTCACCCTAATGCATTTGTTTCACCAAGGGCCATGCTTGGTAACGGCTGCATGGTTATGGCAAATGCGGTGATAGGAACCGAAGCGCGATTGGGTGATGGCGTTATCGTCAATTCAGGCGCGATTGTCGACCACCACGCGGTTGTTGATGACTTTGGTCATCTCGGGGTTAATGTATCGATGGCCGGCGGCGCCCATTTGGGGCGATTAGCTTGGGCACAAGCTGGCGTGGCGTTGGGGTACGGTGTTTCAATTCCTGAGAAGCAAATCTTAAAACTAGGGGAGAGTCGATAATGCCATTGGATCGCATAGGCTCCTTGTTGATTCAGTTGCCTAGACCGACTAAAAAACTAATCGTCCTATTCCTAGATGTTTGTGTTGCAGTTTTTGTGACATGGTTGGCTTTTTGCCTGAGGTTCGATGAGTTTGTCGGTTTGTCGCAACCTCTGCTATGGGCAATGGCGGCATCGATTTTGATTGGCTTGCCTATTTTTGTAGTGCAGGGGTTGTATCGGGCAATCTATCGATATACGGGTTGGTTTGCGACCGTTGCTTTGATTCGTGCGCTTTCGATCTATGCCGCAATCTACATATTAGTTTTTACGATTATCCGGGTGGAGGATGTGCCGAGATCCGTTGGGTTGATACAGCCGATACTCTTGTTTATATTTGTCGGTGTTTCACGATTGCTGGCCAAAGCTTTATTGAACCGGCAGATTGTTGGTGAGCAAGGCGCAGACTCCAGAGCGGTAGCTTTGATTTATGGCGCAGGTGCCGCAGGTCGGCAACTGGCATCTGGTTTGCGGCAAACGGCAGGAATTAAGCCGGTCGCATTTGTTGATGACGATTCCAATTATTGGAAAAGCACCATAAACGGCTTGCGCGTGCACGCGCCTAATGAAATTCCGGGGCTTTTGGATTCAAATCTGGGGATTACCGATGTTCTGCTGGCGATGCCTTCTGCCACGCGTGCGCGACAGCGTGAGATATTGAAGCAGCTTTCTGATTTGCCAGTCCATGTCAGAATTTTGCCGGGATTGGCTAGTCTTGCGAATGGGAATGTAAAGGTAGAGGACATTCGCGAGGTTGAGATAGACGATGTCCTTGGGCGCGACGCAGTTCAGGCAAATGAAGAGTTGCTGCATCAGAACATTACAGGGAAGGTTGTTCTGGCAACTGGCGCGGGGGGCTCTATCGGCTCAGAGCTTTGTCGACAGATACTTGCGCATAGGCCGAAGACACTGGTGCTGTTTGATCTGAGTGAATTTGCACTGTATGCGATTGAGCGAGAGCTGATGCAGTTGGTGACACCGGTGCAAATCATCCCGATCCTTGGCTCTGTTCTTGATTTAAATAAATTGGCTCGGGTGATTCGGCGGTTTGGCGTTCAGACGGTGTATCACGCAGCAGCTTATAAGCATGTGCCTATGATTGAGATGAACCCGGCCGCTGGTGTCTGGAACAACGTCTTTGGTACGCTGCGTACAGTTGAATCCGCATGCCAGGCTGGTGTTGAGACGTTCGTTTTGATTTCTACCGATAAGGCAGTGCGTCCGACTAATGTGATGGGTTGCTCCAAGCGGCTGGCGGAATTGGTGCTACAGGCGAAGAGCTTGCAAGAGAATCGCTTGTGTGTGCATACGACCAAACTGACCATGGTTCGGTTTGGCAACGTACTAGGATCCAGCGGTTCCGTTGTCCCTGTGTTCCGAGAGCAGATTAAGAATGGTGGGCCTGTGACAGTGACCCACCCCGAAATCATTCGTTACTTCATGACGATTCCTGAAGCGGCGCAGCTAGTGATTCAGGCGGGCGCTATGGGTGAGGGCGGTGATGTCATGGTTCTGGATATGGGTGATCCGGTTAAGATTGTGGACCTCGCCAAGCGGATGATCCATTTGAGCGGCTTCTCGCACAAAGACGAAGCAAACCCGGATGGCGATATCGAGATTCGGTTCACCGGCTTGCGCCCGGGTGAGAAGCTGTACGAAGAGCTGCTGATTGGGGATAACACGCTGCCAACCTCGCACTCGCGGATTATGCGTGCGGCTGAACATGCGCTGCGCTGGGATGAGTTGGAGCCTTTGCTGTTCGAACTTGAAGCAGCGATTAAGGCGGAGAATAGCGATGCCATTCGGTCGCTCCTTAAGAGGGCTGTACCAGAGTTTAATCCTCAGTCGGAAAATGGGGATGTTCTAAAAGAAGTGACGAAGGGTACGATTCACTAGTCAAAGGCATAGTTGATGTGCTCCACATAGCGCATTACTGTATCTGTTTTAGACCACCGACCTTTTTGCATGATTATGGGCATGCTGGCTCCTGAATTAACGAGATCCTGAGCAGCGCCCACCCGGCAGGAATGCCCACTGATTCGCTGAATCAGATTTTCATCTAGCTTGGCAATTCGCGCGGCTTTCTTGTAAATGCGATTGACCTGGCCAGACCCAAGCCCTTTTGTGATTTTTTGAGCGTTAGTGACGCCACGAAATAACGGGCCACTCGTTTCCCCGACTGCTTTAAGCCATGCTCTCAGAGCAATTTGAGTGCGTTCGCTCAAATGTAACCATCGACCGGTAGCTTCCTGGTCTGTTTTGCTACGCCTGAGCAAGATGGTGGTGTGCTCAACTTCATCTTTGAGGGTAGTTTTAACATCCTGAATCTGAAGAGAGACAAGTTCGCTTCTACGGGACAAGGTGTCGTAAGCCACTAAGAGTAAAGCTCTATTCCTTATGCCATGAATAGTTTCATCTGTTGCACCGAGCAGCTTTTCTAAAAGCTCAAAGGTAATGCCTTGAGCCTGGTGGGCGGCTCTTCCAAGTTTGCGGTGCATCCGCTTCATTTCCAGAATAACGTCTGGATCTTTGCTTGGGTCGTCGAAGCGGTTAAGGCGGTGAATGGTACCAATGCCGGACACGGCCCTTCGAATACTGGCGGAGCTGCGCCCGCTGTCGGCCAGGTTGGCGATAAAGGCTGCCAAAGTTGTTGGGTCGGCAGGTAAGGGCTCTAAGCCATGTTTTTCCGAGAAGGTGATGAATTCTAGGAAATCGCTTCGGTAGGCGCGGATTGTCGAAGGTGCGTATGCCCCATCCACTCTGGTTATGGTGCTTGATAGCCTTGAATGTGCATTAGAATAAGACATATACAATCCCGCAAAAGACACAAATAGTGTCTTATAAGGCACTATAAATGTCAATAGCTACATCAGAGCAAATTCGAGCGGCCAAAGCCCTCCTTAGATGGAGCGGCGAGGATTTGGCTACTCAAGCTGGGGTAAGTCTGTCTACCATTCGTCGAGTTGAGGCCGTAAGTGGGGTTCCGGAAGGTCAAAGCTTGAAGACGCTGTTGGCCATTACTAATGCGTTGGAGGCTGCGGGGATTGAATTTATTGGCACTCCAGATGATTCTCCCGGTGTGCGATTAAGATCCAGAAATCATGACCAAACCAAGTAACCCTAAAAGAACCGGTGGGCCTAAAACTGCAGCGGGGAAAGTCGTCACTTCTACAAACGCCCTTAAGACTGGGGTGTTTTCAAAGATGGTTGTGTTGCCGGGAGAGGATCCTGCTGAATTTGACGCGTTACAGGCCCATTTCTTTGAAGATTTTAAGCCGGTTGGCGTTGTAGAGGAGGCGATGGTCTATGAACTCTCGACCATTGTTTGGAAGAAGCTTCGTCTCGATAAGATAGAGCACAATCTCTTTGAGGATATCTTGAACCGAGCAGTAACTCGCGACGAACTCAAGCAGGTGGACTTCTATTTGCTGAGTGACCTTGAGTGGGTCCTAAAAGACCTTAAGCTACTCGAAACGTTGAATATTGAGATGTATCGGAAGTCGCATGTCTATCTTGTCGATCTGAACGGCCGGGCTCCTAAGGTTGAGGATATTGAAGTACTTAAGAAAGAGTACCCTGTGGCCTATGATGAGTTAGAGGATTTCGCAGAGCGGCATGGTTATAGCGATGCGTCACCTCAAATTCTCTGTGGCTTACAAATGAGCCAGAACGGAGGTCCTAAGGTTGATTTGGTAACGCATGTCATTCAAAGGGAGATTCTCTACGTCAACCAATTGATTTCTTTGTATGAACGGCGGCATGACTTAGATGGGGCGGTTGCTCGGGTAAAGACCAATCGCATGCTGAGGATTGTGCAACGGGCTGATGTGGGTGCTGTACGAAGTCATTTGGATGCTCGGTTTTATAAACTTCTCTCTGAGCTTCGGAAACAGAAAGATTGGGTCCGTAAAAATCGAGTGATCGATGTCACCCAAGAGCATTCAAGTGAAGATACCGCTGGTGAGGGTGGTGTCGATGAGTGACGCAAACCGATTATCTATTTTTTTAAATTTACTAAAACGGACTAATTCTCATCTGGGTGGGAGTGGTGCACGCTAATGCCCGGTCCCGGGCGCGTGTATTTCTCTTAAGTTGACAAGTGTATTTCTTGTAATACACTGATCACATGTAATCTTGGAGGTGTGCGCTATGGCAATCTCAATTCGACTCGATCCTGAAATAGAGGAAAGGCTAGACCATCTGGCGACCCAGACTGGGCGCGCAAAGTCATACTACCTGCGTGAGTTGATCGAAGGGGGTCTTGATGATCTAGAAGACTTCTATTTGGCCGACGCCACGATGGAGCGTGTCCGTAAAGGTCAAGAGGCTATTTTAGAAGCATCTGACGTCAGGAAATCGCTTGGCTTGGATCATTAAGTACACGGAGTCTTCGCTGCGCCAGCTTAAAAAGCTGGATAAGCCCGTGGCGCAGCGAATTCTTGACTACATGGACGAGCGGATCGCGATACTGGCGGATCCCCGTGCGGCTGGCAAGAATTTGGTGGGGCCCAGGATGGGGTCTTACTGGCGCTACCGCGTTGGCGATGTGCGCGTGATTTGCGATATTCAGGACAGTGCGCTGGTAATTTTGGTGGTTGAGGTCGGCCATCGTCGTGAGGTCTATCGCACGAGATAGAGCGCTTAGGTGCAGAGGCCTCCTTTGGTGTCACCACGGGGTCCAGTCATATTAAAGCTCGCTTTAATATTCTAGCGTTTGCTTAAGGCGGCTTTAATTCCGATGAAACGCTCGACTGGCGCTTATTCTCACTGATTTTATAGAACTTTTTTGGTGTTGTTTTGCGCCATTAAAAAGCGTACTATTAATCGCATTGTTAATAGTTTTTTAGAGGTGTTGTATGAATCATATCAGCGCAAACGAGCTTAAAACGCGAGGTGTTGCTGCCATTGAGCAGGCCTTGTCTACAGAGTTGGAGGCAGTAGTGTCGGTTCGTGGCAAAGAGCGTTTCGTTATTCTGGAGATGGCGCAGTATCAGCACTTGCGAGAATGTGAGCTGGAGGTTGCGTTGGCTGAGGCTAGGGCCGATGTTGCCGCCGGCCGCATTGTTCGAGAGAGCGCTGAAGCGCATCTGGCTCGGTTGGATAGCTTGGCATGAGCTATGGCTTGATATTTACCGAGGCTTACAATAGACGCGCAGCAAAATGGTTGAAGCGTCATCCTGAATTACGACAGCAGTATCTGAAAACTTTGCAGCTTCTAGAGCTCAACCCATTTCACCCATCGCTGCGGTTGCATCCGCTGGGTGGTCGATTAGAAGGGGTGCATGCAGTTTCGATTAACTTGTCGTATCGAATCAGTCTAGAGCTCTTGGTGAGTGATTCGGAAATTGTGTTGATCAACGTGGGCGATCATAATGCGGTCTATAGGTAGTGAGATCGCTTTGCTTGGGGGGCCGGATTTACCTTGCCCGCCTCGTAAATTTACTCAAATCATTTGGGTCAAACTGATAAAATGACTGCATATTAGTCGCGGAGTAGTGCATGTCTGAAACGCGTAACAACGCTTTCTGGGGCTGGCTGGTGCCGGCCCTTGTTGCTTTTGGGTTGTTCTTTTCGATTGCCACACACCTGCGGGTGCTGACCGGTGGCGCAGTTGGCCCTGGCGAAATGCTGCTATTCGCAGCCGCTGTGCTCGGTTGGGCATTGGGTAAACCTTGGCAGCAACTGAAGAATCCGATTTTGTGGTTTTGGGGGTTGTTGGCCGTGACCATGGGGCTGGGTTACTTAACTGGCAATCTTCAAGGGCACTGGGTGATGCGTAATACGCAGGCCTATGTGTTTACGGGTTTTGTGGTTGTCGGGTTTGTGAGCCTCTTTAGTCGCCTATCTAATGAGGCGTTACGGCGCATGGTGGCGCTTCTGTGCTTAGTGGCTGCGGCCGGGATGTGGGCTGGATTTGTGATCTATCTCAAGGGTGATGCAGCGCTCATCCAGAAATTTGCGCTCAATGATTTGGGCGATGTGCGCTATGCCGGTTGGTCAGAGAACCCGAACCAGCTGGCGCTCTTTTTTATTCCTCTGCCCGTTTGGCTCGCAGCGCTGTGGCGGGATGTGCTGAAGCCAAAACTAAGCCAAACCGTGGGGTTTGGCCTCTTGCTGTTGGCGCTCATGCTTATGGGCTTGCTCGTACGTAGTGATGGTCTTTTTGTGGTCTGGGTCTTTGAATTTGCGGTACTGCTGGTACTGCGCCTTCGTTGGGATCTCAAAGTTAGTCGGATGTCGCTCTTGGGGTACGCATTGGCCATGGTGCTCTGCGTGCTCCTCGTTAAAACCTTTGCGCATGGCGAAGTGCGTAAATCTTTCCAATGCGCGGCGCAGCACTTAAGTCAGGGGCTCAACCCCTGGAAGGCCAACTGTTACCAAGAGCAGACCTTTGAAGACAAGGAGGCGATGCGCATAGGCTATAGCGATCCCGTTGAGAAAACTGGGATTCGCCAGGATCTATGGAAGAACGGGCTCAAGGCCTTGCAAGAGGCTCCGCTCTTTGGACATGGGCCCGGCGCGTACTCCTACTATTCCGACTTAGAAGTGCAGAAAGCAACGGAAGACAGTGGTAAACCGCGAGAAGAAGCGCACAACATCACCATCGATCTGATGACGCAGGGCGGTGTTTTGCTCGGGGCTGCTTGGTTGGTATTATTGCTCTGCCTTCTTGTTGGGGCCTGGCGCATTCGTGATTCGTACACCTTTAGCGTGGTCCTGATGCTCGCTGTTTTTACGATGTTCCACTATCACCTACGTCAGCCCTATCTTTGGTTTGGGCTGATCTTGTCGTACGAGGCGATTCGTCGTCGGTTGTTTGTGGGTGGCGCTGCGCGCTAGCCTCAGGATGTTTAAATCACTGCCTAACAGCGTTTACGCGATAGGCCAGCTGGGGCTGCTGGGCTTGCCCAGTGTGCTATTTATTCCGCTGCTATTACGCTGGGTAGATCTGGATGTGGTGGCGACATTGCTTGTGGCCCAGGTGTATGTGTACTACCTCGTGATGCTGCAGCAGTTTGGGTTTAATCTAACCGGCCCGGCACGTTTGGGGTTGGCGGGTGATGCTGCAGATTGCGATGTGCTTGGTAGCACGCTGCGCTTTAAAAGCGCTTTGCTGTTGATCAATACCCTGGCTTGGGGCGGGATTGTTTGGACGGTGTTTGATGGAGCGCCTGCGTTACTCGTGTTTCTGGTGCTGCTATTAAGTTATGTGCTGAACTCCAATTGGTATTTGCAGAGCCGACACGATTTTTATACGGGTGCATTCTCGGCTGGCCTAGGCGTTGCGGGCGGGCTGGCTGTGTTGGTAGTGATCTGGCAAGCCAAGCGCCATGGTGTTGAGTTGCCTGGGGTTTTAGGCTGGGCGGTATTGGCCATGATTGCCCCGCAGGTGATGGTAGGGCTGGGGAGCTACTGGCGTTCTATGCGCTTAGTTGGCGCTGATAAAGGTGCTGGTAAACCGATCTGGCCAGCACAAGAGATCTGGGCGCAAGGCTGGCCGCTGATGATTGCCCAGCTATTACTACTGGCGACCACAACACTGGGAACTGTGCTGGTGGGGCATACGGCTGATAGTGCTGTGACAGCAGCTTATGCCGCCACGGAAAAGATTTTTAACTTGGCAGCGACGGTGATGGTGGCCTTGTTTGCCGTGCATTATCCGCAACTTGCTATCGAGTTCAGGCGGGATGCTGCAGGGTATTGGCGGCAGATGTTACGTGTTAATTGGCGTATAGCTGCATTGGGTGGTGTCGCACTGGTACTTATGGCTGTCGCGGGCAAATCTTTGTTGGGCATATACCTTGGCGGTGATTTGGCCGATTTGGTAGCGCCTATTCTCTTGCCGATGGCGTTATGGCTCACCCTGGTACCGTTTCAGAATGCTTTGCAGTGTCATTTTGCGATTGTTGGTAAAACACACCAATCCGTTGTCATGGCAGGTTTGATGTTGATTGTTGAGTTGGCAATTGGCGGCACATTGATGACAGTTGATCCGTTGTATTGGGTTTATGGCATGGTTGCAGCACAATTGCTGGCAGTTTGTTTGTTAATCAGGTTATATCGATCGGATATACGCTTGAGAGAAGCAGGTTAGTCATGTGCGGCATTGCAGGTTTTCTTGATTACTCTCGCCAGACGACCCTAGAGAACGGCGTTGAGCAGGCTCATGCAATGTCGGCTGTGCTGATTCATCGTGGCCCGGATGATTGCGGTGTTTGGGCTGACCCCGCGCATGGTGTGTTTCTGGCGCACCAGCGCCTGTCGATTGTGGATCTATCTTCTGCTGGACATCAGCCGATGGCCTCCGCCTCGGGCCGTTATATGATGGCGTTCAATGGCGAAATCTATAACCATGGCGAGATCAGGCATCGGTTAGACGGTGTTCCCTGGCGGGGTAACTCGGATACCGAGGTCATGCTTGCGGCGATTGATCGGTGGGGTTTGGAAGGGGCTGTTCAACAGTGTGTTGGAATGTTTGCTTTTGCACTGTGGGATCGTCTTGAAGCAACGCTGACCATGGCGCGAGACCGTTTTGGTGAGAAGCCCTTGTATTGGGCGCAGTTTGGTTCGACGTTATTGTTTGGTTCTGAGCTTAAAGCATTAAAACAGCACCCGGCGTTCAAGAGCGACATTGATCGCAATGCGCTAGCCGGTTATATGACCTACGGCTATGGGCCGGGTACAGGATCTATATATCAGCAGGTGCAAAAGCTAAAGCCAGGCACCTTACGAGTGTTCGAAGCGGGCAGGGCCAGTAGGGAAAGAGTTTACTGGTCAGCAGCCGAAGCGGCGATAGCAGGGCAGGACCAGGGCTTTGCTGGAAGCAATGTCGAGGCAACAGATCAGTTAGAAGCTTTGATTACCGCATCGGTTCGACAGCAATTACTGGCCGATGTGCCAGTGGGAGCCTTTTTGTCGGGCGGCGTAGATTCCTCTACCATCGTGGCCTTAGCGCAGGCAAATAGTCGCACCCCCGTAAAAACTTTTACGATTGGTTTTGAAGAAGCGGGCTATAACGAGGCGGGGTATGCCAAAGCTGTCGCCAAACACTTAGGCACGGACCATGCCGAATGTTATGTGTCGCATCGAGATGCGCTTGATGTGATTCCATGTTTGCCGAATTTGTATGACGAGCCTTTTGCAGATTCGTCGCAGATTCCCACCTATCTGGTGAGCAAGTTGGCTCGAAGCCGAGTAACGGTGTCGTTATCAGGTGATGGTGGTGATGAGCTCTTTTGTGGTTACAACCGCTATATGTTGGCCAACCGACTCGCTAATCGCGGCCGCCGTGTGCCTGGGCTAGTTCGTGACGCTGTTGTGGCGGGAGTGACTGCGCTGCCGGTGTCCATGTGGGATAGCATTGGTGTGGCTGTTCGCAAGCTAAAGCCTGGTAATGTTGTGCCTGTGCATCTGGGGGAAAAACTACATAAATTTGCTCGTGTACTGGCCCATGCTGGTAATGATGAGGACTTATACGAAACACTATTGCAACAGTGGGATGGTGCCGAAAGTTTAGTGCAGGGTGTGACCCATGTTGGCAAATTGACCGCAAATGATGCGGTGTGGCGTAGAGATCTTGATTTGCAGCATCGGATGATGTTGTTAGATAGCACGAGCTATCTCACTGATGACATCCTGGTTAAGGTAGACCGGGCGGCAATGGGGGTGTCGTTGGAGTCTCGCATCCCTTTGCTGGATCACCGCATTTTTGAGTTTGCTTGGCGATTGCCGCTGGGTATGAAATTGCGCGACGGGCAGGGAAAGTGGTTGCTGCGGCAGGTGCTGTACCGGCATGTTCCACGTGAATTGATCGAACGGCCCAAGGTGGGGTTTGCGGTGCCGATTGGGCAGTGGCTAAGAGGTCCCCTGAAGGACTGGGCTGCCGCTTTGCTAGATCCGATACGCTTAAATCAGGAAGGGTTTTTAGATGCGCAACGTGTTAAGCGTATGTGGGATTCCCATCAGCGTGGCTCCCGTAACTGGGAGCACCCGCTATGGTGTGTTCTGATGTTTCAGGCGTGGCTCGAAAATAATACATGAAGATTATCCACATCACTGAAGCATTAGGCGGTGGGGTCGCACATTCCCTTTCACAGCTAGCCAAAGCTCAATCAGCCGATGCTCACCAGGTGATGGTGGTGCATTCGGTGCGGCCGGACACACCGGTGGATTTGTTGGCCGGCTTGTACCCTGCGCCGATTGAGCGGCGGTTGCTACCTATGGTGACGGCGATTAAGCCAGTTGACGACTTGCGAGCCCTAGGTCAGATTTATACGCTTTTGAAAACAGAGAATCCGGATGTGATTCATGTACACTCTTCAAAAGCGGGCGTTCTAGGTCGGCTAGCGGCGCTATTGCAAGGTAAACGTGACCGTGTGTTTTATTCGCCACGTGGCTTTGCATTTTTGCGAGAGGATGTTTCCCCGGCTAAACAGAAACTATTTCTGAATCTGGAACGTTTTGCCAGTAAGCTGGGCGGCACGGTGATTGGTTGTTCTGGCACAGAGGCGGAGTTAGCACGAGCCGAGGTCGGGCATGTCCGTACTTGTCTGGTTGAAAATAGTGTGGATCTGAGCGCAGTACCGGTAGCATGCAGCTTAAATAATGGGCGCGTACGTGTGGTGACATCGGGCCGCATCTGTTACCAAAAAGCTCCTTGGCGGTTCCGTGACATAGCTACCGCTTGTACAGATTTGCCAGCAGACTTTGTCTGGCTGGGCGATGGTGATCTTCGCGCGGATCTTATGATTCATGGTGCGTTACCGGCGCACCTAGAGGTTGCAGGATGGCAGCCTCGAACAGGGGTATATGAGGCGTTGGCCAGCAGTGATATTTTTGTGTTGCCTTCGTTGTGGGAAGGTATGCCTTTGGCGCTAATTGAGGCACAGGCTGCCGGCTTGCCGGCTGTTGTCTCGAATGTGGTGGGTAACCGGGATGTGGTAATTAATGGTGAAACTGGATTTGTTTGTGGGTCTGAGCAGGAATTGATTGCCAAGATCCGCCTGTTGATTGAGGATGCTGATTTGCGCCTTAAGATGGGGCGGGCGGCGAGAGCCATGGCTGCAGAGCGTTTTAGTGTTCAGCGTATGCATCGTGAGATGATGGTCGTTTATCAAACCATGGCGCCACGTCTGTGATAACAACATGATGAACCAGAGCATTCTTCGTGATAGCGATGCCGTTCGAAAATCGCTATTGCAGGCACTTGATCTTGTGGCGATTGGAGCCTGTGCATTCGCTGCAGGTATGCTTTATGTAGAGCCGTATAAGTTTTTTACGGCTCGTTACTATCTCATCATTTTGATAGGGCTTTGTTTTTTCTGGGTCGGCTTAAATAAGACGGGTTGTTACGACACGCTAAAGAACTTGTCGATAGAAGCTGAGCTTAAAAGTCTTCTGAAAGCATGGATTCTGGTGGTAATAGCGCTGAGCGTGTTCTTTTTTATGACGCGTACCGGTGCTCGGTTCTCGCGTGTGTGGGCGGGGTTGTGGTTTTCGATGAGCTTTATGCTGGTTTTTAGTATGCGGTTTGCCGCCCGTCATGGGTTGGCATGGTTGCGCATGCACGGCGATCTAAACAATCGAGTTTTCCTAATTGGACGGCCGGCGTCGCTCCAGTCACTGGAAGCGCGTTTGCAGCTCGTGCCTAATTTAGGTGTTGACGTCGTTGGGCGTTATGAGATTGTTGATGGGGTCATGGTTAAGTCTGAATGGCAAACTCTGTTTGCACGAGTTTCAGAAAACCATGTCGATCAGATTTGGGTGTCGTTGCCTCTCCGGGATGAGCTGCTGCTCGAAGAAGTGCTTGCCCGGTTTGCCCAGTCACCAGTCGAGATTCGTTATTTTCCCGATTTATTGGGTATGCGCTTATTCAGTCATTCTGTGACAGAGGTTGCCGGTTTGCCTGTTATTAATTTGTCCTCAACCCCGATGGAAGGCTTTAATCGGGTTGTGAAGGAGATTGAAGACCGAGTGCTGTCGTTGCTTATTCTTTTTGTGATATCTCCGCTAATGCTGATTTTGGCCATTGGTGTGAAGATGAGTTCGCCGGGTCCCGTTTTTTTTCGACAGAAGCGACATGGTTGGGGTGGAAAACCGATACATGTTCTGAAATTCCGCAGCATGGTGGTTCATAAGGAAGCCGATGGTACAGTGACGCAGGCGACTAAAAATGACGCCCGTGTTACCGCCTTTGGCGGTTTTTTGCGACGAACTAGCCTAGATGAGCTGCCTCAGTTTTGGAATGTTTTGATGGGGCAGATGTCGATTGTTGGACCACGACCGCACGCGGTGGAGCATGATGAACAATATAAGATCCTAGTTGATGACTATATGCTCAGGCACCGCGTAAAGCCAGGGATTACTGGCTGGGCTCAGATTCATGGATATCGGGGAGAAACGGATACGCTGGACAAGATGAATAAGCGCGTGGAGTACGACTTGTATTACATAGAGCATTGGTCTTTGTGGCTTGACCTCAAGATTATTGTGCTGACCGTATGCAAAGGCTTAGTGAACAAGAGCGCTTATTGAAATAGCTTGTTTGCGAACTTTCCTAGATATTCTTTGAGGGTAATTTCACTGGGGGTAGTGGTTGAAAAGGCTGCATTTTCAGCAGTATCTTTGGATTGATCTTCAACCCATATTTCTTTGGCGCGGAAATCCCACTTCTCTCGCCCATCGTTCTTGGGGTCGGGTGGCGTAAAATATGACCATGCGCTACTTCATTCTTATATTTGTTTTGGTTGGTTTTCTGCTGGGTTGTAGTAAGGGTCCGGATATTCAGGGCGCTTGGTATTTTGATTATGAGAAAACGAAGCTCATCGAGTTTCCGAATCCGCAGTATGAATCCGCTCGGATGCTGATTGCCGATGTGGAGCCGCGTTATGGGTCGATTAATGTGGATGGCGACACAATGGTCTTAGGGGGTGCCGTTTGCAAAGTGCAAAAGCTGAATGATCTCAACGGGCTGCGGTGTGACGAGCGAGGCGTGATCAGTGAATTAAG
>JACCDN010650259.1_pt1 | contig 30095 bp, 21 predicted proteins | sample 7441691 | NCBI WGS metagenome assembly JACCDN01 (sample SAMN15323439, study PRJNA562643) | freshwater metagenome | isolation source: river surface water | place: USA:Blue River Watershed | collected 2017-08-16 | reverse complement strand
TGGAGCGCTCTCTTGATGTCACTATCAGGTAGGTTTTCTAGCGCCTGCACTTCTGCAGACTTGCCCTGATCGCTGGTATGAGATTGCGCCTCCGCAACTTGCCAATCTTCAAGTTCATTATTGGAAATCTGCGGTTGGCGCTGCCCCTTGCGATAGGAATTGATAAATGTTGTTGTGAGAACTCGGTAGAGCCAAGCGCGCAGATTGGTACCTTCTTCAAATTGGTGGAAGGATGCAAAAGCTTTGAGATAAGTGTCCTGAACAAGATCGCGAGCATCTTCAGGGTTCTTGGTATAGCGCAGAGCTGCTGCATACAACTGATTAGTGAACACCAAAGCATCGCGCTCGAACCGAATCGTGCGATCGGCAGCGCTTTCTAGTACCAAATCCTTGGATGTCATTACTAATAGCGTATATCTAAAAGAGCGTTTCTGGCGCGCCGAGTTCAATCGGCTCAATGAGCTCTGGACCATTGTTTGCAACCAGGTTTACGCGCGATGACACGGGCACCGGAAGAACTCCTTCGGCTGGATCTGCGGAGACCATTAAATTGAGAACTTTATTGGTATCTCGATTTTCTGGATCTAGCCAATCGTTCCATCTTGATTCTGGCATAAAGACGGGCATGCGACTATGAATCGTTGCCAACTCGCCAACTGCTTCACGAGTAATGATGGCGGCGCTTTGAATTACCTGACCCTTCTCGCTTTGCCAAGTACTCCAAATTCCTGCTATCGGAAGTGGTCGATTATCTTTACGACTAATGTAAAACGGTTGCTTGGGAGAATATTTTCCGAGAGAAGTAGCCCATTCGTAATACCCAGTCGCTGGTATCAAACAACGCGAAGTTCTGAAGGCGTGGCGAAATGTTGGCTTCTCGTGGATAGATTCGCTTCGCGCATTAATGGCATGTGATTGAGAAGCGCGGGCATCTGCCATGGTTTTCTGCCAAGGAGCAATAATTCCCCACGATGCGCTATCGAGAATTCGAGATGATGACTCAGTTCTAATAATGTAAATCTCATTGGTGGGTGCGATATTCCAGTTAAGTGGAAGAGATTGATCAAGGGTTGAACCATCCAAAGCAAAGGATTGAACAATCTCTTCGGCGCCTAAAGTTTGCGCATATCGCCCGCACATACTCGAATCCTAACTAGAGGCGAAGCAAGATAGACTTCATATATGAGTGATGCGCACTGGCCTGCACCCTTTCGGGGGCGCACACCTGTGCGTGCACACGTCACAATCCCTGGTTCAAAATCTGTCACCAATCGCGCGTTGATTTTGGCGGCGCAGGCAACATCGCCATCTTTATTGAGTAAACCGCTTGTATCTCGCGACTCAGAATTAATGTCTGCTGGCTTATCTGCAATGGGAGTTTCAATTGAAGACCAAGGGGGCGCCTGGAAGATAAGTCCGGCTCCTCTACATGGGCCTGCGCGAATAGATGTTGGAAATGCTGGAACAGTTATGCGTTTTCTTCCCCCACTTGCCGCACTTGCACAGGGAGATATTTCATTCGATGGCGATCAGCGTTCCTATGAACGTCCGTTGGGACCAGTTATTAAAGCGCTTGAGGAATTGGGAATTGAAATAGATCACGGAGGTCGCTACAGCCTGCCCATGGTGATCAAGGCGCAAGGCAAAGTTCGAGGTGGGGAACTCACTATTGATGCCAGTGCATCAAGCCAGTTCCTCTCAGCGCTGCTACTAGTAGCGCCAAGTATGGGCGATGGAATTACCGTCACTCATCGTGGTGGCCCTCTTCCCTCAATGCCACATATTGATATGACTGTTGCTATGTTGCGCGAATTTGGAGCGCAGGTCACTGTTAATGAAAAGGCGCAAAGCTGGAGCGTTGCACCAGGTAACTTGAATGGTCAAGATTTAGTGATCGAACCAGATCTATCAAATGCTTCGCCATTTTTATCAATTGCAATGGTCTGTGGTGGAAGTATCACCATCACCGATTGGCCTCAATCCACAACTCAACCCGGTGATCAATTACGTGAAATCTTTACGCAGATGGGCGCACGTGTTGAATTTACTGAGCAAGGACTGACTTTAACTGGCGGCGATGCAATTCATGGCATCGATATTGATCTTCATAATGTCGGCGAACTTACGCCATCTATTGCAGCGCTTGCAGCCTTAGCTGATTCACCTTCACATCTTCGTGGGATTGGCCACCTTCGACTGCACGAAACCGATCGCTTAGCGGCTCTTACCCGAGAAATTAACGCGCTCGGAGGCAACGTTGTAGAAGAAGAGACAGCGCTTCATATAACTCCCGCTCCACTTCATGCAGGTGTATTTCACACCTATGAAGACCATCGTCTTGCAACAGCAGGGGCAGTTATTGGTTTAGTTGTACCTGGTATTGAAGTTGAAAATGTAGCGACAACACGTAAGACCTTGCCAGATTTCCCTGGCCTTTGGAATAGCTTGGTTGTATGAGTCCACGCGAATACGATGAATCGGATGCTCGCATTCGTCCATCTCGCACAACGCGCAGACGTAGCAAAGATCGTCCGGTCCACGCTGATTCAAAAACTGCCTTTGTTACTACTGTTGATCGAGGCCGCACAACATGTGTTACTGATGACGGAATAGTTATCACTGCGATGAAAGCTCGCGAACTAGGTCCAAAATCCGTCGTTGTAGGAGACTATGTGGAGGTTGTAGGCGATCTTTCCGGTGTTGAAGGTTCTCTTGCTCGCATCGTAACCGTCAATGAACGAAAGAATTCTCTGAGTCGAACAGTCGATGATGCTGCTCGCGTTGAACGTACGATTGTTGCAAATATTGATCAATTGATGATTGTTGCAGCGGCGACTAATCCAGAACCACGAAGAGGGCTGATTGATCGCTTTCTTGTGAGCGCTTTCCATGAATCTATCGCTCCCATAATTTTAGTTACTAAAGTGGATCTGTCACCCATACCGGATTTCTTCCGCGAATATCGCGCCCTTGGCGTTGAAATCATTACAACCTCCTCCAAACTTGAATCTCGTAAAGAGGAAATTGTGACTATCAAGAGTTTATTGCGAGGGAAAATTTCTGTACTAGTTGGCCATTCAGGTGTTGGAAAATCAACGCTTATCAACGACCTTGTTGATAGCGCAGATCGCGCCACCGGAGATGTTAATGATGTTACAGGGCGTGGGCGCCACACCTCCTCTAGCGCGCTAGCGCTTCCACTTACCGAAGGTGGTTGGATTATCGATACCCCAGGAATTCGCGCCTTTGGGCTTTCGCATCTAGATAAGAATCGAATTATTGAAGCTTTCCCGGATATCTACCAGGTGACGCAAAGTTGTATGCCCCATTGCTCTCATCACGAAGTAAGTTGTGCATTGAATGCGTGGGTCGAATCTGATCTCGCAGCCAGAGAAGAACGCTTAATTAGGGTCACGAGTCTGCAGTCGCTCCTTGAAGTTAAGCCTGTTGATGAGCAGCGATATACTGACCTTATGGCCTCTAGTCGCGGTGAAGATTTAGCACTTGCGCATCGATTAGCAGATGCCGCCGATGCGATCACTCTTGCTAGATATCAGGCGATCGATCTCACCGTCACAACTAAGCCCGATAACACGCCTGTCACCGATGCAGATAAATCTGCCGAGGATGCTATTCGCGCACTCCTTCATGCTCATCGCCCTGGTGATGGAATTGTTGGTGAAGAATTTGGTAATGAAGGGCTGGAGAAAGATCGCTACTGGGTTATCGATCCAATCGATGGAACAAAAAATTTCTTGCGAGGAGTTCCGACGTGGGCAACTCTGATTGCTCTGATGGAGAGAAGTTCCGATGGACGAGAAAAAGTTGTTGTAGGAGTGGTCAGCGCCCCAGCTCTCTTTCGTCGCTGGTATGCCTTTGAGGGTGGCGGTGCATTCGTGATCGTAAATAAAGGATCAGATTCCAGCGCTGCGCCGCGCAAAATCTCCGTATCTGCAGTTTCAAAGATTGAAGATGCATCGATTTCGCACTCCGATTTTGTTGGGTGGGGGGCACGCTTGGAGCCATTCCAACGATTGCTCACTCAAGCTTGGCGTACTCGTGCACATGGTGACTTTTGGTCTCATATGTTGGTAGCAGAGGGCGCTGTTGATATTGCAGTAGAACCATCGCTTGCTCTCTGGGATATGGCTGCGCTCGACATTATCGTGCGCGAAGCAGGTGGGCGCTTTTCAAACCTCGAAGGTATGGATGGTTCACTCGGCGGAAATGGACTTTCTACAAATGGAATCTTGCACGACTACGTTCTCAGCGCCTTAAAACCTCAGGGAGCATGATGCAATCACTTGTCGTGCAAACGTATGCAGTTGCTGGAATGACATGTTCTTCGTGCGTCAATTCAATTGAACGCGCCCTTCATGAACTTCCAGGTGTAAAGGCGTCAGTTAATTTCGCGTCTGAGACAGTTCATGTGATAGCTCCAGCCGATATAACAGAAGATCGCATCATTAAGCAGATTAAATCTGCTGGTTATTCAGCGAGAATTCTCTCAGACCCGGCAGATCCTGCGCTTCATCGTAGAGGTGCAGCTCGAGCGCTCTTCTTTGCAGCGCTCTTTGCTCTTCCATCTATAGCAATTTCTATGGTGATGACGTGGCATCAGCCAATTAATGACTGGCTCATTAATCTTTTTGCTGATTACGAATTACCACTACCACCTCATGCAGAACATCTATTTGTGGCTTGGCTTGCACTTGCACTTACAACTCCACTTATTCTCTTTGTCGCTTGGCCAATCCATCGTGCTGCTCTGCGCAACATCTTCCACCCCACTATGGATACTTTGATTTCACTCGGTTCCTTAAGCGCATTTGGGTGGTCAATTTATGCAACGTACACAGATCAAGGTGATGTCTATACCGAAGTTGCTGCAGGCGTACTTCTCTTTGTCATTCTTGGCCGTTATCTAGAATCTCGCGCCAAGCGCAGAGCCGGCACTGCACTCGCATCTCTCCTTGCATTGGGAGAAAAAGAAGTTTCCGTGGTGCGAAACGGAATAGAGGTGCTCATTCCGATTTCTGAACTTCAAGTGGGAGATGAGTTCGTAGTAAAACCAGGTGCGCGTATTGCAACTGATGGAACGATTATCTCGGGACAAAGTTCAGTTGATAACTCGATGATGACCGGAGAAGCAACACCTGTCGAGGTTTCCCCCGGTATGAAGGTCATCGGATCCGCGCTCAATAACAACGGAAGGCTGATTGTGCGCGCCACTCGTATAGGTAGCGACACTGAGCTAGCTCGCATCACTTCGATGGTTGTTACAGCCCAAGGAAGTAAGGCTCCCATTCAGGCGCTGGCCGACAAAATTTCGGCAATCTTTGTGCCGATTGTTACTGTCTTATCTATTTCCACCTTTACTTATTGGTACTACTTCGCTGAAAAGAGTCTCACCGACGCAATCTCTACCGCAATTACGGTTCTTGTAATTGCCTGCCCATGTGCGCTGGGATTGGCAACTCCAGTAGCGCTCCTTGTTGCATCCGGACGAGGTGCACTGCGAGGCATCGTCATCAGAGAACCACGAGTACTAGAGGCATCACGCGATATTAACGTCGCAATCTTTGATAAAACGGGCACTCTCACTGATGGTGCGATGAAGGTGCAAGAAGCGGTTATTCCAATTTCTGCTCAGAAGATACTTGGCGCATCTTTCACACAGATACTTACAGAACGGAATATTTTATCTTCAGCTCTTTCCTTAGAGAGTCAGAGCGATCATCCACTCGCAAAGGCAATCAGCTCTTATTGCGCTAGTCGCGGAGCAGAACAGCTCCCCGTCTCAGAACTTACCCAGACTCCTGGAATCGGTATAGCAGGGCGATTAAATATTGCCGGCAAGTCACCAGTTGTCATTATCGGATCGCCCGAATCCATCGCCCACAGCACAGTCGCTTTTGATGCTCATATCACTGCAGCAATTTCCGAGGCACAGCGCAATTCTCGAGCAGTAGCAGTTCTTGCCTGGGATGGCGTAGCTATTGCTTGCTTTGCTGCAGCTGACAGCGTGAAAATTGATGCAGCTCAGACAATCACCCAATTACAAACTCGTGGGATTGAAAGTTGGTTAGTTACCGGAGATAACGCAGAAAGCGCGGCCTTTGTCGCTGGCGCAGTTGGAATTGGTACAGAGCGCGTTATCGCCTCTGCTACACCAGAAGATAAACTCACCAAAATTGCAGAGCTACAAGCGCGCAATATGAAGGTAATGATGGTGGGCGATGGCGTCAATGACGCCGCTGCGTTAGCGAAAGCTAATCTCAGCATCGCTATGGGAACAGGAACTGATGCTGCAATATCAACGGCAGATATCACCGTGATGCGTCCACAACTTATGGCCGTCATTGAAACACTTGATCTAGCCAAGAAAACAGTAAAAACAATCAAAGTAAATCTGGGATGGGCATTTGCCTATAACGTAATCGGTATTCCAATCGCTGCCCTTGGATTGCTCAACCCGATATATGCGGCTGCTGCTATGGCTGTAAGTAGCTTATTGGTTGTGGCTAACTCACTGCGTATTCGTTAGCCACTTCCAAAAAGACATTGGTAGCGGGGGCAGGATTTGAACCTACGACCTCTGGGTTATGAGCCCAGCGAGCTACCGAGCTGCTCCACCCCGCGTCGGATGTTGCAAGTGTAGGTGAGCAGTATCTACTTCACCAAATCGGTAACTACTTTGCTCGTGACTGTGCAGCAATAGCAGCAGCAATTGCTGACTTAAGTCGATCTTGTGCTCGACCGTATGCTGCAAAATCTCCCTTTGCAAGAGCAGCTTGTCCATCTGCGATTGCTTGCTTTGCACTTTGTAGCGCACTCGCAAGGTCAGACGATTGACTTGATGTATTTCCACCGCCAGCAGATGTGGATCCACTTGTTCCGGAATTACCACCAAACACCTGATCCAGCGCGCCCTTCAGAGTGCTATCAAATCCGATGACATCACCGAATGAGACAAGCACTTTCTGTAAGAGTGGGTAGGCCGCTGCATTTGCAGTCGCTCTTACATAGACAGGTTGTACGTAGAGAAGTCCATTACCTACCGGAAGTGTCAGTAGATTTCCAAGTACTACATCGGAACCACCCTGACGCAAGAGCGAGAGAGCGTTAGCAACTTCCGGTTTCGCCTCAAAGTTTGATGCTACCTGTGATGGTCCTGCAATATTTGTACTGCGAGGAAGTTGAAGTACTGTAATTTTTCCGTAGTCGGGGCCTGCATTTGAATTAACTGCGGCAAATGCTGACAAGTTTTCACGTCCACCACGAGGCACAAATGGCGTTGTGAGTGAGAATGCTGGTTTATCAGCTCCTGGCATCTGGAGAGTCATGTAGTAAGGAGGTTGCGCGCCAGCATTTGCACCGAATGTAGAAGGGTCACGTGGTACGCGCCAGAAATCTTGACCGCCATAGTAAGCAGCTGCGCTCTGGACATGGTACGAGCTCAAAATATCGCGTTGCACACGGAACATATCCTCTGGATAACGAACGTGCTCCAATAAATTGGCTGACATCGCGCTCTTTGGCTTAACAGTATCTGGGAAAGCCTTCATCCAGGTTTTGAGCACTGGATCTTTCTGATCCCATTGATACAAAGTAACGGTTCCGTCGTAGGCATCTACAGTCGCCTTCACCGAATTACGAATGTAATTTACTGATCGGTTGGCTTGTGCGGTAACAGCCGCAGAGTTGGTTGTGAGCGCATCTGCAGTGGCATCTGCAAGTGATGTTGAACGCGAATATGGATATCCGGCGCTGGTTGTATATCCATCGATGATCCATGTGATCTTTCCATCAACGATCGCTGGGTATGGATCGCCATCAAGTGTTAACCACGGAGCGACCTTAGCCACACGTTCACGTGGTTCGCGGATGAAGAGAATCTTTGACTCGGAGTTGATTAAGTTAGAGAGAACGATTCTTTGTTCGCCGTACTTGATTGCAAAAATCAATTTATTGAGGAGGCTGCCAACCGGCACACCGCCTTTACCTGTGTATGTGTAATTCTTCTGACCGTTAGCAGAAGAGTCATCAGGATAATCAAATTCAACTGGTGAATCAGACTTGCCACCGATGATTGAGTAGTCAGGAACATTCTCGCCAAAGTAGACACGTGGCTGGAATTCACCAAGTCCCTTAGTTGGAGGAAGGTCTCCGACCAAGAAGTTTGGTTTTCCATCTGCATCGACGGTGTTTCCGTATGCTGCAACAAAACCAAAACCATGGGTATAAACCAAGTGGTCATTGATCCAGTTACGGCTTGGGTTTCCTTCAATATTCAATTCACGAACTGCCACAACTGCATCTCGAGAAACGCCATTTACTGTGTATCGATCAATATCAAGTGATTCTGGGAAGCCGTAGTAAGGCTTGATCTGTTGCAACTGGCGGAAGGTTGAAGAGAGAACATTTGGATCCATCAAACGAATATTTCCAATTGTGACTGCATCTTTAGAGAGCTGACCTGCGCTCGTTGAAAGTGTTGCGTTGTAATCTTGCATCACGACGTTATCGATGTCGTATGCGGCGCGAGTTGAGTCAATATTTCGCTGAATGTAAGGCGCTTCCTTTGAAGATTCAGAAGGTTTCACCTGGAATTGCTGGATTGCGCCCGGATAGATTCCTGCAATAAGGACTGAAGAAATCACCATGAGCGCTGTACCCGCAGCAGGCAATAGCCACGATTTACGAACAATATTTGCAAAGAAGAGCAGAGCGCAGATTACGGCGATAGCAGAGAGAATGGCTTTGGCAGGAAGAAGTGCGTTCACATCTGTATAGGTAAGTCCGGTAATTAGGCGACCCTCTTTGAGAGCTAGCGCATATCGATCAAACCAATAGGCAACCGCCTTCAGTAATACGACAAGACCTAGCAATATAGAAATCTGCACACGTGCAGCAACTGTGGTTCGTTCGGTTTCTACTTGAGTTCGGATTCCACCATACATGTAATGAACGAAGGCGCTAGCAAGAGCAGCCAAGATGAGGGTAGAGATTCCCCATCCGATGAGAGCTTGATACAACGGCAGCTTAAAGGCAAAGAATGAAACATCTAAACCGAACTGTGGATCCTTCACACCAAAATCTGTTGCATTTCTAAATTGCAGCCACTCTCTCCAGAAAGTCATTCCTGATGAGCCTGCGAAATAAGTAAAGGCGGCAATGATTCCTGCAAATACTAAACGGCGAATAGGTTCAATCTGGGCGCGCAATCTTTCAACGCCATTAACCTCAATGCTCGTTGGCACGTATAGCGGACGTCGTTTGTAGGCGATGTAAATATTGCTAGAAATAATCGCTGATGTGATGAGACCGACGATGAGAAATAGCTGAATCTTGGTAACTAGCACGGTGGTCCACACATCGGTGAAACCGACTGATTTGAACCAGAGCCAATCAACGTAATACCCACCAAAGTATGCAAAGGCAGCGCCGAGTCCGAAGATGATGGCACCGGTGATGATGAGCGGTGATCTATTTCTATTCATGCGCTTAGGTTAGTGCAACCAATTACTCCTGCAGAACTGGAATCTAGGGGCTTTCTGAGGTGGTTGAGAGCATCTTGCAAGGTTGCGACGGCAATGACAGAGATGCCGCTCACATCGGTAGGTAGATCTTCACAGTTGTCTCGAGACATAAAGAGCAGCTCTGCTCCCGCTTCCTTGGCGGCGATAACTTTTTCGGCGATGCCTCCGATTGGGCCGACCTTGCCCGAGTTGGAAACAGTTCCTGAAGCGGCAACTTTTCTTCCCTGTAATAAATCTTCGGGTGTTAGCAATTCGGTAAGGCCAAGTGCAAAGATCAATCCTCCACTCGGGCCACCAGTATTTTTTAACGAGACATTAAGTGCGCCTGTACCTAATTCAGAGGTTTCCACCTCCGGAAAATTCTTGGCAAGTAGTGACTTGGCGGCCACGATTGCAGTGTTCTGTGACTCCTTCATCTGCGCAGTTGCTTTCTTTACTTCAGTCTTAGTGTCAGTACCTTTTTCATACACAGCAGAACGCGGAATAACGGCACAATCTGAGCGCACCCAACACTGCACAATTTCAGCGCCAAGGACTTTCGCATCGGGATTGGAAACCCAGATAGATAGCAGATACATCTGTCCGTCAGGTTTATATGTAGCAATACGTTGCTGATACTCCTTATTAATTTTCAAAATTTTAGGAAATAACGTCGCCGCTTCTCCTGGCTGAATTACTACAAAATTAACTGGAGTTACCAGCGGAAGAGCGATAACGAAGAAAAAGAGAAGTCTGACAAGCAAAGGGGTGCGGGAGAAGCGCATCGGCTTTTTCCGACTCTGACTACTGTTTTTCAGATGGCGCTGGACCATCTTCAGGTAGGGAAGATTTTTGGTTTGAATCGCTACGGAAAGAATCTTGAAATCTCTGGAATTGACCTACAGAACGCGACGTTTCAGTTTCGAATTTGCTCTTAAATTTTGACACCCAGATCACATAGCCCAAGCCACCTAATAGGCCCGCAATAGGGACTATCCACCAAATAAGGGCTGCAAAAGCGGTGCTGCTTGCAAGGGATGAGATCACGGGCTCATCCTAGCCCTCACAAGACAACTCGGCTTTTCGGGAAGATTTTCTACACTGCCGGCGTTACAACCCACAGATAGAATTTTGACCTTCGATAGAAAGTTATGTGAGCCACACATCGCACAGGTGAGGGAGTTAGTAGTGACACCGTTTGGATTTACTCCCGACAATAACGATGACGAGAATCAAAAGCCTGATGATTTTGCGGCGATGATGCGCCAAATGCAAGAACAGATCCAGAAGCAATTTCAAGAGCTGGGAATTAACCCCGCAGGATTTATTGATCCTTTTGCAAATTTTTTTCCTGGGGGTAAAGGCAAACAAGAGGCGCTTCCTCAGAGCGTTGTCAGAGATACTGCAAAGAAATTTGTCCAAGCGCAAGGTTCAGAGCCACTCGGAACTAATGACGTAACAGTTGTAAAGAACGCTCTGGAGATTGCAGAACTTTGGCTCAATGAAGCGACAGTTTTTCCCGCCACCTCAAGTGGTACAACACCTACTGCTCTCAGTCGCCTTGATTGGGTGGACACCACTCTCCACGGATGGCAAGCAACTATGGAGCCATTGGCTACTGGATTAGCGTCGGCAATCTCAGGATTGCTCGATCAGGCCATGGCAGCGCAAGGTGCAGAGGCGCCAGAAGGAGAAGGTGAAGCTCTAGCGAATTCCATGGGCGCTATTGCTGGATTGCTCCGCAGCTTTATTGGTTCGCTCATTGCAACACAACTAGGTCAAGCAATAGGCAGTATCAGCGCAACTGCAACTGGCGCACACGATGTTGCTCTTCCACTGCTTGATCCTGCTCGCCCAATTTTGATTCCGGAAAATATTGAAAAATGGAGCACCGATCTCGAAATTCCAAAGTCAGAGGTCTATCTCTTCCATGCCTTGCGAGAAGCAGCAATAGCGCGTTTATTTGCTCATAATCCTTGGATAGTGGGGTATATCAGAAGTGCGATAGTCGAATATGGGCGCGGCATTCACATCGATATGGAAGCAATTCAAAGGCAAGCTTTCGATGCCATGCAGAACTTTGATCCATCTCAGATTGACCCAACTGCTGGTGAAAATTCATTCACTATCGCACTTAATAATGGAATCTTTACTCCAGAAGAAACACCTCAACAACGGGCTGCGCTTTCAAAACTAGAAACTGCACTTGCGCTCGTTGATGGTTGGGCTGATGATGTTACTAATCAAGCTTCCGGAGAACGTTTACCTGCAATTTCACAACTTCGCGAAATGTTTCGACGCCAACGCGCAACCAACGCGCCTGCACAACAGCTCTTCAAATCACTTTTAGGTTTGGAAGTTTCACCGAAGCTTGCACGAGAGGCGAGCGCGTTCTGGTCAAAGGTTCGTGAAGAAAAAGATGTAGCTGCACGTGATGCACTGTGGAGTGGAATTCTTCCCACAGCAGAAGAGATTCTTGATCCGCTGGCATTTCTCTCGTCAACCCAAGTGCCCGATGACCTCAGCGGCCTTCTTTAATTCGGATTTTGTGCTGGAATAGAAAAGCGAAGTCCCCGGGCGCACATTTCGATATCAGCCTTCCCCTTGCTGATATCAAACGGTTATCCGAGGACTTCGTAGGCGCAAAGTACGACGAAATTTCATGAGAATCAAATAGGAATCGGTCAGACACAGAAATTTTTTTCTGTCAAGAAAAGTGCATCTCCATATTTTTTGCGAGATCGGCGCTACATTTCCTCAATGACAAGTCGAGAGTTAGTAGATGGAGAATTCGTCGACGTCACACTTCCTGGAATTGAAGAGGGTGAGATTCTTGTCATCCGTTCTACTCGCCGAAAAAAGAGCATCTCGGCCTATCGCCAGGGTGGTCGAATAGTCATCTCTATCCCAGCCCGTCTCAGTAAGGCCGATGAACGCGCAATCGTCCCCGAAATGATTGCCAAGATTCGTAGCCAAGAGGCGGCGCGAACCCCTGGCGAAGAAGATTTGGCAGCCAGAATCGATGGCTTGCTCACCAGACTCGCCCCAGAAATTACGGAACGACCCATTTCGGTAAGTTGGAGAGCGATGCGCGAGCGTTGGGGCTCGTGCACCAGCGCAGACCTGACCATCCGCATCTCAGATCGCCTCAAGATGGCCCCGGAATATGCCCTTGATTATGTTCTCTTCCACGAAGCCATCCATCTTCGCCATAGTGATCATGGCGAGGCGTTCACGCAGATGCTCTCGCGATTCGAAGACTCTGAACTGGCCAGCGCCTATCTCGATGGGTATGAGGCCGCTGAGCGGGCTCTCCTGCCCCCTGTGGAGCTCGATAAGTTCTAACCACAATCCCCGCGTAGATTCAGGATTTTGAGCGTGAGCAGGGGTATCGTTATTACCAGCACGCATGAGCCCAAGCCCATGTGTCGAACGGAGGAAAAAATGGCAGAGACATACAAGGGTGACGCTTACTGCGTTAAGTGCAAGGAGAAGCGTGATTTTGAGGGAACTGTAAAGGTCTCCGACTCTGGTCGTCGTATGGCACAGGGCATCTGCCCAGTCTGCGGTACCAAGGTAAATCGCATCCTCGGCAAAGCTTAATTATTTGCAGTATTGATAACGTCACAGACGTAGTGAAGGCCCTCGCGAAAGCGGGGGCTTTCTCTTTTCTCACCGTTGACCCATCGCACTCCATTGGTTGCACCGAGTAGCGCTCGCAGGTCACTACCCACATAAAAACGGAGGTGATCGCAGAGCTACACCACAGCAGTCAGAAGATCTCGCACTATGAAAAGACTTAAGCGCGGCGTCACCTTCTTTCCATCCATTCATTCAGATGAAACCATCTGCGGGACTCTCAAGAGATCATTTCGAATCGCAAGCCCTGAGGCGAGAGAGCAAGTCCAACTCTTATCCGGGCCTGACTTCGCGACATCAACTACTCACTTGCCCACAATTCAAGAATTGGCGGCTCTCGGACTTTTAGATAGCAGTGAAGGAAAGTTACAGCTCACCAAGCGATATGACCTAGAAGCAACTTCTCACGATGCAGCCTTCCAACAATTACGTGCACGCGTTGCTGCTGAACTTTCGCAAACGACCTGGATTGATGGGGTGACCGATACCGGCGTCGAGGTATTGAGCGCTCGTCAGAAATTTCTCATCGAAATTTCTGGAGCAAATCGTGTGGCAACGCTGCTCTATTCCATTCTCTTAGCAAGTGGAGTAACACAGGCTCGCTTTTCACCACAATCATCGCAACGCATCTCTGACTTAGATATTGGTGTAGCAGGAATTTTCCCTAAAGATATTGGTACTCCGTTGGCTAAAGAGCGCGAATCACATCGACAAGATTTCTCGCTCTTTCCGTTGGATAAACGACTCAATTACCTCGATGAAGTTTCAACGCCTGACTTAGTTATTCAATGTGGAGATTTTGATCCAGAAAGGTATGCACAGTGGATTGCAGAAGGTCAGCCATTTCTCTATATTCCGCAGCCAATTGCAGATGTTGCTGAGATTGGGCCGCTCGTTATTCCCGGTAAATCTCCCTGTATTCGGTGTGCGCAATTAGCTCAACCTGGTTTTGCTCGTTCTTTCATGCCATCATCAAAAGATATGCAGGTGAGTAGCTACCCAATCATTGCTGCGCACTACATCGCATCACTTGCAGCTGCAATGGCTCTTGGTTTCTGTGATGGGCTTACACTTGAAAAAGATTTCGGCGTGACAGGAAAGGTAATCATCTGTGATTACCAATCTCTGTCATCGCCTCAAGAAATCTTGATTGCCTTAAACCCGCGCTGCGGATGCACCTTCAACTAGTCGGGCAGCAGCAATCACTTGACGTGGAGGACGACCTGCGCGGCGCTTGCGTTCGATGATGACGCCATCTTCGATCAGCTGGCCTCCCCAAACACCGCACGGCTCTTGGCGTGAAAGCGCACCGTCGAGGCACTTATCTCGCACTGGACAAGGTCCGCAGAGCGCCTTTGCTTGAGCAATCCCCTGATCTGTCTCCGAGAAGAAGAGCTCAGGATCTGCCTGATGGCAGGGCAGGGTGAAGGCCTTGGCGTTGTCATATGTGAATGTCACATCATTTAAGCCAATCTTCTCGCCGGTCTCTGCCCAGCCTGGTACCTGTAGTTCACTGAAGAGAACTGTCATAGTCCTCACCTCTTCTCTCTTGTTTACTTTCTCTCTCTGATACTGATTCTCTTTGTTTCTCTGTTGTACTTATTGGGGGTAATAAAAAAGGACCTACAAATCCTTTGTGGATTTGAGGCCCTAGATCTTCTAGTGGGTCTATTCGAATTTACTCGACTAGAGCTCCTTTGGCCTCAGCCACCGCATAAAAGTTGGCGTAAAACCAGCGCTTTGTAGCGGTCTTTGAGGTTGTATGAGCATGAGAAGGAACAGCAGCGCGTGCGCCTGCTGTTAACGTTGAAGTGAATACTGAATTCATCTCAACCCCTTCTGTTTCCGTGTAAGGCAAGGGTACGCGAAGGGTATTCATTCTGGCAACCCCATTAACGACCCCAGTAACCCTGATTCGCGTAAAAAAGGGCTGGGGCTGCGCTTGTATGAAATATGTAAATCAGACTTGGCGCGGGTGATTCCTACGTAGAAAAGGCGTCTTTCTTCATCGAGGGAGGCATCCGCAACCGGCAATTGTCCATCTGATGCGCCAATGAGAAAGACTCTTTCCCATTCCAAACCTTTAGCAGCATGCAAAGTAGCAAGCGTGACAACGGGCATTGTCGGAGGATTATTTTGTTGGACGCGATCTTCTACTTCACGCAGATAACCGCGCAGAGTCTTTGGGGTAAATGAAGCATCGCTATCGAGCTCTCGCGCTAAATGCAATAGTGCAGCAATTCCATCAATGGTTTCGCCTGTCAGATACGGCTGAGCTAGTGAGCGAAGCTCGTCAATCCATCCTTGTCCCTCTGCGGGGATAACTGATGCCTTCCGGACCTCTTTAATGAAATCACGAATCTCTTTGCGCTCAAAGAATCTCTCAGTGCTGCGAAGCTGATACGGAAGATTGAGCTTTAACATCTGTTTCTCGGCCACCTTCAGTTGCGCATTGGTACGCGCCAAAATTGCAATCTCTTGAGGGGCTGTGCCCTGTGCCAATAAAGCGGTGATATCCGACATTACTCCAGCGATTTCGCTCTCTTCATCCGTATAAGAAGAGACAGTCGGTTTTGAACCATGTCCATTCTGAGCAACGAGCTCTTGTCCCATCTGGCCATGGCGCAAGAGCGCGTTGGCGGCAAAGGTAATTTCGGGGGTCGAGCGATATCCAGTGCTCAGACGAATAACTTGTGCTTCTGGAAAACGTTGGGTAAAGGTATTGAGAAAAACTGGAGTAGCGCCAGCGAACGAATAAATAGTCTGTGCTGGATCTCCGACTACACAGATATCTTTTCTTGTTCCAAGCCAAGCATTAATGAGTCTTTGTTGAATGGGTGAAATATCTTGGTATTCATCAATTGTGAAATAGCGATATTGGTCCTGTACACGCTCTCGCACATCGCGTTCTTCTTCCAACATAGCAGCACAGAGAAGCAAGACATCTTCAAAATCGATGGCCAACTCTTCCTTCTTGATTGATTCATATGCTGTGTAAACCTGGACTAACTGTTCTGGCAATACCCGTGGTTTTTGAGTTCTTTTAGAAATCTCATCGAGAAAATCTGGTGGCGCCACTTGTGAAACTTTCGCCCATTCAATTTCAGAGGCGATATCTCGCATCAGCTCACGATTTGTGGCTTTTAGCGTTTCGCTTAAGCCAGCACGATTGATGGCTTCGGTAAGAAATCCAGTCTTAGTTGTCATCAAATCAGGGGTTCGCCCACCAAACACTGTCGGCCAAAAGTAGAGCAACTGCTTCAGAGCAGCGGAGTGAATGGTTCGAGCTGCGACAGTTGGAACGCCAAGAGCGCGTAAACGTGTGCGCATTTCGCCGGCCGCTTTGGCAGTAAAGGTCAGCGCCAAAACCTTTGCTGGATCCATGGTTCCGATAGCTGCTGCATAGGCGATGCGATGAGTGATCGCGCGCGTCTTGCCAGTACCTGCACCAGCAATAACACAGACAGGGCCGCGAGTGGCTAACGCGACGGTTCGTTGATCAGGATCTAGTGCCGAGAGAATTTCTTCTGCGAGCGCCATATTTCTATCGCCACATTTCTATCGGCCACATTTCTAACGCCACGATTCTCCACCGGGTGCGCTTTGACCAAGCCATCTCTCAATCATCTTGCGCGCAACTGACATAGTTGGTGGGAGTAAGAGCGAGCCGTTACTTGCAGCTGCTAAGAGTTCGGTGCGACTAAACCATTTCACATCTGTAATCTCTTGACCGTCTCCGCGAGCGACTTCTGGATTATCTGTCACAGCTTCAAATGCAATCATGATGCTTGCTGGAAATGGCCAAGGTTGTGATCCAAGATAAGAAATCTCCGAAACTGTTACGCCCGATTCTTCAAATACTTCACGAGATACACATTGCTCAAATGTTTCACCTGGTTCAAGAAAGCCCGCAAATGTTGAGTAGCGACCTTCTGGCCATACCGGTTGATGTCCTAACAAAATACGATCTGCGCGATCTTTGATGAGAACAATTACTGCGGAATCAGTGCGTGGATGATGTTGTGAACCATCTCGCTCACATAAACGTGCTGCACCACCTAAATCAATTCGAGTTGGGCCACCGCATCGTGGGCACATGGGGTGCGCGCGGTGCCAGTTGCTCAGCGCAATGGCATGGAGCGCAACTTCCATTTCTTGGCCACCGAGCGAGCCACCAAGTTCACGTAACGTTGCAAATCCCCGTTCCTCATTAAGAGTCTTGAGTCGCTCTTCGCTGTGTGCAATCTTCCAAGATGTATCCCAGGCAAAAAAAGGTGTGCGCGATTGCGGATCTTGTCCAAGAAAGTAGCGAACTCCTTCTGAAAATTCACCTCTGGCTAGCAAGGTCGCAACATCTGCAGCGCTGTGAAAAGCAAGCGTTCCACCGGATGCTGCAATTCGTCCATCGATGCACTGCAGAATTCGAGCTTTATTCCACAGAGTATCCAGCGTTGCTTGATTGGTGCGTAACTCACTTGCGCGATCGATGTGAGATGGATGTTGATTTATCGCGCTCATGCTCGAAGGTTACTAGTCTGTGGGGGTGCGAATCACCTCGTGGAATCTCTTGCATGGGATGGCTATCCCGCCCGGGCGCACTGATGTGACTCTGGCACGTGCTGTGCAATCGCTCAACTCTGATGTGTATGGCTTTCAGGAAGTTGACCATTTTCTACCGCGTTCTGGCGTGCGCCCACAGATTCGCGATGTTGCCGAAGCGCTCAATACTCCACATTGGGCTATGGGCCCCAGCGTTATTGGCACACCTGGAGAAAGTTGGCGCAAGAAACATAACCATGAACCGGAAATCATTAGTAATCAATCAACGCACGCAGAGTTAATGCATGAATGTTATGGAATCGGAATTGTCTCAAAGATTCCAGTGGTGAGTTGGCATAGATTAAATCTAGGAAATTCCCCACTTGGGCTTCCACTGATTGTTCCGGGTGACGAAACTGGAAAGGGCAAACCACGTTTTATTTATGTGAAGGATGAACCGCGTTTAGCGCTTGCGGCTGTACTAGAAAATGGTTGGACCGTTGTAAATACCCACCTCTCCTTTGTTCCTCTTTTTAATCTGGTACAACTAGCGCGAGTGAAGAAGTGGGCGATTGCTCTGGCTCGACAGACAAATACCCGCGCTTTGATTATGGGCGATCTCAATCTTCCAAAGAATTTGCCCATCGCTTTCTCTTCGTGGAAATCTCTAGTAACAGCGAATACTTACCCCAGCTGGGGAGCCAAGATTCAATTCGATTATCTCTTGGCCCAGGCACTTCCAGAAGGTGGTTTTCAAGGGCTACCTATCTCAACAACTGGGATAAGTGACCACTTACCGCTATCCGCCGAAATCTTCGAATAGCACTTTTTTTGGCAGCGATTAACCTAAGGGCATGACCAATGAAGCAAAATGCCCATACTCAGTTAATGCAGGTAGCAAACTCAACACAGAAGGTACTTACAACACTGATTGGTGGCCTAATCAGTTAGACCTATCTGTACTACGTCAGAATTCACCTGCATCCGATCCCATGGATCAAGGCTTTGATTATGCAAAGGAGTTTAAGAAGCTCAATCTCAAAGCTGTGCAGAAAGATATTGAAAAATTAATGACGACATCACAAGAGTGGTGGCCAGCAGATTATGGACATTACGGTCCATTCTTCATTCGTATGGCGTGGCACAGCGCTGGAACGTATCGCACTGCAGATGGACGAGGCGGTGGCGGTGCAGGTCTACAACGTTTTGCTCCTCTCAACTCATGGCCAGATAACGTCAACCTTGATAAAGCGCGACGACTTTTATGGCCAATCAAGAAGAAGTATGGAAAGAAAATTTCTTGGGCTGATCTCATGATTCTTGCTGGAAACTGCGCGCTGGAATCTATGGGGCTTAAGACCTTCGGATTTGGCGGAGGCCGCGTCGATGTTTGGGAACCAGATAACACTTACTGGGGCAAAGAATCTGAATGGCTGAAGAACGAGCGCTACAAGGGTGATCGCGAATTAGAGAATCCACTCGCGGCAGTCCAAATGGGTTTGATTTACGTGAATCCTGAAGGACCAGATGGAAAGCCTGATGTCTTGGCATCTGCACGCGACATTCGTGAAACTTTTGCACGCATGGCAATGAATGACGAAGAAACAGTCGCACTTATTGCTGGTGGCCACACCTTTGGTAAAGCACATGGAGCAGCTGACCCTGGCAAATATGTTGGCGCTGAACCAGAAGGTGCGGCGATTGAAGAGATGGGTCTTGGGTGGAAGAACACCTACGGAAAAGGTAACGGTGCCGAAACTATCTCTAGCGGCTTAGAAGGCGCATGGACTCCTACTCCGATTAAGTGGGATAACACATACTTTAAGACCCTCTTTAAATATGAATGGAAGCAGACGAAGTCTCCTGCAGGTGCTACTCAATGGATTCCAACAGATGAATCTGCCGCAAAGGCAGTTCCAGATGCACACATCGCTGGAAAGACTCATGCGCCCGTCATGTTCACAACAGATCTGGCTCTGCGCATGGATCCTGCATACGAAAAGATCTCACGTCGCTTTGCAGAAGATCTTGACGCATTTGCAGATGCTTTCTCTCGCGCGTGGTTCAAACTCACACACCGTGACATGGGTCCAATTGCACGTTATCTCGGACCACTCGTTCCAAAAGAACAACTCATTTGGCAAGATCCACTTCCAGCTCGCCCTAAGCAGGTAATCGGTAAGTCTGAAATAGAACTTCTTAAGAAGCGTATTTCAGCCAGTGGTCTGACTGTGCAACAGATGGTTGCTACAGCGTGGGCATCGGCATCAACGTTCCGAGGAACAGATAAGCGTGGTGGTGCAAACGGTGCGCGTATTCGCCTTGAGCCACAACGTAATTGGGAAGCCAACAATCCAAAGGAGCTCAAGAAAGTTCTAGCAGTTCTCGAGAAGATTCAAGTCAACTTCAATAAGAAGTCAGCGAAGAAGGTTTCACTTGCTGACCTAATTGTTCTGGCTGGCTGTGTTGGTGTAGAGATTGCCGCAAAGAACGCTGGCGCCAAGGTCAAAGTTCCATTTAAACCAGGTCGCACAGATGCAACTCAAGAACAGACTGATATTGCATCGTTCTCTGTACTAGAACCAACAGCAGATGGATTCCGCAACTACATCAGTAAATCTGATAATCGACCAGCTGAAATTCCATTGGTTGATAAGGCTGCGCTCCTTACCTTAACTCCGCCAGAGTTGGTGGTCTTGCTCGGAGGCCTACGTGTTATTGGCGCAAACTTCGATGGTTCAAATACTGGAGTATTGACGAAGAAGAAAGGAGCGTTGACCACCGACTTCTTCACCAACATCCTTGATATCAGCTACGAATGGGCTCCTGCCTCAGATGGCCTCTACAACGCTCATGATCGCAAAACCGGAAAGGTTAAGTGGAGCGCATCTCGCGCTGACTTAGTAATCGGTTCAAACTCAGAGCTTCGTGCACTTGCAGAGGTATATGCCAGCGATGATGCCGAGAAGAAGTTTGTTCAAGACTTTGTTGCTGCATGGAACAAAGTCATGACGCTCGATCTTTTCTAGATCTAAATGCTCTTTAGTAATAACAGATCGACGAGTTGCTCCTCAGTTAAGAGGTCAGCTCGTCGGTCTGTTTTATTTGTAGGAACATAATGGAATGCAGCAGAGACGGAGCCAACCGGAATTCGTTGCAGCTTCGCCCAAGCCAATCGATAGACAGCCAATTGCACAGCTGCAGATTTTCCGAGCTCCTTTGATCCGGTCTTCCAATCGATTACTTCAAAACCTGCCTCTGTTTTATAGACGGCATCGATTCGTCCACGTACCAAGATTCCTGCAATTACAGTTTCAAAGGGAACTTCCACTGCATAGGGCTCGCGATTAGCCCAATCGGATGCCAACCACTTCTCTTTTAGTTCTTCGAGTTTCTGATCTTCAGCTAAAGGTGTGAGAAGATCAAAATCTTCGTCATCAAAGAGCGTTCCTGCATTGAAATGGCTTTCAATCCAGACGTGAAAGGCAGTTCCACGATGTGAAAATTCATCGAGCGCCCGTGGCATAGGTCTGCGAATATTTTCTGCAAGCGTTGCGGCATCTTCATGGAGCGCAATAAGCGTTGAGGTCGAGATGCGAGGAGGGATTGGAACATCTCGCGCTCCGAGTCGATACTCCTCGTATTCAGCAACAATGGCCCGTGCATCGGCAAACCAACCTGATTCATCATCAGCGACTTCAGATAAATTGAGAACCGGAGCGGTTTCAACGAGCGACATTGTGCGTTCAAATACTGTCCGTTGTTCGCCAAGAAAATCTTGTGGCCAGAGCGCAGTAATCTCAATCTTTTCAGCGGGGTTACGTTCCCCATCAACTGGCGCTGTCGCGCTAGCAAGAACCGTACCCACCTTTGAGGCAACTTCTTCTACTTTCGTGTAAATCACTGATGGCGCCACAGGTTTTACTCCATCGCGCCAATATGAGGTAGAGCAGAAAAGGTGGGTGCGCGCTCGTGTCATTGCCACGTAACCCAAACGAATTTCTTCTCGCTCTTTATAGGTAACGCACTCTGATGCAAAATTTTCAATTGCTGACTTGGCTTGCGCATTTGTGGTTGCTGCGCCCCACGAAAAATGAGGCAACAATTCGCCATCGCCACGCAGAGCGAATGGAATGTGTCTTTCATTGGTGAGCCAATTATCCGGATCAGATTTATTGGCGCCCGGAAAAGTACCGTGTGCAAGTCCGGGAACCGCTACTACATCCCATTCGGCGCCCTTTGCCATGTGGATAGTTAAAATTTGAACAACCGAAGAATCAACTTCTGGGCTTCCGGCTTTAAGACCGCCTTCTTCTTCGCTTGCGATATCTAACCACTGCAAGAAAGATGAGAGCGATCCACCGCTACGTGCGAACTTTGCGGCTTCATCCATAAAGCGATCTAGGTGTCGTCGCCCATGAGTACCGCCATCACGTAACATGACTTCAGCTTCTAAGTTCAGATATCGCTCGATCTCGCTCACTAAATCAGTAAGAGGAGCAGCAGCACGTGCACGTAATCTACGCAGATCGGCTGCAAAGGAAGTCAGTCGGCGGTATCCAGTTTCAGAGAAAAGACGTTGGTCGCATTTTTCAATTTCATCTAGGGCATCAATAACGCTTCCGATAAATTGATCATCTGCCTCGGCAGAGTCGGGATTTCCAGCGACAATATTTTTGACAATACTGCGACTATCAGTGCTAATTTTTTCTGATCTGTTTCGGGCAAAACGACCGAGGGCTGCAATATCGCGTGCGCCTAGATTTAAACGTGCGCCTGCAAGATGTCGCATCAAAGAAGCACCAGCATCCGGATCGTTAATAACTTTAAGCATCGCTACAAGATCTGCAATTTCGGGAACGTGAACTAAGCCACCAAGTCCAAGTACCTCAGATGGAATGCCCGCTTGGGCAAGTGCGCTTTGAATATATGGAATCTGTGAGCGTTTGCGAACTAAGACCGAGAAAGTTTTTGGCGCTTTGCTCTTTACAACCAAGCGCTCTGGGTTATTCCATAAAGGTGCAAAATATTCAGCAATTGCAGCGCTCTCTGCTTCGAGATTCTCAAAAATTCCACATGTGAGATCTCCTGGCCCGGCGCCATCGCGTGGTTTGAGCCGCTCGACTTTAAGGCTCTCTAGCTGTCTCACTGAATCTGAAATCTCATTGGCAAGATCAAGGATTGCCCGGTCATTTCGATATGTAGTCAGGAGTTCATAGACATTTTTACCGGTAGCTCCCGGCGATTTGGGAAAGTTCTTATTAAAGGCTCCAATTGTTCCAGCGGATGCGCCGCGCCATGTATAGATTGATTGGCAAGGATCACCAACAGCCGTTACAGGGTGTCCACTACCAAAGAGCGCCGCCAACATTCGAACTTGCGATTGCGACGTATCTTGATACTCATCGAGGAGAACGACTGGATATTTACTTCGCTCCAAAACACCAACATCCGGAAAGTTGACTGCGATATCTGCGGCGAGTGCGATTTGGTCATCGTAAGAAAGTTCGCCTGATTGACGGCGGGATTCAATAAATGCGCGCACCATCGGCAACATGGCAATCCGTTGATTTAAGACCTTGGCAACTCGACGAGTTTCTTCATTGGTCGCACCTGTCATCTGAGAAAGTTGGGTAAGAACTTCCTCATCAGCAGCTTGAATCGCATCGAGTGAAACCCGGTGTTCAATCACCATCGAGGTCAGGCCGAGTAAATCCTTTACTACTGTGCTCACTGCATCATCAGTGGCAAATGTTCCGTTATCCCATTCACGTACCAATGTATTGGCTGACATCCAAAGCGCTGCTTCTCCAAGAGGTTGTACATCAGCATCGATTCCGTAGCGGATGGCATGTTCGCTCAGCAGTCGCCCGGCATAGGAGTGATAGGTAGTTACAGCGGTCTCTAAAGTGGAGAAAGTGCGCTCGATCCCTAACTTATCTTGCGCTTGTTGAAATTGACGAAGCCGTTTGCGGATTCGAGTATTGAGTTCGCCAGCTGCTTTGCGCGTGAAGGTAAGGCCCAAAATCTGATCAGGGCGGACAAAATTATTGGCAACGAGATAGACCACGCGCGCTGCCATCGTTTCAGTCTTTCCAGATCCCGCGCCAGCGATGACAACTGCTGGTTCGAGTGGATTTTGCTCGATAGAAATGATGGTTCGTTGTTCTTTACTGGGAAGATAAAAGTCTGGATCAACGGTCATGATCATTTCAGCGATGCGATCTGGGCTGTATATCTCTTTCATTGATGCACCGCCCTTCCTTCGAGGTGGAGCGGACACACCGGTTTGACGTTACATCTGCTGCATAGATCGCTCTTACGCGCTACAAATGTTGAACCAGACATGCCTTCAGCAATCGTTGCAATTGTTTCTTGAATTTCGGCTACATCGATTGGCGCACGTTCTCGGGTGGTTACCTTTTGAGTGTTATTTGCTAAGAAGACGAGTTCAGAGCCAGATACTTCTGTACCGTGCAGCTTTCCGGCAAAACCATCGAGTATCACTCCGAGTTGGTAGCAGGCTAACTGTAAATTTTCAGCAGCATCATTCTTGGAGATGACATTCTTGCCAGTTTTAAAGTCGATGATGTAGTACTTGCCGTCGCTATCAACTTCTATGCGATCAACGCTTCCTTTGATGGTAGCTCTTCCAACATTGATGGTAAATCCGAGTTCGACGCCTGCAATGGTGCGCTTTGATTCACGGTGATACTGTGCAAAACGCTCGAGCATTCTTTTGGCGCGCGCAAGAGATGCTGCGCTAATCCAGCCTTGGCTATCGTCAATGAGCAGCCAGGCTGCAATTAACTTCTCTTGCAATTGCGCATCAGTGATTTCTGGTTCTTCCACTTTGATGCGAGCAAATTCGTGGATTACCGAGCCTAAGAGTTGTGCGGTGGAATCACCATTAGTTCCACCGCTCTTTTCGAGGAACCATTTCAGGCCACAATCTGTAAAACTTTCTGCTGAAGATGGTGATACCGGCACCTGTGACTGAGGGTCAACTACAGGGACTTCGGTAGATAGCGGTGTAGCTCCTAGCCACTCTTCTGGTTTAGCTTGGTAGATACCGTGTGAAGCTAACGTCTTAAGCAGCGCCGCCGCATTTTTATCTTGCTTCAGATTCACTTCGCGGCGAAGGGTAGCTACTAAAGCCGCTGCGGTAAGCGGACGTGGTGCATGACGAGTTAACTCGCTAAGTTGAAATCTTTCAGAGAATTCTTCAAAGAAGATTGATGGAGAATCGTCTTCGCGCGAAATTGCAGTGACAACCAATGACTCACTAGCCCTCGAAGTAGCAACGTGAAAGAGTCGAGCTTCGTCTTGTAGAAGCGATTGCGCAGCAATGGCGTTAAGTGCTGTTTCTGCTAATTCATCACCATGGCGAACTCGCTCTACTAAGCGTTCGGCGCCTAGTAGAGAGCTGCGCTGTTTGAGATTTGGCCACGCGCCTTCTTGGACGCCGGCAACTGCCACATATCGCCACTGTCGCCCCTTGGCAGAATGAACAGTGAGTATCTCTACAACATCAGGACGAACACCGCGAGATGTAATCAAGTCAGCAACGATTGTTTCGTGAGAGATTTCTTGCAAGAAGATATCTGGAGCAGTTCCTGGAAAACGCTCAATGTGGCGAGCTGCTGAATCAAAGAGTTGAATCATCGCGTCTAAATCACGATCAGCTTGCGCACCACGTGAACCGCCGCGAAGCGCCGCGGCTTTCCATGCATCAGCTAATTTAGTTCCGTCACTGGTCGTGGCGTTATTCCAGATCGCCCACAGTAAATCGTGAATTGTTGCGCTCTTCTTTGCCAGCGCCTTCTTTGCTGCACTTAATAGATGATGAATACGTAAGAGCTCAGCGGAGTCTTCAATTGCAATATCACCTGTAGTTATTGCATCAAGTATGAGTTGTGTACCGGTGCGTTTATCGTTGGCCTCATCGCGCGCCGCCAAGAGCGCAGCTCGAGTACGTCGAAGCGAAACAGAGGTGGCTCCCCCAAATTCGCTGGTCAATAATTTTTCAGCTATTTCCAAATTAAGCGTTTGCGCACCTGTGGCAACGCGGGCAAGCAGCAGAAAAGGAGCGATCGCAGCGTTATTGGCGAGCGCTTCGATATCTGCCGCTATTGGAATTCCCACCTGAGAGAAAGCGCGACGAATACTTGCCCCTGTTTGTCCGTGTGAACGAAGAATTACCGCCATCTCTGAATATGGAACCGCATGCATTAAATGAGCGCGCTTAAATAGGTAGGCGATGCACTGTGCTTCTTCGGATTCGCTAGCGAAGAGCGCTGCGCTATTCGTTGGTGTTCCTCGAAAGTTTTCAGTGAAGGTAATCTCGTGCGCTCCAGCGCTGCGATAGTGATCTAGCGCTGCTGGAACGCCTTCGGGATCTGCGCCACGGAAACGTCCTACAGCGCTAGCGGGATCAGCCACAATGACCAGATCTTGTGGCGCAATCAGGTGTAAGAGCGCCCGTTGCGCAGGATCGCTCTCTTGAAACTCATCGACGATAATTGTTGTAAATCGCTTTTGAACTTCTGCAAGTAAAGGTGGATTATCCTGGAGATGGTTAATCGCGCTATTGATGATTTCAGATGGATCAATGCGCAATTTGGCATCTGCCGAACTCATCTCCTGTAGCGCCATGGCGCCGAGATAGCGCTGCCAAAAATTTGCGGCGGCGGGCCAATACTTTTCGCCTAGTTGCTGTCCTCGTTCAGCCAACTTTTTGGGATTTAAACCGCGTTCGTTAGCGCGCATAATGAGATCGCGGAGTTCGCGAATAAATCCTTGGGTTGCTAGCGGATTGCCCAGTGATTCTGGCGTCGGATGCAAATCTGCCGGCCAATTAATCGAACCTGCTTCGATATCCCCTTGGAGAAGTTGTGCAATAAAAGATTCTTGTTCAGCGCCGGATATGAGAACTAAATCTCGAGTCTGATTTGTTGTGCGCATTTTGAAGATTGAATAAGCAAGTGAATGGAAGGTGCGTGCTAAGGGTTCGTACGCAGTCTTACCGGCGCGAGTAACAATGGCATCGCGAAGTTCGGCAGCGCGTTCGCGTCCATAAGTAAGTAGGAGAATCGAATCTGGTGACTGACCGGAGTCGATACGTGAAAGAGCAACTTCAACCAGCATTGTTGTTTTTCCGGTTCCGGTTGCTCCCGAAATAATAAGGGGCGAGCCTCGGTGAGCGGCAGCTTCTCTCTGTTGAGCGCTCAGTACCAGTTCTGGAGCAGCGCCAACGGCTCTAACGAGGCGAAGCTGAGATGAGGTCACGGTTCGTATTCAACCCTAACCCAGTGACATCAAGAGGGATTAGCTCTGATTGTTCTTCTTTGCTCGTGAAGTTGCACGGGCGCGTTCTGCGCCATCGAGGGTTACTTTGCGAATACGCACCACGGCCGGGGTCACTTCCACACATTCGTCTTCGCGACAGAATTCAAGAGCCCCTTCCATATTGAGTTTCTTCGGCGGAATCAATTTCTCTGCTTCATCTGAACCAGAGGCGCGCATATTTGTGAGCTTCTTTTCGCGCACGCAATTCACATCCATATCTTCAGAACGTGAATTTTCACCGATCACCATACCCTCGTAAACCTCGTCGCCGGGTTCAACAAAGATAGTTCCACGCTCTTGAATGCCAGCCAACGCATATGCCGTGACTGCACCCATGCGATCTGAAACAAGCGAACCTGTTGCGCGAGTGCGCAATTCACCAAACCAAGGTTCATAAGAATCAAAGACGTGGTGCAACATACCTGTTCCACGAGTTTCAGTAAGAAATTCCGTACGGAATCCAATTAAGCCACGTGATGGAACTTTGTAATCAAGTCGAATCCAACCAGTGCCATGGTTCACCATCTGCTCCATGCGTCCCTTACGTAAGGCCATTAATTGTGTGAGTACTCCCAGATATTCTTCGGGAGCATCAATCGATAGACGCTCCATCGGTTCGTGGAGTTTTCCATCAATCGTTTTGGTAACAACTTGTGGTTTACCGACGGTAAGTTCAAAACCTTCACGCTTCATGATTTCTACGAGAACTGCTAGCTGAAGTTCACCACGTCCCTGAACTTCCCAAGTGTCAGGACGTTCGGTATTGAGAACGCGAAGCGAGACGTTGCCAACCAACTCTTTATCAAGGCGATCTTTCACTTGGCGCGCTGTAAGAAGCTTGCCGCTCTTACCTGCGAGAGGTGAAGTGTTAATACCGATGGTCATCGAGATTGATGGCTCATCAACTGTAATAAGTGGCAGCGCATGTGGATTCTCTAGATCCGCCAGAGTTTCACCCAAGGTGATGGTTTCGATTCCAGCAACCGCGATGATGTCGCCCGGATGAGCTTCTAGTGCAGGTACTCGCTCTAGGCCTTCGGTCATTAATAATTCAGAGATCTTTACCCGCTCTTGCGTTCCATCGGTCTTCATCCACACAACGCTGGAACCTTTTTTAATCACGCCTTCATGAACACGGCACAACGCAAGGCGGCCAAGGAATGGAGATGAATCAAGGTTTGTTACATGTGCTTGTAGCGGTGCGCCTTCGTGATACACCGGCGCTGGAATCGCAGAAAAGATTGTGTCGAAGAGAACGTCGAGATTTGACTCTTCTGGCATGCCGCCATCTGCTGGGCGAGTAAGTGATGCACGTCCGGCTTTTGCAGATGCGTACACAACAGGAAAATCAATCTGATCTTCGTTGGCATCAAGATCCAAGAAGAGCTCATAAGCCTCGTCGACTACTTCTGCGATTCGTGAATCTGGACGATCTACTTTGTTGATGAGCAGAATAACTGGCAGATTCTTCTGTAGCGCTTTGCGCAAAACGAAACGAGTTTGTGGCAGTGGACCTTCAGATGCATCCACTAACAAGATAACGCCGTCAACCATTTCCAGGCCGCGTTCAACTTCTCCACCAAAATCTGCGTGGCCAGGAGTGTCGATAATGTTGATGATGGTGTCACCGCGCTTTACAGCGGTGTTCTTAGCAAGAATAGTGATGCCTTTTTCGCGTTCGAGGTCCATCGAATCCATCATGCGATCTTGGCCCTCTTCTTGCTTCTTATGGGCTGCGAATGCGCCGGATTGCCACAACATCGCATCAACGAGCGTGGTTTTTCCGTGGTCAACGTGAGCGATGATCGCAACGTTGCGCAGGTTGTCGCGGGTCTTCTTAGGAAGGTCTTTTAGGTGTGCCGGTGTCTTAGACATTGAATCTGAACTCCACTACGTCTCCGTCTTGCATGATGTATTCCTTGCCTTCCATACGCACTTTGCCCTTAGCTTTCGCTTCGACCATAGAGCCCGCTTCTACCAAATCGGCAAAAGAAACGATTTCAGCTTTAATGAAACCCTTTTGGAAATCTGTATGTATAACGCCCGCTGCTTGTGGAGCAGTATCGCCCTTGTGAATAGTCCAAGCGCGCGCTTCCTTTGGTCCAGCAGTTAAATAAGTTTGTAAACCTAAAGTTGCAAATCCAACTCGTGCAAGTGTTGCAAGCCCTGGCTCTTTCAAACCAATCGCTTGCAAGAGTTCTAGCGCATCTTCATCAGGAAGTTCGGCGAGTTCTGCCTCAGTTTTAGCGTCAAGAAAGATCGCTTCTGCTGGTGCAACTAAAGCAGATAACTTGGCGCGAAGAGCCTCATCGGCGAGTTCGGCGGCATCAACATTAAAGACATAAAGGAATGGTTTCGCTGTCAGCAGGTGAAGTTCGTGAAGGAGTGAAATATCAATCTTCGATTGCGATAGTGGCTTTCCAGATTGCAACCATTCATTAGCTGCTTTCACAGCTTCGAGTACCGGCGCTTTCTCTTTTGCTACTCGGGCCTCTTTTTCAAGCCGCGGAATAGCCTTTTCAATAGTCTGTAAATCAGCGAGCGCGAGTTCGGTGTTGATTGTCTCGATATCGCTCGACGGATCAATTCGTCCATCAACGTGGACTACATCGCCATCGTTAAAGACGCGGATTACTTGGCAGATGGCATCGGTTTCGCGGATGTTGGCGAGAAATTTATTACCGAGGCCGGCGCCTTCAGATGCGCCCTTGACGATACCTGCGATATCCACGAAAGAGAGCGCTGCCGGAAGAATCTTCTCGGAAGAGAAAATCTCTGCGAGCTTTGCCAGGCGCTCATCAGGAACGCCCACGACGCCTACATTGGGCTCGATTGTGGCGAAGGGATAGTTGGCTGCCAGGACATTGTTCTTAGTGAGCGCATTAAAGAGGGTCGACTTTCCGACATTCGGCAGTCCGACAATTCCAATAGAGAGGCTCATAAGTAGGACAGCCTACGCGGGATTGTCAGCGCCTCCTGCCACGATTGCCCCATGTCCAGCGCACTCGTGACCTTAATAACTCTGATTTGTGGCCTATTTATTGGCCT
>JACCDN010959400.1_pt1 | contig 30101 bp, 27 predicted proteins | sample 7441691 | NCBI WGS metagenome assembly JACCDN01 (sample SAMN15323439, study PRJNA562643) | freshwater metagenome | isolation source: river surface water | place: USA:Blue River Watershed | collected 2017-08-16 | reverse complement strand
TTTGACAACTTCACTATTCCATTAAAATCATATTTTGGGTCAAGAGCTGTCTCACCCTTAAAGCTTACTTTTAAGGCATCAAAAGGTGCTCTTGGAAATGCTAATGCAGATGTTGAGGCGATTGCTGCCAATGCAATTACCGAGAGAGAAAGTTTTTTTAAAGTTAAATTCACCATTTCGTCCTTGAAAGTGTTGATGTACTAAAAAGGATGGCCTTTTGAAAACACCTTTTCAAGAAATATGGCCTCGTGTTTAAAGATGTTAGATATGCGCCCTTAAGTGTTGATTTTTTGACACTTAAATCAAAGGCCCCAAAAAGGGGCCTTTTTTATTCTTATTTCAAAAAAAGCATATCGTAATATTTTGGTAGACGGTAGAAGTGGGTTGGAATCAGCTCTTCAAGCTCATTACAAATAGTCGCAATTGACTGAGAAAGTGGCATAAGCTCCATTGCAATCTTCTCTGCATGTTTTTGATGGTCGTCAATATGTGCATGAACTTCTTTTTGCAGTTGAGCAGATTTATCGTTAATCTCGTCAATCTTGCTCGATACCATTTTATACGCAGTTGCTTCAAAACTAGAACTCATTCCAATTTCTTTTTGTTGCTTTAAAATTCCACCTAAGAAGTTTTTATACTCAAGGCCCGATGGAATTACAAACTGGTGAATCATATCAACCATGGTTTCAAATTCAATCTCGCGCACTTTAATATACCTTTCTAAGAGAACATTATATCTTGTGGCGATTTCTTCGCCTTGAAAAACTCCCATCTTCACGAGGAAGTCTGTTTTATCGGTGTTCGCTAAAACCTTTAATGCCTCCGGAGTTGTTCTGTGATTTGGAAGTCCTCTTTTATTAGCTTCAAGAACCCATTCCTTAGAATACCCATCTCCATTGAATACCACGTGGAATGAAGCCTTCGTCCAGTGCTTAATTATATTTGTCAAAGCCTGATCAATTGCTGTTCCTGCGGCGATCTCCTTTTCTAAAAGAGTATTTGTTTCTTCCATTACTTCCGCTACTGCTGAGTTTAAAACAGTCATCGGAAAACCAATGGCATGACTTGCTCCAACAGCACGGAACTCAAATTTGTTTCCAGTAAAAGCAAATGGAGAAGTTCTGTTTCTGTCTGTATTATCTCTTAATAAATGAGCAAGTTGATTTGTTCCTAGATCAATAACTTTATTTTCTCTTGGGGCAAATGTTGTGTCTTCGTGAATGGATTTAAAAATTGAATTCAGCGTATCACCTAAATAAGCTGAGATGATCGATGGAGGCGCTTCATTTGCACCTAGACGGTGATCATTTCCTGCTCCTGAAATCGCCATCCTTAACATTTCAGAGTGGCGTCTTAGTGCTTCCATAATTACAGAAACAGTTGCTAGAAATCTCATATTTTGATGAGGCTCAGCTCCTGGCTCTAATAAGTTTAACCCTGTGTTGTCACTCATTGACCAGTTAACGTGCTTTCCTGATCCGTTAATTCCTGCAAATGGTTTTTCATGTAAAAGCACAACCATCTCATGTTTTTCAGCTACGCGCTTTAATACAGACATTAATAATTGGTTGTTATCGGCTGCGACATTGGCTTCCGAGAAAATTGGGGCAATTTCAAACTGCCCTGGTGCAACTTCATTGTGACGAGTTTTCGCTGGTACACCTAGGCGGTGAAGCTCATAATCCACTTCTTGCATGTAAGCTAAAACGCGATCCGGGATTAATCCGAAATAATGATCCTCTAATTGCTGGTTACGAGTTGTGAGCGCGCCAAATAAAGTTCTTCCCGTCATAACCAGATCTGGACGAGCATAGTAGAAAGCTTTATCAACTAAGAAATATTCTTGTTCTGCTCCACATGTTACATGAACGTACTGTGATTCTTTATGACCGGCCAATTGTAAAAATTTAGTTGCTGATTTTGAAAGCTTGGCAATAGATCTTAAAAGCGGAGTTTTTACATCGAGAGCTTCACCGTGGTACGAAACAAATGCTGTCGGAATACAAAGCGTTCTGCCATTCGCGCCTTCTACGAGAAACATTGGACTGGTTAAATCCCACGTTGTATAGCCACGAGCTTCGAACGTAGATCTTGATCCACCATTAGGAAATGAGGATGCATCTGGCTCACCCTGCATCAGCTGACTTGCAGACAATTTCTCAATAGCACGGCCTTGCTTATCAAATTGAAAAAAGGCATCGTGTTTTTCTGCAGTCCCACCTGTCAGCGGTTGGAACCAATGACAGAAGTGAGTAGCGCCATTTTCACTTGCCCATTCTGTAACCACTTTCGCCACGATTTCTGCATGCTCTTTCTTGACCACTCCACCTTTTTCAACAACCGCTAAAATTTCTCTTTTAACTGTTTCTGGAATATCTTGTGAAGTTTTAAAATCAAAAGTAAGTTCACCAAAATAATCGCTTACTTTTTTAACATTGCCACGATTATCGAGAGGTTGCTTAAAAGTTCTAATCGTTCTGTTGGTAGCTTTTGATCGAAGTTTTGAAACTGTGTCTTGTGACATAATAGAAGGGCCTCCCGTCCCATAAGTTTGGGCAATTACTTATGCCCAAGCGAATACATCATATTCTAGGTGGGAGAAGATTAAATTTGCAATGAAATTTTCTTTAATTTTTGATGCTGTTGAAAGATTTACTAATTTTTTACAAACGGAATCTATAAATTCTCTGGAACCGAATGCTCAACTTTCGCGATAGAATTCAAATTGCAAGTCTCACCAGCGTGGATTTTTTGAACAAAAACCATAAAGCTTAGGCAAATAAAGAAAACAATTGTTCCAATTAGTGCTTGTGCTTCTTCTGGTAGCATGAGTCCCTCTCAAAATGAATTTTTTATTTTCTATCCAATATGACTCGCTTTGCCAACAAAAAACTCGATTTTTTTGCTAAGTTAAATGAATGAGCGCAATTTTTAAAACATTAAATCTTTTTGGGCATAAACTAGACTTGGCCATCGAGCCATTTCCAGTTGCCCAATCAACACCGAGAGATCTTGAGGTTTATGCCTCTCGCATGGCCGCTTTTAAGCTTTTAGACCACCCTAAAAAGGCATTATTTTTTAAACCTGGTATTGGCCTTAGTCTTTTAGAAGAAACTCGTTTAAACCATAATTTTCGCTTTGATTTTGTCGAGCGTGGAAGCCTTTCACTTAGCCATACGAGAGGATTTGGCGCGGCCCTTTACTCCAAAGAAAATCTGGCCTTTGGATTAGATATAGAGTGGAGTGATCGAGTTGTTAAGCCGGAAGTATTAAGATTTTTTTGGAATGAAAAAGATCATCCATCTTTTAGGGAAAAACCTTTTCAGCTTTGGTGTCTAAAAGAAGCGGCCTTTAAAGCTCTATCAATTGATAGAAAGATTCAAGGCCATTTAAAAAATCCCGTACTTTCACAAATTGTCATGATGGAAGATTCTTTTTACTTAGAAATTGCTCCTAAGCTTCAAGGGCAATGGAATTTTTCTTCTTACGAAATCAAAGATTGCAATCGCACTCTCGCGGTTGCGATTGCTGTTTTAAATTAAAAATTAACAATGACTTTAAATCCACCCATAAGCATTCTCTTATGATCTCCATGCATATCCGCTTCGCTTAATTTTGCCATGGCAGGATCTTTATGCATGAGTTTGAAAACTTTTTCACGATGAGCTTTTGATTTAAATTCTGCAAAGGCAATAATTAAAACTTCACCAGCTTTAAGTTTAATTTTTTTAGGAAAATAAAGTTTTGTTGCATTTTCATCTTCGGCCACAAAGTCACTGCTTCCAAGTGCCCCATGCTTTAATAAAACTTTTCCCACAATTGAAGTGGTCTTGCGGTAAGCCGCTAAGTGTTTTTTAGGAACAGGTTGAATCACAACGTCGATATACTTGGTTTTTTTATTCATAACTTTTCCTTGTTAAATGTAATAAAGATTATCAGCTCTAAAAAAAGTGCGGTCAACAAATAAAACTGGCATAAGAAATGCAACTCTATCTGACTAGATATGTAAAAAAACGTAATTTGAGTAGGATATGAAGAATTTTATACTAAAACGCATCTATTTTTTAGTCTTATGCATAATTTTTGCACGACATGAATTTGCTTATGCTGAATCTCAATGTGAAAAATTAAATCAAACTTATGAGCTGCATACGCAATTAAAAGAATTACATTCTTCAGAAGTTCAGAGGTTAAAAAGAGATTTTTACTCCATCCTCGATATGGCCAGAGTCGATTTGCCTAAAGCCATTTTAGATATTGATAAATTAAAAGAAACAATTAGCTCTGTTAAAATATGTTTAAATGATTCCAATCATCCACTTTTAGGTTCAGCTATACGAAAAGGTAGCGTCTATTTTAACAAAGAAAAGATTTTCGTAATTAATTATCAAGAAATTCTAAATCGCAATGAATCGATTGGATTATCACTTATGTTACTGCATGAAGTTTTAGGTGCATCTGGGATTGATGATCAAAACTATCAGTTAACCGCTTTAGTTTATTCCTCTATTCACCGCAACTATTTTGGTGAAGATAATTTAAGAAGAATCAATGATTCGGTATCTAAGCATCTGCAATCAGCAGCTCTTCCAATTGAAAACATTCGTTTTCAATCCTCAGGTGGCATTTCTGGTGTTGGGGGTGGTGGCGATCCAGAAATTGCTATTCTAAAAGCACTTGTTCTAAACTATTTTTTGGCCAACAGTGATTATTTTGATCGCCTACACAAAACTTCTTTCTCTCTAGGTAATCTCACTGACTATATTCTATCTTATCAAATTGAAACTATGACCGAAATTGAGTTCAATGAATTACCGAGCCCCGTTTTTCCTAATATGCAATATCAAAGATTAAATAATAGGACAGTTATTAGAATCAAAGAAAATAGTTGGAAAAAACTAATGAGCAATCCTTCTGCGTTAGATGCGAGAACTACATTTATCCAGAATCTTACTAATCTTATACTATTAAATTATAAGGCGACCGAGAAGGAAGTGAGATGAGCAAAATAAATAGATCTCACCTGATTCTAAAAAAAGCATTTAATAGACAAAAAAAGAATAATCCTAAATTTTCGATAAGAGCACTTGCCTTAAAACTAGGAATATCACATGTCTTTTTGATGAAGATACTTAAAGGTTATGCTCTCGTTCCCGAAAAAAAAGTGGTGCTTATCATTAAACATATGGGTCTTGATGATCTTGCAATTGCTGAATTTAAAGAAGCCTTGCTCTTGGATATACTCAAAGAAAAAGCCAATCTATTTCCCAAAGATGTTCACCCACAAAAAAATATATCAGTTGGAGAATTCGATGAACTTCCCATGAAAGACTTCTCCTTGCTGAATCAATGGTATGATCTTCCCATTTTAGAGCTTCTCACATGTCAATTAGAAGATTATACGACTAAAACAATTGCAAAAAAGCTAAGTCTCTCCCCTCATGAAGTAGAAATTTCCATTAATAAGATGTTAGATCTTGGTCTCATTAACAAAAATGGCAACCAATGGATAAAAACAAACAAAAAAATTAGGTTTCCGATGAAGAGACCAAGCGATGTCACTAAAAATTACTATGAAAAGGTTCTAAAAAAAGCCATAACCGAAGTACACGATATAAGAGAAGAACGTTACGAAAAAAGATCAATTACCAACCTCAGTATTGCTGTTAATCCAAAAAAGATTCAAATTGCGAAAGAAAAACTTCAAAAAGCACTTTATGAAATCGCAGAGGAACTCTCTGACGGTGAATGTTCAGAAGTATATTTTCTAACAACTTGTCTTTATCCACTCTCTTGTGAATAGGCCGGTATCTAACAAGTTACCACAACATTTACATAACTCCACATATAAACAAATGCATATGCTACATTTCGTTCATCACATGCAAAAATTGGAGGTTTTATGAAAACTATTGCACGAAAATTGAAAGTTCTATCTCTTACCCTATCATTAACAGCAGCATCAACTTTGGTAGTTCCACGCACATCGCAAGCAATTGTTGGAATTTGTAGCTGGAATCCAGTTCTTATTGGGGCAGGATTAGGGGTTGCCTCTGGCGCAATGTTAGGTGGCGCTGCAGTCGGGGCAATTACAAGTAAAATGAGTCCTGAAAGTTCAAAATTTCTACAAACACTCTACTTGGCCATTGGCGGAACAATTGGAATGATTGGAATGATCGTTCTTGAAGATAAGAGTACGGCTTTAGAGTTTAAAGAAATTGATCAACTTATGCAAAAAAAATTAAATCTGACAGATGAAGAAGTTCAATTATTTAATCGCGAAATCGATCAAATTAATCTTATGTCTTATCAAGTTGCGTATGAGTTAGGACAAAATCCAAAACAAACATTAGAAGTTGCAAAAGATGCTTGGAATAAATATAGCTCAATTGTATCCCCAACTACATTTAAAACATTGGGAAAAATAACAAATGCAACTTTTAACCAATAAAAATTGAGGTAATTATGAAGACAGCGATTATACTATTCTTGATTTATACTTCGGCATTCGCTCAGACCAAACCAATTATTTATGTCCTGTCTTCATTAAATATAAAAAATGCTCGTGAAATGCGTTCGTTTAATTATGTTAAAGATAAAATCGAGCATAAAATAACAAACTCTTCACTCAATCGTAATTTTGATTTTAAAATTGTACATGAAACAACTCCTGCGATGCTTTGGAATTCATTGCAAGACTCTAACGCTGTCGCAATTATGTGGATTTCTCATTCTAAGCCTCAAGAAAAATTTGGAAATAACGTCACCAATCCAAGTTATATCCAAAACTTTACAGGTTACAATGTTGCTGATCTATTTCAAAAAGTCTCGCCTAATTTAAAATTTTTGTCTGTTGTCGGTTGTAAAAATAGAAATATTTTCGAAGATCTAAAAAAAACCAGTAATTATCCCAAAGATTTAATTATTGATACTTTTGAATCTAAAACTGATATTTATGCGGGCTTTGCCAAATCTTTTTCTAAATTAGAATGGTATTTTCGCAATTATCAAGAGGCTCCAATGCCAATACCAAATTTATCGGTAATTGATACAATCAGAATTCATGGTCTATCAAAAATTAAGGGAAATGAACTAAAGATAAAATTAGGAAGCATTGTTCTAGGGGCTTTCGTTATTAATGAAGACTATTTAGAAATTCAAATAACGAATGATATCTTAAATAATTCTCAAAATAGAAATCTTAACATTGAGCTCTATAAGGAAGATCAGCTCCCCGAGCTAGAGATATTCTCTGAGAACTTTCGATGGAGTGCCTTAAAGATCAATAATAAGTTAGTTGGTTTTAATCGCGGTCTTTACCTGCCAACACTATAAACTTCCTATTTTGGCATCAAGACCCTTAGAAGTTGATCTTTATTCGCGACAGATAATGTTTTAATCTTTTTTGGTGTCCGATCAAGGTTCAAATGCAGCTCCATCAAGCGTGTTAGTCTGGAAACTTGAAAACTATATGTCTGATCAATTTCTAAATATTTTGTAAGTTCTAGAAAGCGATCTTTTAGAATTCTAAAACCATTTAATCCAATGATTTCATCCCCTGCATTGATCCCCGCTTTATAAGCTGGCCCATCTAACGTCACCGCTTTTACAAGGACACGATCTCCAGAGAATTCTACATCCATCCCTAGCCATGGCATTGGTGATTCTTCCCATTCAAGCTTTACACCCATTTTAGAGAGCATCGTTTCAATATCCAGCTCTTTGGTTGTCTCTGTCCAGTCTACAAATATTGAGAGAATATCATCGCCTCCAACTTTTTTCACCACTTCATAAACTTCATCTTTTGTGACACCGACTTTTGGATTATCAAGTGTTCGCTTCCATAAAAGGGCCAGAACATCATCGATGGATTTATTTTTTTCTGATAAAAGTACGTTTAAGAAAAAGAAAACGATTCCACCTTTTAAGTAATAACTAACTGATGAATTATTAGTATTTTCATCTGGACGATAAAGCTTAATCCACGCATTGAAACTTGATTCATCCAGAGAGTGAAACTTACGCCCTGGCGTTGCCAAATATTTATTTAAATTATCTTTTTGTAATTCTAAATACTCTTCAATAGAAATTAATTTTGATCGCACCACAAAAAGCTCATCCATTAAACTGGTAAGCCCTTCAGCGAGCCATAGTAAATGTGTCGTCGCTTCTTTTAAATAATTAAAAGGCCCAAGCTCTTTTGGGCGCAAACGTTTGACGTTCCAAGTATGAAAGTACTCGTGAGAAACTAAACACAAATAATTAATATATCCTTTTCTGGTTGTAATATTGAACGGACAAAAATGCAGGGCCGTTGAATTTCCGTGCTCTAATCCACCAAATAGGCCCGGCACAAAATGAGTTAAGAATAGATAATTCTCATAAGGATAACCACCCATCGATTTTGCAATATGTTCAACGATCGTTTTAGTATCTGCTTTGATATTTTTTGGAAGCTTTAGTGACTCACCATAAAATGCCAACTCATGCTTGACTCCATCACACAAAAAGCCATCCGTTTCATGACAACCAATCTCTACCGGAGTATCAATTAAAGTATCGTAGTCTTGTGCCTCATACAAAAATAACTCCCTTCTTGGAGAGATGTCTTTTAATCCCGTCGAAACCTTTGACCAGATCGGTGGAAATTCTAAGGAAAGTTCTGGACGTTCAATTTCCACATCTAAAATTCCCATTAATAGCGTCGGTAGATGTAAAAATGCATGACTGTAATCAACGTGGCTCGTTCGCACAGTTAATTCATGACAGTAAACTTTGTAGGAAATTGTAAAATCTAATGAATCATTTTTCACATCGCTCTTTTTAAAATCAAGGGTGAAAGTTGAAATGTCTGTCTGAGCAAAATTTAAGAATTCCCCTTGAGCATTCAATGCTCTTAATTCGCTCAAATGACGAGAGTATTCACGAATAAGATAGGAACCGGGACTCCAGCGCGGTAAAAAAAAATTTAATGTATCAGTATTAGGATTTCTCTTCCCCTGGATTTTAACAAGAACTTGATGATTTTCAGGATTAGTAATTGATAACGAATAGTGAAGCTTCATAGAATACACCTTTTAATTTGAAAAGATTAAAAAGACAGATAATCAACTCTAACCCAAAAAAAACTTTTCGTCCCAGAATGCTGCAATGCTCACATCTAAAATATAGGTCAAATTTTAGTTTTTTACGCTTGAAAATTCCTTTTGTTCTGGATAGAAATCACAAAACACAACAAACGAAACAACCAAAGTCAGGATCATGGCCTTTAAACAAAATCACATTGATAAAAAACTAGTCACTCCTCCGACAATATATTTTACCGAGAGAGCGTTTGCTCAGCTTAAAATTATTATTGAAAATGATTTTACTCTTGCCGGAAAATACTTTCGCGTAGGCATTTCAGGAAAAGGCTGTGATGGCTTTACTTATTCTGTGATGTTCACTGATTTACAAGTTGATGATTTTCTCGTGGGCATTCAAAATCAAGTCACTGACCTGCAGATTACAATGGATCCATTTGCTGCTTTTTATTTGCAAGAATCAACGGTAGACTTTATTCAAGATTTCGACCTTGAAGCTGAAGGCTTTGTGGTGACCAATCATGAACAAAAAAATTTCCAAGGAAAATTTTTCAATAAAGACAATGCCAAACTTCCACCGATTTTGAATTCAGTAGGATTACATTAAATGCTCGACTTCAGATATCTAAAAGCCTTTAAACTAACTGCAAAATACTCTAGCTTTTCCAAAGCCGCAGAAGAATTGAAAATCGCCCAGTCGGCCGTTAGCCGCCAAATAAAGCTTTTAGAAGATAACCTAGGCGAAGAGCTCATTATTCGATCAAGTAAAAAAGTACTCCTTACGGAAAAAGGCAAGGAGCTTCAAAATGCTCTTGGAGCTTTTGAAAAAAAATCTCTCGAAATTTTTCAAAGCGAAGATAAACTTCCCCTTAATATTGGAATGCTTCATGGATTACTCATTAATTGGTTTCCTCCGCTATTAACTGAAGCTCTAAAAGATCAAAAAGGGCCAAGCCGCGATATCAATATCGTTGTACGTGATTTAATAGATTTGAAAGCTGGTATCGAAGGACAGAAATACGATATTGTTTTTGGTACTGAAAATATTCAATCTGAACTTTTAACTTCCTTGAAACTATTTGAAGAAAAACTAGTTCTTATTTCTAAAAAAGAAATTAATAAAAAACGCTTACAAGACTATCCTTGGATTGTTTACAGCGAGTACGATCACTTATTTAAGCTCTCAAAAGAAAAACCTAAGTCTATTATTAAAGTAGAATCTATGTCAGCAATCATTCAATTGGTTAAAAATGATATGGGAATCGCCATCGTGCCAGATCATCTTTTAAATAAAGATGATTCGATTAAAACTTACGACCTACAAAATGTAAAATCTTCAGCAATCTATATGACGACATTAAACTATAAAAAGTTACCTGGGCGTCTGGAAGATTTAACAAGAGTGATTCGTAAGAAGTCAGGAAAATAATTTAAAGAAATTTCTCATTTTTTATTTTTTAACCAGAGAAGAATTTCTTTTTGAAATTCTTGCACAAACTCTCGTAACTCTTTTACGTCTTCGGCCGTTGCACCTCCAACATAATCATACTCGATAGCATTTCTCTTTCGTCTACATGTCTCTAGATAATCTGCATCGTCTTTTCTACTTGCCCCTAAAATTAATGGAATCAAAGCGATTGTATACATATGGTGCCCCTGTCCCTTGACTCTGAAACCTTGGGCCCTAACGAGAATATGTGCTAACTTCAGGGCTGCATTGTACGCGATTCCGAATTGCCAATCAGTTGAAATTTTTGTTTGAGCTGGGTCTTCCAAATCCCTTTCGACTATCTTTAATAGATCTTCAATTTCCTTTTTTGACGAAGTTTCTTTTACCAAAGCTCCGATTTTAATAAAATTATCGATACTCATTTACGTTTCCAATAATAGGTCTTATTTCTTCATCGGCCGAAGCTAAAATTGAATTGGTTAAATTTTTAATGTCTGATATGGCCTTTTCTGGTTCCGCTCCCCATTGAAAGATAACCGTATAGCTTGCATTTTGATTACTGTAACTTGCTGTTAATAATTTTACCGGAACATATCCAATTTTCATTCCCTGTAAATTGGCTTCGAGATTTTTTCCATATACTTCATAAAATTGATTTGAAGATAGGGCACCAGTTGGAACATTTACGTTAACAGTAATTTGACTACTATTTGGAAATAGAGAAATCGGAAGACTAAAGCCGCTTACAATTCCCCAAACGGCCAAGGCAAAAAGAATAATATAAACACGCAGGGGCTTAGAGTAGATATTTTCCATCGAAGTGCTTCTTACTGAACTTTCTTCTGATCTACATCAATCGCTTCACCTTCTTTTAAAGGTCTACTTGATCTGATTACGATCTTCTCACCGCTTTCAATTCCTGATTTAACAACATAAGCACCGTCACGTTGATCTCCAAGTACAATTGGCTTTTTACTGAATGGAATTTTTTTCTTCCAACTTACTGAAATTCAACTTTACCCGACTCATTAAGGATAAGTTTAGTATAGGCTTTTGAAATCTTTTTAGGATCAATCTTGTATGTGATCTTTCGAGGCCTACCTTCATCAAAAAATGGCCAATTTACGTTGATAGTTTTCACGAGGTCTGTGCCCAGTCCAAAATGAATTCCCTCTTCATTTTGCGATGGAAGACCGCCATAAACATATTCCACCATTCGCCACATTTTTCTTTTATTAGTCACGACTTCAATACTCGCACTTATTCCGTCATGATTAGAATCAGATCCTTTAAGATAAATTCTAATACTCTTATTTTTATTCTTCACGCGGTTTTCAAATGCGTGAATTTTTGTCTTTGAATCAAGATATTGTCCTGCCCTTAGTGCTGTTTGCGCGGTAATAAAATCCATTCGCCCGTCATTATTTAAATCTATACTTACTGTACCACTTGGATTCACAAGATCGAGACCTTCATTTTTTGAAATATCCACAAAAGCGTGATCGGTTTCTTGTTTGAAAAACATCAATCTCGAATGTGGAGGAAAACCTGAATTGTCGACAATAAAATCAATTAATCCGTCGTTGTTGTAATCAAGAATAACACCTCGACGATCACCCTCAACAAATTTTTCATTTTGTGATTCTCGGAAAAAGTCCGTACGAATAAATTTAAAAGGAAAAGTTAATTTTGATCCCGTTAAAATACTTGAGCGATCACGAGTCTCATCATCGGTTTCACGATTTAAACTTCCCAGCATTATGTCTGCAATTCCATCGTTATTATAATCCATACAAAGAGAGAAAAAAGAATTTCCTCCTCCGCGCAGAAGTTTGTCGCCAGTCTCATCAAAGGCATAACCCGTTTCTTCACCGTAATCTTTAAATGAGTATTCTTTTTCTAGATTGGTTTCACGCATCCACAGTTTATTTGAGTAACCATTTGAGGACGTGGTTAAAATATCGGGTCTTCCATTGCGATCGACATCGCAAATCGATGATCCAAAACTTGGGGTTGCATTTAAAAATTTTCTTTCTGTTTTGGAATACTTCAATTCATCAAAAAGTTCAGCTGTTGCAGATTTAAAATAAGCCTTGGTTTCATTGAAAAGCTTAGTTTGCTCACCAAGAAACAATTGATCAGGGCGATTTGTTAATTTTCCATCTATTGAAAACCAATTGGGCTGAAATAAATCGATAACTCCATCACCATTAAAATCAAGGAAACTCACACCGCTACTGGAATCGGCCACTGGAAAAACATCCTTCTCTTCAATAAATTTAACCACTCCATTTTGCGAATAATTAATAAAGATGCGCCAAGGAATTGCTCGCATTGCACTTTTTTGATTAAGAGTTCCAACTAAAAGATCTTTTAGTCCATCTTGATTAAAATCGTAAAATGCTAGATATGATCCTCTCACCACTTCAGGCATAGGGTTGTATGCAAGTTTTTGAAACTTTTTCCCGTCAAATCTGTACCAATCAGGTATTGAAAAATAATCTGGCAAAACGACGAGATCCGTTCTTTTGTCGCCATCAAAATCAACAGCGTATAAATGAATTGCACTAATATTCTCTAAACCATAATCCTGAGTCTTATTAATAAAAGCTGATGTTTTGTCAGATGGATCAAGAGTACGATTATTAGAAGCTTGAAGAGAATAAACTGATTTTTCAGCATTGTTTCTAAACGTGGAATTGGAATTATCTTTTATATCATTATATTTTTCGCTATTTCTTTCACCGAGGCGAAGTAGATCATCCTCAGTCATCGGCGCGCTACTCTCAACTTCTGAAATTGTCGATTGATCTTTTCTTGAGTGATGCCCACAAGAAGAACTCAAACAAAAAATAAAAAGGAGAAGCATTGCCTTCTCCTTTTTATTTTTTCTAGAATGAAAAATCATTCAACGACCTCAGATTCAAGGTGACAAGACTCGCAGAGCGAGGCGTACTCAAAGTACGTCGCAGCGATAAGAGTCGCTGTCAACGCCGAAGATGAGTCTTCTAAATGATTTTTAAAAATCGATGATGTCAAGGCCATACCCACCCTGGTTTGCAACAATATCTGAAATCTTAGCAATCGTCTTATCGTAATTTTTCGTCATCATTTTATTTTCTTGCATAAATTTTTGGCGAGCGGTTTTACAGATATATTTTGTCATCTTCATAACGTAATCTTTCTTTTCTGTCGAAACACTTGCATCATTCATAATCGTTGTCGTACGAGAAATTGTTGCAAGAATTACGTAAAGCTCCATTACCATATTAGCAATCCGCCCTTGTGGCATTTCATTATCAATGATGTTTTTACCGTATTTAATAAGAGTGTCTTCCACTGCAATCGCAAATTTTCCAAGCATTGATGCAAATTTATCCGCTTGATCTTGCAACTCAGGATGAACCCAATCAATTTTTTGTGAGCCTGTCATATTATTTAAACGCTTACGAGCAAATTTAGTATAAACACCAAGCGACTTAATTGGATCTGAAAGAGCACTTGATACTTCAGAAATTTTTCCTAGCTCTTTTAAATCTTCAGATGGGCCACGAACTCCAGAAAGGGCAATAAGTGCACGCAAGATTTCATTTGTTCCTTCAAAAATTAAATTAATACGAGTATCGCGCATAATTCTCTCGTAAGGGTACTCTTTCATGTACCCGTTACCTGCTGCAATCTGCATACCCATATCAATTACATTCCATAAGGCTTCTGATCCATACACCTTACAAACAGCAGTTTCCATATAATAATCGTTCATTCCACGGATCATATTTCCAGTAGAGAGATAAACCATGCTTTCTGTGGCATAAGTAAGTGCCGCCATCTTTGCTAACTTTTCTTGAACTAAACCAAATTCAGCAATACTTTTCCCAAATTGTTTTCTATTTTTTGCGTGCTCAGATGCAAGAGCAAGAACAGTTTTCATTCCCCCAACACATCCTGCACCAAGTGAAAGCCGCCCTGAATTTAAAACGTTCATGGCAATTTTAAATCCTTTACCCAATTCACCTAAAATATTTTCTTTGGGGACAATGACTTTATCGAAATAAACCGCACGCGTTTCACTCGCACGAATTCCCATTTTGCTTTCTTTTTCACCAAAAGAAACCCCAGGCATATCTTTTTCAACAATAAAGCAGGAAATTTTCTCTGAAATTTTCCCATTTTCTTCATGTTCTGTTTTACAGAATACAGAATAGAATCCCGCTAATCCGCCGTTAGTAATCCAAAGTTTTTGACCAGTAATGGTGTAAGTGCCATTTTTATTATCAACTGCCTTTGTTTTAATTGAGTAAGCATCTGAACCTGAAGCTGGCTCCGTTAAACAGAATGCGGCAATAACTTCTCCACTGGCAAGTTTCGGCAGCCACTTTTTCTTCTGCTCTTCATTGCCTTCATTAATAAGGGCACGGTATCCAATTGATTGATGGGCCCCTAGCATTGTTGCTACAGAACCATCATATCCCGCAATCTCCGCAAATAATCTACAATATATTGAGTAATCAAGACCTAGTCCCCCTAGTTCTTCTGGAACGGCCAAACCGCATAAACCAAGACTCGCGAGCCCTTCAATAATCTCTTTTGGTAAATGAGATTCAATATCCATTTTTTCGCTATTAATATTATCCTTGGCAAAAGCACTAACTGCATTAGACATTTCACGTGCAATTTCTTTCTGTTCACTGGTAAATTGAGGAAATGGAAATGTTAAACTTTTGTTGATTTGTCCGTAAAATAAACTTCCTACAACTGAATTCATTTCATCGCTTTTGTCTTCCTTAATTTTTGCTTCTTTTGTGCTCATAGCATGTCCTTTTTGCTTAAAATCTCGAGAAAATTTATGGTGTCAATAATATGGATGGAATAATTCTAATATAAATATAAGACCAGTACAATCGAGATTCTTAAAAACAAATACCTGATCAATTCTATTGGGTGAGGCTAGAGTTTTCTTACTGATCTACTTTGTTTTTTATATCTTTATTATTGCTTCGAATCCAAACTCTCTTTAAAATAGATACGAGACCCACATTTGTGATTGGACAGAAAGTCCTATCAATTAAACATGAAGTTTAAACATGAAAAAAAAATTTAGTTTTAATTTTAAATTTCTAGATCGTTTCAAAAAAAAATCTTCCACAATTGAAGAGCATACTCTAGATTCTATTCCTCGTGATGCGCTTCCAAGTTCTGAAAATGATGAAGATTTAAATTACGAAGAAACCGAAGAAAATACTAATCGTAATGAAGAGTATCTCGAAAATAAAATTCGTGAAAATAAAGCATTCTTGGAAGAAAATTTAAATGAAATTCCAGAAGCTATCAATGAAAACGATGCTCATTTAAATGAAATGATTCAGAAAAGGAAAGATCAACTTTTAAATCATGATAGTAAACTTTCAGAGTCTGACCACTCAGTTTCTTTTGAAAATTTAAATGAAATTAAAAATCCAAACCTTGATGACATTTTAAAAACAGAAAAAGTGAAAAATACCTTTCGCTTTTTTTCTTTTAAAGATAAATTCGAAAATTTTGGAAGTAAAAAAGAAATTACCAGTGAAAGTTCTTCTACCAGAAGCAAAAAATTTGATCTGCAAAAATTTGAATGGACGAATCTCGTTATCCGTTTTTTTTCTCCCTATAATCGGCATCGTATTCATGCCTTTTTCTTAATTGTACTTTTTGGAACTCTTACCTATTTAACTGGTAAAGCCGGAGCCTTGCTCCTAGGCTTAATCAAAATGCCTGAAACCAGAACAGCTGCTGTAATACAAACCAATATTGAGGTTAAAAACACATCTTCTGAAGATATTTCCAAAGTTAGTAGTAATAATCTTTTTAGAATTAAAAATACCGAACAAGAAGAAAAGACAAAAACGGTTATCGATATCGATAGTATTGTGTGCTTAACCGCAGATAAACCCTCTTCTGTTTCGATGAAGCTTATGGATACAGTAGTGCTACAAGATTCCGTGAAATCGGTTGCATCAGTTCAACACCGTGGTTCTCAAGAACTTTTAAATGTTCGAGAGGGTGAAAGAATTGATCAGGCAGTTGAAGTCTCAAAAATTAATCGCCTAAATGTAGTATTAAAAAATCTGCAAACTGGTGCCTGTGAATATATCGGCAATATGGAAGATGAAAAACCACTTGCTCCTAATATGAAAATCTTCTCGCCATCAAAGGGTAAGCCCCTGTTAAATACCAGTAATCCAGAAATTAAATCAAACGGTAATAATTTTAAAATCACAAAAAATTACCGCAATAAAATGCTGGCAAACATCAATCAAATTTTAACTGAGGCGAAGGCCATCCAAATCACTAACCCTGATGGAACCCTTTGTTACAAAATGACCGAAGTAGTTGCAGGAAGCTTATACACACAGCTTAATATTCAAGAAAACGATATTATTTGTCAGATCAATGGAAAGAAAATTGAAAATTTAAATGAATTAATGACTTTATTGGGAAGATTAAAGGAAATCGATCAGTTCCAGCTAGGTGTAAAACGTAACGGTATGAACGAGAATTTAGAATATAATTTTGAATAGCTTTAAAAAAATAAAATGTAGTGAAGGATTCACCATGAAAAAAGTGCCACAAGTTCTATCAACACTAACCGCATTAACCCTAATGGCCAGTGTCCCCTTATCAATGGATGTTTACGCTCAGTTTGACAAGTACAAAAGTAAAACTAAGTTTAATCCACCAACAGCTTCTGAACCTGCTCCAAGTATAAATATACCTGATACTGGTAGCGTAATGCCTAGCTTTCCTCAAGACACCACTAATTTTGTAGGCTCAGACGATGGCGATGATGAAGATGGTGGAATGATAGGAGATGATAGTGGTGATGGTGGGGGCGAAGGAAGCTCTAGGGGCTCACGTGCATCTGGCGGTGGAAGCGATTCTTTCGGAAGAAAAAATTCTGCAAATGCAGCTCCTAAAGATAAAAAGTATGTAAATCTAAATCCTGAAACGGCCTTTGGTCCTGAAGTTGTCACCAGTTTCGATTTTCCAAACGTAAGCTTACTTGACTTAACAAAACACATGCAAAAACTTACAGGAATTAATTTAATTCTTGATAAAGACATTAAAGGAAAAATTTCTATCTCTACTCCTTCTGCCATTACCATTGGAGATGCTTGGAAGGCCTACTTACAAGCTCTTTCAATCAATGGTTACTCGCTAGTTAAATCTGGTGCATATTACACAATTGTAAACAACCGCGATATTCGTTATGCGACAACTTCGATTTATACCGGAAACTATACTCCGGATACTGAAAATTACATCATGAAGATTATTCCGCTGAAGTATGTTTCGGCCCGCGAAGTAAATAACAACTTCCGTCCCTTCTCTTCCCGCTACGGAAGAATGACGGAAATCAAAGAAACCAACACAATTATCGTACAAGATACGGCAACTCAGATTAAACGTTTAGAAAAGCTCATTAAACTAATCGACGTTCCGGGACATGAAGAGACTTTGCAAATAATCAAAGTAAAAAATTCCTCTGCTCAAGAAATTGCAACTCTCCTGGATAAAATACTTAAAGGCGGAGGAAGTGCTGATAACAAAGTAAGAACGACTACAACCGCTACCGGTGGTTCTGGAAAAATTAATATCTCAAAAATTATTGCAGAACCTAGAACAAATTCGATCATTGCTCTTGCAAACGCCGATGGGGCCAGAGAACTTAGAGAGCTTATTTTAAAACTTGATGTTAAATCTGTGGCGGCAGGCTCTGGGCTTGTTCACGTATACTACTTAAACCATGGCGATGCTGAAGCTCTCTCAAAAACTCTAAATAACTTAATTTCAAATCAATCGCGAAATCAAAGTGGAATCAATCGTTTTACGACTGGTGGTACAACGACCAATGCAACACTTTTCAATAATGATGTAAAGCTTACAGCGGATAAAGATAATAACGCTATTGTTGTAACGGCAGCTCCTACCGATTATGAAACACTAAAAGTAGTAATCGCGAAACTAGATGTCCCAAGGGATCAGGTTTATGTTGAAGGTCTGATGATGGAGACGCAAGTTAATAAAGGTAATGCATTAGGAATTAGTATTTTCGGTGCCTATGGCACTGGAGGAACAGAAAAGTTTGGTTTTGGTAATACATCTGATCTCATGTCGCTATTAACTAATAACATCACTAATCTCTCAGGGCTTTTTGTTGGAGCTAAAGCTGGTCGATCAATTGAAATTAAAGGTCCTACTGGTACAGCAGTTAAAGTGAATTCCGTAAACGGCCTTATAAATGCCATTGCCACAAATTCTTCAACGAATGTTCTTGCAACTCCACAAATCTTAACTCTAGATAACGTCGAAGGCGTTTTTGAATCAGGTGAACAAGTTCCTGTTCCAAAAACCACCAATGCAACCAGTGGACAAACGCAAACTTCGATTGAACAACAAAAAGTGGCCCTTACTTTAAAAATTACTCCACAAATTAATAAAGTTTCAAGATTTATCAAATTAAAAATTGATCAAAAAATCGAAGATTTTTCCGGACGTGAGCTTCCTGCAGGAACAACTGGTGGAGTTGGAACTGTTCTTCGAAACATTAATACTACAGTTGTTGTACGCGATCGTGATACTATTGCCATGGGTGGATTAATGCGTGATAAAGAAACAAATCAAATTAAAAAAGTTCCACTTCTTGGAGATATTCCGGTTTTAGGGTGGTTATTTAAAAACACTTCGAAATCTGTTGATAAAGTAAATTTACTTTTCTTTATGACTCCCAAAATTCTTTCGCCTTATGAAAAAGCTAATTCTGAAAACGTTAAAGATTTGCTTAACCGTCGTCAAGCTCACTTAAAGTCTGTTATGAAAGACGACGATGCCTTTAACTCGACCGTTAAAGGGATTTACGAAAAAGCTAAACGCCAAGAAGCAGGACCTTTATATGATAAAGCAGATGCTTCAAAACTTATTGATCCAGTGAAAAACACTAACGACGAAGCCGGCGTTGATTTAAGTAGTGAGTTCACTGCTAATGAATTAGATACTTCACCGAATTATCAAGAATTGGCAAAAAAAATACAGACCAAAAATCTGCCATCGGATTCAGTGGAATCAGCGGCATCAGCTGTTAAAAAAGAGTAGTAAAAGATAAGGGATCAAAAAAGTGCCTGGCACTTTTTAAGGGATGATGCGTAAATGAAAATATCCGATCATATGCTGGAAAAAGTAGAAGGCCATAAAGAAAAGATTGGTCAGCTACTTTTAAAACATACGACACTGACAGAAGATCAATTGGATGAAGCATTAGAGATTCAAAGAGAATCGGGAATGATGTTAGGTGAAATTCTTTTAAAGAAAAATTACATTCACCCGCATGACATCATAAAAGTAATCTGCCACCAAGTCGATATTCCCTACATCGCGGAAGTAAAAATTGAAGAAATTGATCCCAATATTGTTGCCAACATCAGCATCAACTATTCTAAGCAACATGAAATTATTCCTATCCTAGAAACAGAGTACACAGTGAGTGTGCTTTGTACTGATCCATTTAATTTTGATGCTATCAACGACATTCAAGAAATTTTCAAAAAAGAAGTTAAGTTAGTTGTATCATCACCACTTAAAGTTCAAGATACAATCAACCGCGTTTTTGAGCGCGCTAACCGCAATATCGTCGACTCGTTAGAGGGCGAATTTGATGAAAACTTAGATTTAGATGGGCCAATCGATATCTTAGACGCTGGAGCTGATGAAGCACCGGTTATTCGCTTCGTTAACTCAATTATTTTTCGTGCAGTAAAAGATCGTGCGTCTGATATTCATATCGAACCTTACGAGCGTGAAGTTATTTATCGCTTTCGTATTAATCGAGTTATGCGCGAAGTTTTAAGACAACCTCTTAAAACTCATGCTTCTGTTTCTTCGCGTATTAAAGTTATGGCCAAACTTGATATCGCCGAAAAACGTCTTCCTCAAGATGGAAGAATACCAATTAAGATGGCCGGGAAAGATATCGATATCCGTCTCTCTACTGTACCGGTTCAGAATGGTGAACGAATCGTTATGAGGGTTCTAGAAAAAAATAATACAGTTCTAAAATTAGAAAACTTAGGCTTCCATGGGCAAGTTTTAAAAACTCTCGATGAATTATCGAAAAGAAAACATGGTATCGTTTATGTTTCTGGTCCCACTGGACACGGAAAATCGACGACCCTCTTTGCAGTATTAAGTCGAATCAATACTCCTGATAAAATGATCATCACTGTTGAGGATCCTGTCGAGTATGAAGTTCCAGGAATTTCCCAAATTCAAGTAAATCATAAAATTGATCTCTCATTCGCGAAAGCGCTCAGATCAATTCTAAGACAAAACCCCGATGTCATCATGGTGGGGGAAACCCGTGACTTAGAAACTGCAGAAATGGCCGTTCAAGCTTCACTTACTGGTCACTTTGTACTATCAACAATTCACACTAATGATGCTTCCTCAGCACCTAACCGATTAATCGATATGGGTGTGCAACCTTTTCTTATCGCTTCTTCTTTGGCAGCGGTTATTGCTCAAAGGCTAATTCGCGTACTTTGTGAAGATTGTAAAGAAGAGTATGAACCTAGCCAATACGATTTTGAAATGCTTGGCATTCACTCAGCACCTGATTATGCTAAATTTCACCGCCCAAAAGGCTGTGCAAAATGTAATTATAACGGTTATACAAAAATGACTGTTGTTGCTGAGCTTTTAGTAATTGATGACGACATCAGACCTTTAATTCTAAAAAAGGCCGATGCTGCTTCAGTAAAAAAAGTAGCAATGAGAAACGGAATGAAATCTCTTCGCCATGATGCTCTAGAAAAAGTATTCAAAGGAATTACATCAGTGGAAGAAGTCGTCCGTGCAATTAACGAAGAAGATGAAGTCGCTCATTAATAAAAATTTTTAATTGTAAGGTTTTTATCCATGGCAATTTTTGCATACAAAGGTTTAGATAAAGCAGGTAAAGAAATTAAGGCAACACTTAACGCCGAAAACTTAAATGCTGCTAAAGCACGCGTTAAATCAATGGGCGTCATGCTCACTGATATCAAAGAGCAAACTGCAGAAAGTACAAAAAAGGGTGCTCAAAAATTTTCTTTAAGTAATAATGTTTCAATTTCCGATCTCGCACTTCTTACTCGTCAACTATCGACTCTATTAAAAGCAAAAATTCAGGTTGTTGAAGCATTTACTGCTCTCATGGATCAAACTGACCATCCTAAGTTAAAAATAGTCTTATCAGAAATCAGACAAAAAGTTAATGAAGGTAGCTCACTTGCACAGGCGATGAGTGACTATCCAGAAATCTTCAATAATATTTACGTAAATATGGTTGAGGCCGGAGAATCTTCGGGGACATTAGAAATTGTTCTATTGCGCCTTGCGGACTTCACTGAAAACCAAATGCGTTTAAAAAATAAAATTCAAAGTGCGATGACTTATCCAGTGATCATGATGATCGTAGGAACACTTATGATCGGAATCATTTTTATTGTTGTCATTCCAAAATTAACTCGAATTTTTATTAATCGAAAAATGGAACTCCCCTTCGCAACAAAACTATGCGTATGGATTTCAAGTTTTCTTTCTAATTATTGGTGGATGGTTATTGCCGGCGGAATTGGCGGTGTTGCACTTTTTAGAAAATACCTCGCAACTAAGAATGGTCGCGCTAATTTTGATACTGTGATTTTAAAAATGCCCATTGTCGGTGAAATCGTCATGATGATCAATGTCAGTCGTTTTTGCTCAACTTTGGCTACCCTTCTTAACTCGGGCGTTCCCATACTTCCTTCGATGAGAATCGTTGCCAACCTAATTGGCAATGTTCATATGAAGAAAGCCGTTGAAGAGGCACGAACGAGTGTCTCTGAAGGTGCGTCGATTACCGCTCCCCTCGTTAAATCTGAACTCTTTCCTCCGATGGTTACTCACATGATTAAACTAGGAGAAAAGTCAGGTGAATTAGAGCCAATGCTAAAGATTGTTGCTGAGAACTACGAAGATCAAGTCAACACAAAACTTAGTGGACTTACATCTGTCCTAGAACCTATAATGATGATAGCATTAGGCTTAGTTGTTGCTTTCATCGTTTTTGCAGTCGTTGTGCCGATGATGGATTTGAACAGCCTAAAAAGATAAAATTAAAAATTTAAGTAGAATGATAGGAGCGCTAACACATGGATCATGTATCTCTTGAACAAAATTTTAATGAAAAAATCAGAAAATCACATCAGGGTTTCTCGCTTATCGAAATTTTAATTGCCTTAACTCTTTTAGGAATTGCTGGTGCGTTTGTTGCGGGTAAAGTTCTCGATCAATTGCATGAAGGAGAAGTAAAATCTGCAAAAATTCAAATGTCGAATCTCGACGCTCGTCTTAAAGAATTTAGACGTAAATGTGGTTTCTACCCTACCACGGAACAAGGATTAGAAGCATTAGTCACAAAACCTTCTGGAGGTCGTGAGTGTAAAGACTATCCACCAAATGGATTCATCGAAGATAATATTGTTCCAAAAGATCCATGGAATAATGATTTTGTATACGAATCAGATGGAAAGTCTGTTAACATCTTGTCATATGGGCCTGACGGTGAAGCCGGAGGTGAAGGTAATGATGTTGACATATATTTAAGAGAAAAAGCCAAAGCAGAAAGCGGCGGTGTATCTAAAACTGAAGAATAGTTTTAAAGGATTGAATCCTTGAATCAACGAGGTTTCACACTACTTGAAATTCTTGTTGCTCTCGTTTTAGCAAGCTTTGTTCTCGCCATTGTTATTTCTGAACCATTTTCACAAAGAAAATCATTAGAAGAAGACCTCGCTCAAATAGAGCGAGGTCTTCGATATATGAGTGATGAATCTGCACTCAAAAATACGATTGTACGCATGAAATTTTTCATTGAAAAAGAGCCTGGAGAATGGGCCATTGAATATGGCCCAAGTGAAAATTTTGTTATTCCTTCTAAAGAAGATGTTTCAGGAACTGAAACTTCAGAAGAAGAGGAAGCTAGGCTAAAAAAAGAAAAAGAAACCAACATGAAATTTAATAAGATCGCTGACTTTGGGGAAAGCAATCAAGAATTAAAGACAAATGTCAAATTCGTTGGTATCGGCACAAGGCTTATGGGAAAACTTCAGAAAAAGGGAGAGGGCGCCATTTATGCTTTCCCTGGTGGCGAAAAAGATGAAGCCATTATTGTGCTGGCCACAGATGAAGAAATCGCAACCCTGGAAACTTCCGCTTTTTCTAGCAATGTGAAAAGGACATTCTATCTTTTAAGCGAACGCAAAGAAGATGAAAAAGAAGCAAAAATTGAATCCTTATCAGAAGAGCTTTTCTTAAAATGGCAAAGTGGAAAAAAAGATTAAGATGAAAAAAAATCTAATGAATAACATTCAAGGTTTTTCACTGATCGAAGTATTAATTGCTATTGCTATATTCTCTGTTTTTTCAGTTTCATTTGTAACTGGCCTTGGTTATAACTTAGTTGACTCAGGGTCATTAAAAGACGAAATGATTTTAAAAGATCTCTGCGAATCCAAAATTAATGAAATCGTTATCAATCCACCTGAGTACAAAGACTCTCTGACACTATCAAAAGAAACCAAAAGCTTTGAGAAGTTCCCTAATTATACCTATACCATTCAATATAAAAAAATACCGATTCCTGATATTTCAAAAATTTCAGGCGGAAAACAAGACGATGCTTCGGAAGAAAACCAAAATGAGGCCCAGCTAAAGAAAAGAATTTTTAAAACATTTAAAGAAAACATGGAAAAAATGATCTGGCAGGTAGAAGTAACTGTCAAAAACAAAAGTTCAGAACGCAGCTTTACATTATCCGCGTGGTTGCAAAATTCAGCGGCAGAAGTAAAGATTGATGGATTTTAAATAATGGACACACGCCAAAATATAATTAACACCCAACAAGGCTTTTCATTACTAGAAGTGCTGGTGGCCATTGTTATTTTATCCTTTATTTCCTTTACAACTTTTCAAATGACTGATTCTAGTATCACCACAAAAGAGCGAGTGACAAGTGAAGATCGTGAACTTGTTCAAGTCAATACTTTTATGAATCGCATTGAAGCTGATTTTTCTCAAAGCTATTCTCCACTTTTTTTCGATAACCACAAAGGAACGACTACCACTTCGCTAAATCCAGACAGTCAGTATGATCAAGACACTAGTGCTAACTTTTTTGAAAGTAATAAGTACTTCTATAATAAATCAAGGTTAGGCTTTCTTATTCCAAATTTTATAAGCGAAGATAAGGGCTCTCTTGTCTTTCTTTCAACTTCTCACCGCAGACGCATTGAAGGAAGAAAAGAATCTAGATTTACATGGATAAAATACTCACTCAGAAACTCTGTCCCTTCCGAGGAAGAAAAAGATAAATCCGAAAATGAAAAACGTGGTGGCAACAATGAATTTGTTCGCCAAACTTACGTGTCGGACATTTATGTAAAGGACATTGACTGGGGTAAAGTACCAGAACAAATTGTATTGAAAAATATTAAAGACTTTGAATTTTTATTTTGGGATGCAAGAACAAAAAAATACACAAACAATATTAATGATCTTAATGAGAACCGCTATCTCATTCGTAGCATAAAACTCGAAATGACTTGGATTGACTCAAACAATAATGAACAATATTTCGAAAAAGCCTTTAGAGTTGTTTGGCCGTATTTTAATCCAAAAGAAGACGATGCTCTAGGAGCAAATGATCCATCTAATTCAAATCCGAACAATCCTTTTGGCTTTGGAGGAAATGGTGGTCAAGGCAATAGCGGAAATCCAAGCAATATTCCAGATGGAGCAATGCCATGAAAAAGTATATCCTCTGTAATGAAAATGGAGTTGCTCTGCTTTTAGTTTTAGGTGTTGTCGGAATACTCACATTCTTGCTTGCAGAATTTACTTTTGATACTAAGTTAAACAAGATTAGAATCTATAACCAGCAAGAAAAGGCCCAAGCCCGACTTGATGCTGAAGCCGGCCTTAACTACGCCATGGCACGTTTGCGTCTTTATCAAGTCGGAAGAAATAAAATCGAAAAAGATGAAAACATCAAAAAAATGTTTTCTCCAGAAGTTTTAGAAAGTTTTCTCACAGAACCTTTTGTCTATCCACTTCCAGTTTCAGCAAAAGCAGATATTATTCAAAAATCGGCCATCAATGAATTTCAAAAAAATGCACTCTTACAAGGTGAGTTTACTGTCACAATTAGCAAAATTGCAGGTTTTTTAAATCCAAATGCCCTACGAATTCTTCCGAAGACCACTCAAAATCCTAATACGCAAGGAGCTGGTTCATCAAATCAAAATGAAGGGATCGATGCAAACCTTGATGGAATTCCAGACGATGAAAAAAATCTAACGAATATTCATGACATAGTTGAAAAAAAGTTAGTTACCACTTTAGAGAAGTTAATCGATGAAAAAAGACAAAGTGATGATAATTTTAATGCAAAATATTCTAACCTTAATGCCAAAGATCTAATCAAAGAATTAAAATATTTTGTTAACGACCGAAACAAAGTAACAGATGTAGGTACCTCTGATATTGAAAATAAATTCCAATCAAAAAATATTACACCTAAACATGCTCCGCTTTCTAGCATTGAAGAACTCTACCTACTACCCTCTTGGGAAGATCCTATCATTGATCTTATTAAAGACCGTATGTCGGTACATGAAGTTGGCATTATTGGTGTTAATGAAATTACCAACGAAGACTTAAAAGTTCTCTTTCCCCAAATAACACCTATCCAAATTGAGGAATTTTTTAAAAGCCGCGATGGAGATGAAGAGAAAAAGATTAAAGGAAAGAAGTTTAGCGACGAACCTGACTTTAAAGCACGCTTAACCGGTGATCTTAAAATTGTCTCAGTTGAAGACTATGACAAACTAGTCAAAGAACTAAAGACTGCCAAAATGCGCTTTGATGTTGCAGGGAAACTTTATAAAGTCATCTCAACTGGAAAAATGAATTCCACTAGCTATAAAATTGTGGCCTATGTTGACCTGCCAATTAAAGAACCAAAAGTCGATCCCAACAAAAAAACGACAGAACAGCAAAATGGAGTTGAAAAAAAAGAAGATGACGGACTAGACTCCGCGGTCACTGAGCCCGACAAAAAAACTCAAGAAGAAGAAAAAAAGCCTCCAACGCTCGATCTTTTACCACCAAGAATTGTTGAGATTCGCCTAGAGTAAAATGCTCGGGAGAAAAATTTTCTCCTATCAAAATACTTAACTCCATCCAATTTAATGTTAAAATTAAGTATATGAATATATTAGCAATTGATATTGGAAGTTATTCTCTCAAGTTTTTAGTGGTGAAATCTGAGCGCAGAAGTTTCACCTTGGTTGAAAAACAGGAAATTATTTTAGATGAAATTCGTGCGCATTATCCAAACGTGCAATCACTTCACGAATTGCAAAAAGAAGTTGTCGCAAATTATTTACAAAAAGTTGGAAATGAAACACGAATTATCTTCCAAATTCCCAATGAATTCATCACAACAAGATACTTTGAACTACCAGTGACATCAAAGAAAAAAGCTGAACAAATGATTCCCTTTCAACTTGATGACAATCTTCCCTATCCACTTTCACAAGCACATTATGCAAGTGAGTTTTTTAAAAAATCAAACAGCTTTTCTGCTCTTACAAATATTATTCAGGAAAGTGCCTTTAAAACTTTTTATCAATTTTTTGATTTAAAAGATTCTTTACCCCATACTGTGACAACGGAGATCTCTTTAATTTCAGGAATGATTGAATATTTAAAAATAAATGAAACGGCATTAATTATTGATCTAGGTCACAAAACTACAAAAATTTATGTTACGCAAAACCGCCAAATTGTAAGCAATCAACTTTCATATATCGCCGGTGTTCACTTCAATGAAGTTATTGCTAAAACCTATCAGCTCTCCGTCGAAAATGCTGCTATCTATAAGCATGAAAACGCATTTTTCTTAAACCAATCAATGTATTCAGAAGTTTCTGAAGACCAAAGAGATTTTGCCCAAATCATGAAAAGAGCAATCTCTCCTCTTTTACAAGACATCAGAAGAGCAGAAATCGGTCATCGTGTAAAACATGGAATAAGTGTTGAAAAAATCTATTTAATGGGTGGCACATCACAGATTAATAATCTTGATGGATTTCTCGTTGAGCATGTAGGCCTTCCAGTAAGCAGAATCCCTTCAATCAAAGACATTAAAAATGACTACAATGATGATCACAATCAGCTCAATCTAGCGCGGATGATGGTTCTAGCACAAAAAAACAAAAATCCTATTATTAATTTTCTCAGCGGAAAATTCCAAACTCAGGCCAATACATTTATTTCACTTCATTCTTCCGTTTTTATAGGGGTAAGATCTATTTTTATTGCCTTGATTTTAGTTGCGGGCCTGTCAGTTGAACGTTTTGTTTTCTTAAAAAGAGATCAAACCGCAATGGATAAAAAGATCGCTACAATTTTAAAATCTCCACTACTGAACTTAACAAAACCTCAAAGATCAAGTTTTAAAAATCAGCCTAAAAAATTATTGGCAAATATAAAGAAAAAAAATCAAACTATAAAACAAGAAGTGACCACAATTTTATCTGCACAGAAAATTAACGCAGTAAAACCATTGGCAATCCTTTCTAACATTGTTGGAAAAAATGCCGAAATAACTATGACCAGCTTTGAAAATACAGCTGGTGATTGCAAAGCAACTTTTACAAGCTTTAACCCTGATTCATTAAAAGCGCTTGCTGCTAATTTGATCAAATCAAACTTTAAAAACTCCAGCACACAATTTAAAGATGGCGACCAAGTCCTCATTTTAAGTTTTACTGAGTGAGATAAACATGGCACAAAAAGAATCGGTATTTAAAAAAATTGACTATTTCATCTTTAAGAAAATTGATGAATTTAATGCTGACTCCGGAGCGGTTAAACTCCATGATCTGTTCACATCACTTCCAGAGCAAGAATCAAAAATTATTCAACAAATTTTAGCCTTTGGTTTTATCCTCATTCCTTTTTTAGTAGTCTTATTTCTTTTTTGGGGAAATTATCAGATAAAAGGAGAACTTGCTGTTAAGAATGAAGTTATAAATGAATTTCAAATTTTAAATTCTAATCGCGACAACCTACAAGCATTTGGACCACAATTTTTATCCGATGCAACTCTTCGTAGTCAATCAGATCTTGAAAATAAAATAAGAGATTTACTTACTACTAATAATATTGATCAAACAAAAGTAACTTTTAGCAACTTTGAAATTTTACAAAATACAGATACCTATTTAAAATCGACTGCTAATATAAATTTTACCAAATTTGGAAACCAAGACTTTTCAAGTCTCATGAAGTCTCTTGTCGACATTGAGAAATTTAAAATTTCATCGATTAAAATGAATCGTGAGAGCGATACGGAGCTACTTGGTGGAGTTATTGAAGTTATTCATCTAGGTCGAAACATCGGTAACCAGGATTTTTCTGAGTGAAAAGAAAAAAAATTTCATATAACGAAATTAATGATGAAGTCTATTATCCAGAAGAGTTCAGTAAAGTTAAAATTTTTTTCTTATGTTCCCTACTCTTTTTTATAGGTTTCATCATCAATGTTAATTTATCTGAACGATTAAATAAAATTGTTAAACCTCTATTGGCGTCTAATCCAAACTGTCCAATTAATTTTGAGAAACTAGATTTTGAATATATCTTACCCAAAATCATTTTTAAAAACCCGGTAATCCAGGGACTCTGTTTTGGTCATCCTGGAAACGCCATGCCACTATCGCACCTATCAATTGCGATTGATGGCCCAAGCTTTGTCCCTCCTGGAATAAAAATAAAAATTGAGGCGATTCAAGGAAAAACTCATCTTGAAATTTTTCCATCAATCTCGTTTGGCAGCAAGATTATTGAAATCAGAAATTCAACGATTAATGCTAGTGATTTAGGCGCATTGTTTGCTGATGGTATTTCTCCATTTACAGGAAAAATTGATATCGATGGTGTTCTGCACTTTTCAGTTACAAAAATCACCGAAGGGGCGATGAACATTAAGTCAAAGAACTTCGTTGTTCCAGAACAAAATATTAAAGGTTTTATGGCCCCTACATTAAACCTCAATCACCTGAGCATCAAGTTGCGTGTTGCTAAAGACTCGAATATGGATATACGCGAATTCAAATTGGGAACAGGTGACCCACTAGGCCTTGAATTAAAAGGTAAAATATTTTTAAATTATCAAAGTTTTATGAATTCGCAGGTCGATTTAGATGGAAATCTGGCAACTACTCCATTTTTTCTTGAATCATTTGCAATCCTAAAGCTAATGCTTCCAGAACCCCAAAACCCACAAGGGAAATTTAAAATAAAATTAAGTGGTGAGTTAGCAAGTATGAACCAGCCGCAAATTACAAATCCGTAAGGTTTAAAAACAGTAAGACCAAAAGTTATAAGATGCCTAAAAAAATTTTAATCGAGGGCCATGAGTTCTCTGATTACTTAACGACTAGACTGAA
>JACCDN010949918.1_pt1 | contig 30123 bp, 34 predicted proteins | sample 7441691 | NCBI WGS metagenome assembly JACCDN01 (sample SAMN15323439, study PRJNA562643) | freshwater metagenome | isolation source: river surface water | place: USA:Blue River Watershed | collected 2017-08-16 | reverse complement strand
TAAGCATGCAGAGAAGGATTCATCTCGCGTTGACCTATTTAATCGTTATGTCATTTTGGTTGCTCCGCGACTTGAAGCGATTTTTGTCGATTGGGAAATGAGAATCTGAACAAAAAAATATTACAAACCTTTTTGTAATAATTAAGGAACCTTAAGTGTTCTTTAAAACTTTCGTCACGTATTGCTCAATACATAATTCTCTATACAATAATCAAGAATTGCGGACTCGTGTGATTAAATCAAGGAGCAGATCTTGAAAATGTTAGTAGAGAATTATGTAACTCAATATGTGGACGATCGCTTTCATCAAAAATTTAAAAATTTTGATTTTAAAAATTTTTCTCTGCAAGACTTAGAGAAAGATCAATGGCAAAATTTTGTAGCAAAAGAAAATCCCGCTTATTTATTATTATCGACCCAAATAGGGTTTCAACTTTTAGAAAATTTTCTCATCAATTTAAAACTTACTGATGAAAATATTTTAAGAAAGGTGATGGTTGTAGGCGAGATGACTCGTGATCAAAAAATCTTTTGTTATCAACTGGGAATTGGTTCAATTCTTCCAGGCCAGGTGGATACATTAGAATTTCAATCAGCACTGAATGCATTTTTAGGCCAAAGAATTTCTTATCAATTAAAATATCACAAATTAGAAATAGATCTTAAAACTCTAAATGCATACCACGAAGGAAAACTAATCGAGCTAACGAAGATTGAATTACAAATTCTTTGTATGGTAATTTTGGGAAAAGACTCTTATGTTCTTCGTGAAGGTTTAAAGCAGTCAATCTGGCCTGGATCTAAGGTTGATGATCGAACTCTTAATACACATCTTTCAAATTTAAGATCGAAACTAAGCCCCTATGGATTTCAATTAAAGACCATCAAGCATGGAGTTATGTTAATGCTAGGGGAGCCGTTCTACCAAGTTTATGTTTAAAATTATTTTTTAAAAATAAAGACGTCATCGCATTCTTTTACCTGTATTTCTTCATGAAATTGGTAATATTTTTTTATAATACGGTGACAGATTTGACCTTTCACAATTAAAGTAAATGTTTTCAGTAATTGAAACTGATCAAGAATTCTCCTGATATGTTCTTCGGAACCGAAATCGTAAATGAAATAATAATTTGCTTCAGGAAGATGATCAAGTTGAGAGAGGTCACTACAAACCATTGTTTTATTCTTTAGGCCGATGTTGGCGTAGACACGGTTTCCTTCCATAACTCTTTCGTCAACGAGTTCAATTCCAAGAAATGAAGTTTGGGGATAGAAGAAATGCAAGAATAGGCCCATGCGTCCATAACCAGCACCAAGATCAATGAAGTGTTCATTTTTTTTTGGTTTTATTTCTTCAAAGATAGAAAAAAGATCATGGTAGGTACTCTGTAAAATTTGAAAGTCTAATCCAATCCAAGTTTGTGCACCATTGTGTAAGATTGGTCCCCAACTATCAAAAAAACTGTCGGGATTGATTGAAAGAGCACGAGCTCTTAGAATTTCTTCAATTTTTTTTATTCTAAATCCAAAGAGTAAATCGATTTCGGAAGATACTCTTCTTTTGGTCAGATCATTGGTTTCGTAAGTTTGAATCATTGTGAGGAGGTTATAGAGTTCCTCTTGAATCTCATGTGAAAAATTTGGGGAAACTTTCATTCTATCGTGAGGGGTCCAAGAAAAATCCATATCTCAAAGCCTCTATCTAGAGCAAACAATTTTGCTCACTAAATTAATTCTAGCAAATCGTATATTTCTTGCACTAAAAAATTTTTATCTAGCTCAGTCTTTTAAATCAATGGGCTAGACCCAGTATCGGTCAAAAATACTCGGAAAAGTTTGCCTGAATCCATCTAAAGGTCGCTCTTTTTTCACCGAAGAGTGACCTATGAGTTCTGAAAAAACTAATATTTTAACTTCGTTCAAAAATGTTGTCCTTGGGATTGCTATATTTTTTGTTCCTACCGTTTTTGCTTTAGGCACTAAGACTATAGACATTGAAGATGATGGCCACTATGACCGTCCCTGGTATAAGTCAGGAAGATCAGACGAAGAGAATTTAAAAGTTTTAATCGATCTTATTTCTAAGTCTTCGACTGGAAAGTTGATTCTCCAAAAAGCTGCAAGCAAAGCGGCCGAAAAAGGAGAGACATTAATCGATGTTTTAGCTGTGGGGGAAGGTTCATTAACTGATACCACTCTTGTTCGAAAGTTTTCTGCATATGATCCTACAAAGGTTATGTTTGAAACCAAATCAAAAGTTTTTGTGAATCGTTATTTGAACACCCTTGATGCGAGTTTGGATTTAGCTCATGAGTTAACTCATTATACGTTTAGAGAAGCTTTTAATCCCTATATTCCACAGTTCTCACTAAAAGATTTTATTCGCAGTACAGTAGAAGGAAAAGGTGGAGAAGTTGATGCATTTCTAATTGAGTGTAAAGTTTTAAATGAAATTGTTCGTACTAAAAATTCGAATCGCTTTCATTGCCAAAAAATTACAGATACAAGCGGAGAATTATCGCGCGATCGTGGGATTGCGGAATTTTATCGCATAGGAAAACATTTTTCTGATTTCGCAAAAAATATTGAAAAATACAAATTACAAAAAGCGGATTTTCCAAAAGTAACTAGTGATGAGGCAGTATTTATTTCTTCGGCTTGGGGCGTGCCATATCCATTGGCCGCTTTTCGCGAATATGTAAATATAATGGATCGAGTGTGCAAGAATGATTATAATCGCCTTGCGTTAATAGAGAAAAAGGTGAATCGTTTCCCTGCGTCAAGCGATGTAGGCGCAATTTTTTCTAGTGAGAAAGCCCAAAGCACTGATGAGGTTAATCGAATTCAGTCAATGTACAGGACAATGAATGAAGAATTCAAAGGGCGCTGTGGCCTCTTTATGCCTTAATTTCTCCAATAGAATCCCAGATTCTTTTCGCAGATTTTATTCACATTATTTAGGTATTCATTAATGTTTGACTGAAATATTCTCGAATTCATTGACGGAAAATGGCTCCACCGATAAAATTAATGAAAATAAAATTACCAAAATACCTTCGTATTTTTTGGCCTTTACCTGGCCATACAAATGCAGTTTAAGGCAGGATGAAACATGCAAGATAGTGTTGTATTGATGAAAGTTGACGATTTCTTTAACTGGGGAAGAAAAAATTCTCTGTGGCCAATGACCTTTGGTCTAGCTTGTTGTGCGATCGAAATGATGGCAACGGGTGCAGCTAAATACGATCTCGAAAGATTTGGTTGTGGTGCCTTCATGGCAACCCCACGTCGCGCGGATTTAATGATTGTTGCCGGAACTGTAACTTTAAAAATGGCGACAAGAATTCAAACTCTTTTCGAGCAAATGCCTGAACCTCGTTACGTTATCTCAATGGGATCATGTGCAAATAAAGGTGGTCCTTACTGGCAACATGGATATCACGTTTTAAAAGGTGTTGATGAAGTTGTTCCGGTGGATGTTTACGTTCCAGGTTGTCCGCCAAGACCAGAAGCTTTAATTGAAGGAATAATGACTCTACAAAAGAAAATCGCGAATGAAAGACTTTTGCGAGACAAGTGGGTGAAAAATGCATAATGAATTAGCTGGATACATCAATAAGCACGTAGCGAATGCAAATGCGACTGTGCATACCGCGGAAAAAGGCGATAACTCAATTACAGTTGCAGCAGAATCGATTCTAGAAGTATGCAAACTTTTAAAGACTTCAAGTGAATACGAATTTAACGTTCTACAAGTTATTTCTGGAATTGATTTTCCAGAAGCAGGACAAATTGAACTTGCTTATATTTTAGCGAGCTTCACAAAGAACTTAGAGCTTATTCTAAAAGTTCGTCTTCCTCGTGGAGATAAAAATAATCTTCCAAAAATTAATTCAGTTGTTTCTGTTTGGAACGCAGCTAATTATCAAGAGCGGGAAGCATTTGACATGATAGGAGTTACCTTTGTTGGTCACCCAGATCACAGAAGAATCTTAACTCCAGATGATTGGGATGGGCATCCACTTCGTCGCGATTATGTCGTGCAAGAAAAATATTTAAATATGGTTGTTAACCCTGCCCATAAAGTAAATACTGAAGATCATTTCTTTGGAAAAAAATTAAAAGAGACGATGGAGCCTAAGCTTGTCGTTAACTCTTGGAAGTCTGACGACGAAGATCCAACTACAGAAGCTTAATAAAAAAACTATTTGAGAGAAGAATATATGGCCAATCATCATAATCACGGACACGATCACAAAGAAGAGAAAGAAGACATCATTATTTTGGGCGACCAAGAAGTATTGAAGTCTGATCTTTTAACGTTAAATATGGGGCCTCAGCACCCGGCAACTCACGGGGTTCTAAGAGTCGAAATTAAAACTGATTCAGAAATCGTGGTTGAAGCAATTCCACATATTGGATATCTTCACCGTTGTATGGAAAAACACTCGGAAAATATAGACTACCGTGGAGTGATTCCTTTTGTTGATCGTATGGACTACTTAGCCGCGATGTCGATGGAGTGGGGATACGTTCTAGCAGTTGAAAAAATGCTCGGAACAGAAGTTCCTCGTCGTGCACAATATATTAGAACAATGGTCGCTGAACTTCAGCGAATTGCTTCTCACTTAATGTTTTACGGAACCTATGCCATTGACCTTGGAGCATTCTCTCCATTCTTGTATGCCTTCCAAGATAGAGAGGACATCCTAAGATTATTTGAAGAATTATCAGGTGCTCGTCTTCTTTATAACTATATCTGGATCGGTGGCGTTTGGAATGACATCACTGATGAGCAGCTTGTTCGCGTTCGTAATTTTTGTAATACAATGGAAGAGAATATGAAAAAGTACGACGACCTAGTCGGACAAAATCATATTTTCACGGGAAGAACCGCTCATGTTGGGGTGATCTCAAAAGAGCTAGCTTATGATTACGGATTAACCGGCCCGGTTCTAAGAGGATCAGGAGTTAAGTGGGATCTAAGAAAAGATCGTCCATACGGAATCTATAATGAATTTGACTTTGATGTACCAGTAGGACAGGGAATTAAAGGTACTCTTGGTGATTGCTGGGATCGATACTATGTTCGTGTTCAAGAAGTTTTTGAATCGATCAAAATAATTCGTCAGTGTCTGGATGGAATTGAAGCAGGATCTTTCATGGCAAAAGTTCCAAAGATTATTAAACTTCCAGCTGGTGAGATTTATGCAAGAACAGAATGCCCAAGAGGAGAGCTGGGATACCATTTAATTGCGGATGGTGGAAAGACTCCATATAGACTTAAAGTAAAATCACCATGTTTTACAAATGTTTCAGTTTTGCCGGAACTTGCACCAGGGCAAATGGTTGCAGATTTAGTTGCGACGATTGGTTCGATTGATATTGTTCTTGGTGAAGTCGATAGATAATTAGAAAAATTTGTTTTAAAGGAAATAAATATGAGTGATACTCTTCATTTACACAAAAGCCACGAGCCAGAGTTAACTTTTACTCAGTGGTGGAAAAACGTTTTTCTTGGGATTAAGACAACATTTATTGGCCTTAAGATCACGATGAAATATGTGTGGAACGTAAAGCCGGTAACAATTGAATACCCAGAAGTAAGAGAGGAGCTTCCAAGCAATTCTCGTTCACGCTTATTTAATGATGCTGAAAACTGTATTTCATGTCTTCAATGTTCAGTTGCTTGTCCGGTTGATTGTATCTACATTACAGCGGTAAAGCGCGGTGCTGATGCTCCAAAAATTAAAACTAAAGATGGTACACCGATCAAGTTAGATCTTAAACAATACACGATTGATACAGCTCTTTGTTGTTACTGTGGTCTTTGTACTACAGTATGCCCAACAGAGTGCTTAACTCATACAACAGACTATGAGTATGCTCAGTATACATTGGCTTCCATGAAGTACGATTATCTAGCTCCAGATATCAGAGCTTGGCGAACAAGATTAATTAAAGACTAAATTTGAAGGCCAGCATATTGCTGGCCCATTTCGATTATCTAAATTGATGTGCTAGACGATCTAATGTATTTTCAGCAATCTCTTGTCCTTCATCGATATTCTCATAAGCATCCATTACGGCTTCATGAAACTCTTCAAAACGTGCAGGGTTTACGCCGTTAACAAATGCAGTAGAAAGAATTGAGTAATCTAATTCAACGTCATTTACCTTATCCATTAAAAGGTCGATAAGATCGCCCATTGATAATGCCTGTAAGTCACCATCAAAATCGATTTCAGTTGCACTTAAAAATTCCACAATTGTTCTTCTTTCCATTTCGAACATAAATTCATTCCTTTGAAAAATGTTGATCTCTCTATTTTATTTTATCAAATTCTAAAATTTTGGAGGATAAAAATTTGGGAAAATGTATGAATTATAATATTGAAATCTGGATTGTTATGGTCCGCTATGTGGGGCAGATGTGGCAGCAGGTTGGCATATTTGGGCCCAAATAGATTTCATTTTCAGATGTAAGGTATTGAAATTTATATATTAATGTTTCGCTGAAATTTCTTCAATTATCCTTAAAAGAGAATTAGTTTAAAGGTGGGGCGACACATGGAAAATAAAATAAAAGTAGTAGCTAAAGGGCTCGTGCTAGTTGTGGAGAGTTCTGAGGAGCTTAAAGAGAAAATAAAAGAGGAGTGTGAAGAGCGTGGCTTTAGGGTTCTCACTACGAGAAAACTTACGGAGGCACTTTTGATTCTTCAGAAGCAAAAGTTTGATTGCATTATTACTAATATTCATGTGAATGAGGAAGCCAGTCATCAGTTTATTGTTAAACTTAAAAAAGGATCATCAACTCAAAATAGTACTACTCCGCTAATTTTAATCGGCGAAAAATTTGCAAAGGAAGATTTTGAAAAAATTGGAAAAAATATAAATTTTGCAATGCTTGCTCCCTTTAAGGCCGGGGCAATCAGCGAAGCGGTAGACAAATTTATTGCATGAGCTTCATTTGGAAAATTGAATGCAGACAACACTTGCGAGAGCAAAAATTATTCCTACTGTTTTCATATAATTTAATTCAATTCCTTCGACATAGATATCCCAAATCGTACTGGTGACCATTTGAGCGGCAACTAGGCCCACTGTTACTTTGACTGCGCCTATCTTGTAAATGGCAAAAGGCATTCCCGTAACGATAAAAAATCCAAAGATAGCAGGAATAATAAACCACCATTCATAAGTGAATAATGAGCTTTTGATTTGGAAAATAGGTGAGACGGAGTTGGCATAAGTTTTTACTCCAAGGTAGGCAAAAACGCAGATAATAAGAGTTACCGTACTGCCCACTAGTGCTGTTTGAATTAGGCCAAGTTTAGTGGCCATTTGTTTGTTTATTGCTCCTTGGATAATGGTAATCATTCCAAGAAATAGTGGAATTAAAATTTCAATATTCATATAGGCCTTTATTTAATTTTTTGAATGAGGACACCCTTTAAGTAATCACCTTCGAAGAAACCTTTTAGCGAAGGGCAATCGTCACATAAAGAAACACGCTTAATAATTTGAAAGTTACTGTCGAGATTTTTTTGTTTTAGAAGTGTTTGAATTTTGTCTTCAAATTTTTTTCTCGTAATTGTATGAGTGTTTAAAAAGGCAACGAGAATTCCGTTGCTATTTAAAAGTTTGAGCATGGATTCTAAGTCTTCGTCATAAAATTTATAAGAAGAACTCATTTTACTTCCATCGCTTGAAGCACTCGGTGGATCAGAAATAATTAAATCAAAAAATTTTTGATTATTGACTAGATCTTTAAGGGTTTTGCCTACGGGCGCACAAATCGATTGGTGGGAGCTTTCAGTAAAATCAGGATTAAGTTTAATGTTCTCTTCTAACCAATCGAGATATTTTTTAGAAAGATCAACAGAGACAACTTCTTTGAAATTATTTTTTAAAAAATAAAGAGAATAAGCACCGGTATAAGAAAATAAATTAAGTGCTGATTTCTGAGCATTTGAATTCACCTCAGAAAGTTTTTTAAAAATCTGAGGTCGAATTGCACTCATATCAGTATAGACCCCTAGATCGTAATAATTATTAATTCGAATAATGAGTTTTGAGCCAAACTCTGTAAGTGTAAATTCGACTTGCTCAACTCTTGGATCTGAAAGATTGATAACTTTCTTTTCTTGAGTTTTATTGCGCTCTTGATACCAGATAATCGGGGTAATATCATGAGATGGCTTTAGTTCTGTAACTAACGTTTCAAAGATGGTTTCTTTGATGTGCTCGTCCCAAAAATTTGCATAGCTACCAATGACGTAATGATCTTTCAACTTTTGAACAAAGAGCCCTGGAAGAAAATCAGCTTCTCCAAAAATCACATAAAAATTTTCTCGGCCATGAATGGTTTTTTCATTTTCAAACATCCATTTTCTTTTTTGAATTGATGTCTTAATTCGTTCGATGAGTTGCTTTTTAAAAAAATCCTGATCGATATCAAACGGCGCAACTATAGACCAGAGACGGGCCTTAATATTTTTATGATTTCGATCTTGTAAGAAAAGTGCTTCGTCTTGCGCGCGATCGTTGATACCGACAATGAACTTTGAGTCGGGAAATTTTTTCGTATATGAATCTTCTGTCACCCAAGGATGACCAAGCTTTAAATATTTGATGGTTTGGGGATGAAGTTTAACCCTAGGAATTTTTTGCATTAAGATTTCGACTGTGCTTTTAGGATTTCTAATTTTTCGATTGTATCTTCAGTGAGCATAATCATGTGATTAGTAAGTAAGAAAGGATCATCGATCTCATGAAGATTAAATGAGCGAAGCCTATTTCTCATTTCTACTGAAATTTTGGCAAAAGGATTTAATTCTTGGCATAACATTTTTAAATCTTCGAGTTTCTTTTCCAAAATAAGAATTTCAGAACTTTCAATCGAGCTTTGCTCAAATATTTCTTTAAATTCAGTATATTTATTTAGATTCATCATTATAAATGAATTTTCACTTTCTGCGCACACTTAGTCAATTAAAGAACCCATGATTTTTTACTTTTTAAGCTTTTGATATTGCAAAAAAATAAAAAAATCTACGCGATTGACTTTGTTTAAAAAAATCAATCGGCAGAGACAATGTGAGTTTTCAAGAATGAAAAAAACTGAATGCTTATTAGTCTTTTCCTCCTCGGGATATAGGTGTTTATATATAAAATGTTCTGGAGAATTTATGAATGTCTACATCATTGGCTTTTTGTTCCTGTTACTTTTTATTGTCCTACCAGAAAAGTTTTGGGGTCATGGGCTAGAATTCATTTCGCAACTTAGGAATTCAATTAACGAAATATTAAATCATGTGCCATTTATTGGATTGCAAAGAAGGGGAGGACTACTTTTATCGCAAGTTTCAAGCTGGAGTTCGGAGAGTTCACTGGGACTATTTACTAAAAGTTATGTATTTTTCCCTTACAAATTTTACTCAAATTTATTGGAAGATTTGTATAAGTTGGAAAGACAAGATGGTGTGGTTGTAAAAAGTTTTCTTTTAGAAATACGGAAGTCTTTGATGCAAGATATTTCATTTGAAAAAAAGAAAAAAACAGAAATAGGAAATGGGTTTTATCAGATGTTTTTTATGAGTGGAATTATCTTTTTATTTTTATTTGTTTTAGAGAGTCAGTTAAATCTAAAAGTCCCCTTCTTTTTAAAGTTAGGAATTATCCTATGGCAATTAATAGGGACTACGTTATTTGCTTTGACGGTTATCTGGATTGAAAATAAAATATTCACCCCTTTTAGTGATTTTATTTACTACCTTTATCGCCTGCGCTCGATGTGCTCTATTCATATTGATGCAAATGCACTTTTTTTATCATTTAGAGAGTTTTGTGAAAGTACAAAAAAGCATAAATCAACAAAAAGCTCTGTCAATCGTGTAGAAGAGCTATTAATAAGACTTCGCGACATGGGGATCCCAATTGGGAGTGAACTAAAAGAAATTCAAGAAGATCTATGGGATGATATGCTATTTGAGTTTGAAAAATTCCAAAAAAAGCTCTTTTTTATGAAGTTTCTTGTCTTAACCTTCTTCTTTCTTGCAACGTATCTCGTTTTTGTGCTGTATCTTTTTAGTTTTTTCATGGAATAAATTTCGTTCCTTTGGTAAATTATCCCTTCGGAAATCACACTTTTAAGGGGTATTCAGGCCATGGCTTATGTAAATGACAAACAAATTATTTATTCGATGAACAAAGTGGGAAAAGTCTACAAGCAAAAACATGTTTTAAAAGACATTCGCCTTTCATATTACTACGGAGCAAAGATTGGGGTTCTTGGTCTTAACGGTGCTGGTAAATCAACACTTTTAAAAATTATGGCCGGCCTTGATACAGATCACTTGGGAGAAACAACTCTTTCAAAAGGTTATACTGTTGGATATCTTGAGCAAGATCCCAAATTAGATCCTGATAAAACGGTTCGCGAAATTGTCCAAGAAGGTGCGCAAGCTGTTGTGGATCTGCTGCGCGAATTTGATGAAGTGAACGCTAAATTTGGAGAAGAACTTCCTGATGCAGAAATGGATAAACTTTATGCTCGTCAAGCTGAGCTTCAAGATAAACTAGACGCATGCAACGCTTGGGATTTGGATTCGCGCTTAGATCTGGCAATGGATTCATTAAATTGTCCCCCAGCTGATCAAAAATGTGGAGTTCTATCTGGTGGGGAGAAACGTCGAGTGGCCCTGTGTAAGCTTCTTTTACAAGAACCAGATATTCTTTTATTAGACGAGCCGACAAACCATTTGGATGCGGAAACTGTGTGGTGGCTAGAACGTCATCTTCAAGCTTATAAGGGAACAGTTATTGCTGTTACCCATGATCGATATTTTTTGGATAATGTTGCAGGATGGATTCTAGAGCTCGATCGTGGACAAGGAATTCCGTATGAAGGAAATTATTCTGGATGGCTGGAGCAAAAAGCCAAGCGTTTAGCTCAGGAAGAAAAGTCAGAATCAAAGAGACAAAAATCTCTTAAAGAGGAGTTAGAATGGATTCGTCAGGGCCCTAAAGCTCGTCAGGCAAAATCAAAAGCGCGAATTGCAGAATATGAAAAACGTCAGCAAGTGCAGTCGGAAGCGCGCAATGAAACAAATGAAATCTTTATTCCACCAGGGCCTCGCCTGGGACAAAAGGTTGTGGTGTTTAACGATGTGGCAAAAGGTTACGGAGATCGTGAACTTTATGAACATTTAAATTTTGAGCTTCCTCCAGGGGGAATCGTTGGAGTGATCGGGCCAAACGGTGCTGGTAAGACAACTTTGTTTAGAATGATTACTGGAAAAGAAAAACCATCAAAAGGCACCATTGAAATTGGTGAATCAGTGAAACTTTCGTATGTTGATCAAGACCGCACACTAGACCCTGAAGCAACAGTTCTGCAAACTATTTCCGGGGGGCTTGATCTTTTAAAGCTGGGCGGACGTGAAGTAAATGCTCGCGCTTATATTTCGCGTTTTAATTTTTCAGGCGAAGATCAAAGTAAAAAAATTAAAGAACTTTCAGGGGGAGAGAAAAACCGCGTTCACTTAGCAGCAATGCTAAAAGAAGAAGGAAACGTTTTACTTTTGGATGAGCCAACCAACGATCTCGATGTAAACACGCTTCGTGCCCTTGAAGAAGCATTAATGGAGTACGCGGGTTGTGCGGTGGTTATTTCCCATGATCGCTTCTTCTTGGATAGAATTGCAACACACATGATCGCTTTTGAAGGTGATCAAGTCGTTTTTTTCAATGGAAACTTTTCTGATTACGAAGAAGATAAGAAACGCCGCTTAGGTGATAAGGCGCTTATTCCAAGTAAGACAAATCATAAAAAACTTACGAGAAATTAAAATGAGCTCTTTGATCGTAGCAAAATTTGGTGGTAGCTCAGTAAAAGATGGTGAAGCGATGAAAAAAGTCGCGAAGGTCGTCGGCAGTGATAAAAATATTAAAATTGTTATTATTTCTGCAACTCATAATACTACCAATCAACTAGAGTTTGTTGCCAATGCTTCGTTAAAAGGCGACGAAACTATTTTAAATCAAGTTCTAGCAGAAATTGAGTCAAAGCACTTTAAAATAGCTAGCGACCTAAATGCTACTGCTCAAACGTTAAATGAGCTTAAAATTTTAAATCAGGAAATAAAAGCATTAAGTTTTCAAATAAATAAAGAGCGCAGTTTTTCTAGTAAAACGATGGATGCTCTCTATAGATTGGGGGAGCGAATGAGTTCACTCCTAATCGCTGATTACTTAAGGCAGATACTACTTGATCGAGATGTGAAATTTATTGATGCCAGAAAAGTAATTAAGACTAATAGTGAATTTAAAAAGGCCGAACCGCAAATCGATTTAATCGCGAAAAATGCAAAAGAATTGATAGCTGATCATTTAAAAGAAAATACTGTTTTTGTAACTCAGGGATTTATTGGTGAAGATCTACAAGGTCAGACGACAACCCTTGGACGAGAAGGTTCAGATTATTCGGCCGCACTTTTAGGAGAAGCACTAAATGCAGCGCTTATTCAAATCTGGACTGATGTTGAAGGTATCGCGAGTTCTGACCCCCGCTTGATAGCGAATGCAAAATTCATTAAAACGCTTTCCTACGATGAGGCAACAGCTCTGGCATCGTTGGGCGCAAAGGTTTTATTTCCAAGAACTCTGCTTCCTGCGCAGAGAAAATCAATTCCTGTTTTTGTCGGTTCTACGGCAAGACCAGAATTAGGAGGAACAATAATCACTGGTTCTCAGGATGCAACTTTTAGCTTGAAGGGCACGACACTTATGGATTATGCAGATGGATCTTGCTTGGTAAGTATTGTCGGCCCTAAAATATATACCAAAAATGAATTAGCAGATAATTTTATTAAATTTTTAGCAGAAAAGCATTTTCATGCAGAATTTTTTGATCGCACGAGTGTATCGGTAACTCTTAAAGTACAAACTGATAAGAAAGATGAACTTTTATCTCATGCTCATGATTTTATTATTCGTTGATAATTCAGTGTGAGTGTAAACCGAATGAGCTAAAATATTTTCAGCATCAGAATTTTGAACTTTGATAATTTCGTGAATTTTTTTGTCTTCAATATGTACAACATAATCAACAGACTGGCAGATCAGCTTTAGTATCGTATTAAATGGTAATTGTGAGTTATCTTGATAAAGTGAAAATAAGAGACATAATCGATGAAGTGAGTCTTTGGCCGAGTTGGCATGAATTGTACTCATTAGCCCGGTATGTCCGGTATTCATTGCGAGAACAAAAGGAATAACTTCATGGGATCTCATTTCTCCTAGGATTATTCGATTAGGACTCATTCTCATTGCATACGCAAGATAGTCTTTGAGTGATTTATTAGGACTATAGAGATCGCTTAAAAGATGTGTGTGATTAAAATGATTAGATTCAATTTCATGAGTATCTTCCAGAATTATAATGTGTTCATTTAAGGGACACCGTTCGATCAACGATTTTACAAACGTGGTTTTTCCTGAGCCGGTTGCTCCCGAAATGAGAATGTTTTTTTTATTTAAAACCAAGTCAGTTAAGAGTTTTTGTAAGCTTGGATCGTCTGTAAAATCTTCTAATCGGGCTTTTTTTTGGTAGCTATTGCGAATAAAAAGTCTCGCTTCTTTTTTAGGCGAAAGGCTTGAATGAGTCAGGGTAATGCGAACAGATGAGTTAAAAAGTAATGTTTGAAATGAAGCAAACGGAGTCGTAAGATTCCACCGTACTTTATTTTTAAAGGCCAATATTTCGAGCGCTAAATGAAAATCATCCGTATTAAAATTGAATTGCTCAAAGAAGTGCTTTTGTGACTGATCTTTGTAGGTGATTTGATTAGATCCATGGAAAATAATTTCTTCAAAGGAATTTTGAAAAAATCCTTTTAAGAATTCCAAGTCTGTAATTGAGTGATACCATTCTCTGAAAAGTGCGAAATGTGAATCCTCAAATGAAATTAAAGGATAAGTTGATTTCAAAGTTTGAAGTGTTTTTTCAAAGTCAATATTACCGATACGCTCAAACTGGTCTTTGAAAATATTTTTAAATAATGAGAGATAGTTATTTTCCATTTGGGATAACCTGTATGAGACCAATTATTTTTTTATAAGAATCGCGATTGGTTTTTGATTCAAAAAGTTTACCTAAAATTGGAATATTTGAAAGACCAGGTAAACTGCTTGTCGCTTTATGTTCAGTGGTAAATTCAATCTCGAATAATTTTTCAGCATTGTTAGGTGAAATAATGAGGCTTGTGCTTTGTTTGTTGCCATTGATTGCCATAGTTTCGCCGAGCATTTCTGGTTTACTAAGTTCGGTTTCATAATTGATGAGAATATTATTTTTTAATTCTTCAATTTTTAATTTAACAGAAAGTCCTGCAAATTTAAACGTAACTTGGTTGCGTCCCTGCTCGTTTTTTATATTAAATGGAATTTCACTTCCCACCGAGAATTTATTTTCAATATTGGCTATGGTGATAAATTTGGGTTCAGCAAGTACACTCATTTCAATTTTTTGTTGATTTAAAAGCACTTCATTTTTTCCCACAATATCAACAAGTGACATATTGAAAAAATCAATAAGGCTCCCACTTAGTTGATCAAGGCCCAAATGAATATCCTGACCTTTGGTATTTTCAAGCGCGATAATTTTAAGCTTTACTTCAAAGTTTTTAGCTAGCGCGTTTGGAGTGTATTCTTCGATATTAATGAACCAATTTTCTTCAAGAGATTTTTTTAAACTTGCAGAAAATCTCTGTGTAGAAATTTCAAAACACTTTAGAGTGATATTTTGGAACTCACAGTCGATATCATAAAAACCTAAATTCAAGAATTTCTTATATATTTCTAGCCAAACAATTTTTTTAACTTTTGAGCTGAGAGTAAGTTCAGTGGTTTTTATATTGGGATTTTCCTTTTCCAATTTTTTCAATAGTCGATAAGTCGCAAGTTCCTGAACTTCACCTTGCAAAAATTCTTTATCCTTAGAAAAAATTGAACTAAATCCCATTGAGGTTTTAAAGTTTTTCAACGCCATTTCATTATGAACTTTAACTAAATATTTTTGAGTTTTTCCACCCTCGTTAATTGCAAGTTCAGTGACACCAATTTTTTTAGCACTAATAACGATCTTATTTTCCTTTTTTTGGAAGGTGATATTTAAGAGCTCGGGGTTTTTTATCGCATATGAAGAAAAGGTCTTTAAATAGATTTCCTTGCTGTGACCCATGGCAACAGAGAGCATTTCCTGGGCAAAAAGAGGGCCTTCCCATAGAGAAATTCCTCCCAAAAAGATTAATATTTTGACACATTGACTGATTTTGGATAGGTTAATGGATCTTATAAAGCAGAGTTTAATGAAATTAATAGAATAATTTGCGGTAATGAGGAGATAAGTTATGGTTTCTAGAACAAAAGTGACAACTACAAGAAGAGAAAACAAGGTAAAAGCAGCTGGAAAGAAAAGAAAAGCAGCTAATCGCAATAAAGGTACTACTCCAAAATTTGCTATCCATACAAAGTAATTATTTAACATAATTCATTCCTATTTTAATTAGTGGCTTCAGTAATGAAGCCATTTTTTTTTAATGGGCCAAAGATCAAACGCGTTCTTTCCAAATCGAGTCTTTGAATTTTTACTTCACTGTTTTCATCCACACAAAAGGCCATAAAGGCATCGTAATTTTTTTCACAGTTGGTAACTTTTTTTATATTAATAAACTCACGAGGAATGTTTTGTTCTTCGATGAGATAGTCACGTACTTTATGAGCATCAGTAATCTGATATTTGTAACTAACGAGAACAATGGCAAACAAGCTCTGTATTAATGCTTTATTCATATTGACTCCAATTTGTGCGATAAGGATCATTTACTTTTATTGTTGGCTTTTGTGATTTCACGACAGCAATATTTTTTTGAAATTTAAATCCATATGGAAATAACAAAAGCTCTTCTTCTAAATGAGTTGAGAGGATAGCACTTTCTTCAAGGCCAACTTGCACTTCAAGATTTTTTTGATCATGCTCATTGGAAGAGTATTCTCCGCGATTTTTTGCAGGAGTAATCAGTACTCGCTCTAAGATTTTTTCTTTTTTGCTGCTATATATGTCAACATAGATCTCACCATCTTTATTAAGATCGATAAAACTTTTGGCCTTTATTTTTACAGAGAGTAGATCTTTTTTTATAATTTTTACTTCTGTCTTTGGTGGCAAGGCCAATAAAAACGCGAAAGAATGCGTGAGGATTAAAATTAGTGCGATTTTTAGATTTTTAATTTTTGTTTTTTGGTGATGTGAGCGTTGCTTCTCTAAAATTTTTTGCTCAAAACTAGTTTCAGTATTTTTAATAGATTCTGCTTTTTTTAGGGAAACATCAGCATTATTTAAGTTAATTGGTTCGTAACTAATCATATTTTCCTCAGTTGATTGGCTTTTTAATTTTCACATTGTCATAATCGACGTTAATTTCATTCCAGCTTTTAGCGAAGCTTTCTTTTTCTTGATAGATTTTTGTGGTTATTTTTCGATTTATTTCATAGTTGAAATAAACGATGCCTATAAAAATAGTGGTCCAAAAAATTTTTTCTAAAATCATAAAAATGTCCCTATGTTTTTGAGTTCGATTTCAAAGATTGGAGAGCTTAGGGCATTAGGGTTTTTAGTGGAGACGGCGATGATATCTCCAGTATTTACAAATAAATTTCTTTTACTCGACCACAGATAAACCCAATTTTCATTAGGAATGGGAATAGTTGTCTCGATAGGAGAGCGACTAAAGCCCATACCTAAAACACTGGTTTTATGAAATTGCAGGCGCAAAAAATTAACTCGATTTACCAGGGAACAGGAATTAAGTTTCATTATTTTCGCGCGATAATGCACACTTTGAGTTTCTTGAATGAGTTTTGTTACTTGAATGACTTCTTTATGAAATGGACCGGTGTAAGGGTTAAATTGTAAGGGGAAATTCACCGCAATTATTGTATTAGTGCGAGCCAGTGTTTTAGTAAAAGAATTAGCTTCTTTTAAAAGGGCCTTGAAGCACAAATAATTTTCTTTGCGCTCACGAACTAATCGCAGTGTTTCAAGGTTTTTAAAAAGTAGAAAAAAGCTTAGGCCAAAAAAAGCCAGTGTTAAGATTAGGCCAAATTGAAAGAAGCTTCCATTTTCATTTAAAATTTTGGGGTAAATTAATACTCTTGCTCTTATTAAGATATTTTTTTGGGTAAAGAGGTTGCCAGTAAACTTTACTATTTTGATATTTAAGCTCTCCTGTGGCGCAGGCATATGTTCCCCCTAAATAAGATTTTGGACAGCCATCGTTTTTGATCAGTGAGTATTTTTGATAGCGAAAAGTTGAACTTGGATTTTTCATAACGAGATTTCTGGTTAATTGGGCAAATGATTTTTCTTCCATACTCATTTTAGTTAGCCCTACCAGGAAGGTTTCCATTCCCGATAAGGCCAAGATCAAAAGTAGTGAAAGTGAAACGATGTATTCAATTAAAATCATCTGATTTGAATCTCTTCGTTTAAGCGAACCTTAACATCATTAATCTTGTTTCTGACAGTCGTTCCAAATTGTCTTACGGCAACGATGGAAACAATGCCGATAAGGCTTGTGATGATGAGATATTCCATCACTCCTTGGCCTTTATTGTTTCTTAATATTTTCTTTTTTAACTGTTTCATACGAACCTCCATGCGGGTGTTGTAATCGAAAAGGCAGCGCCTGACTAAGAAAGTCTGCCTTTAGTGCGGTAGTTTTTCATTTTTGACAAAATCACATTGCACAGAATTTCATTCGTGGGTAAAATCAAATGCATGGATTCAAAAACAAAACTTTATGTCTTTACTAGGGTCGAGGTTTTCCTCATCTTTTTATTTATGATCTGTATCTCAGTGACGTCATTTCTTTTAGGAGTGAAAGTGGGAGATCATTACTCATTTGCGAATGCTGGATTCAAAGTAGAAGATCGCGATCGAGTAGAGCTTTTATCTAAGAAAGAAGAGGAGCTAAAAAAAATCGAAGGAACGAAGATTGAATCGCAAGATTCTGGTGATGTTGAAGCTCAATTAAAAAATAAAATAAATGAAGAGTTTGGTAATGGTGAAGTTGCACCTCATGGAGCAGCAACACATGGGGCTGAACCTGAAGTTCACACGACACCGGCCGCTAATAAGGCAGAACAAAATCAGTCGAGCGCGGGAAAAGCTGCAAAAGATCAATTGAGCGGACTCTATACTGTTCAATTAGGAAGCCATCGCACGCTTAAAGAAGCGGAAGATTTTGCCGAGGGATTTAGAGCACGTGGCTATGATCCCATTATTTCTGAATACAATTCCAAAGACAAAGGGACTTGGTTTCGGGTAAGCTTAGGTGCATTTAAAACAATCGGTGAAGCGAAAGACTTTGTTGGAAAAGAAAAGGCGCTGCTTAAAGGCCAAGATTTTGCGATTGTAAAAATGCCTTAACTTTTACATTTGGAAGCCTATGAATCTTTATGCTCTAGTCATGGCCGGAGGATCTGGAACTCGTTTTTGGCCAGAATCAACAGAAACAAGACCGAAACAATTCTTATCTCTATTTGGTGAGCATTCACTTATCGTTAATACTCTTAAGCGTTTTGATACTTTGGTAGAAAAGGATAAGCGCTTTGTTGTTACAATAGAAAAACAAAAAGAGCTTGCGATAAATGAGACGTCTGGGATTTTAAAAAATAAAGATGCCATTATTTTAGAACCGAGTGCTAGAAACACTGGCCCATGTATTTTATTGGCCTTGGCCAGTCTTGAAAAGCAAGGGATGAAAGATGATGACGTTGTCGTTATTGTTCCTTCTGATCATATTATTTTAAATGAAGAAGGATTTAGAAAAACAGTAAAAGAAGCAGCGGCGATTTCTCACAAATATAATAAGATTGTAACCATCGGAATTACCCCTAATTTTCCACACACGGGTTTTGGTTATATCGAAAAAGGAGCGTTAGTTGATAACGATTCTTTCACCGCTATAAAGTTTAAGGAAAAACCTGCATTTGAATTAGCTCGTGAATATGTAGCTTCGGGGAAATTTTTGTGGAATGCTGGAATGTTCGTTGCAAAACTTTCCGTGATAAAAAAAGAATTCGAAAAATGTTCACCAGAAATGTATGTTCACTTTAAAGATTTGCAGACAAGTTTAACTAATGAAGCGTTCTTAAAAACCGTTTATGCTAAAATTCCTTCGGATTCCATTGACTATGCGGTGATGGAAAAATCAAAAGAAGTGTTAGTCATACCGGCGCAGTTTGATTGGAACGATCTTGGTTCCTGGGACGCCTTAGGCTCAGTTTTAGAAGAGACAGACAGCAACACCATTGCTAAAGATAAAGGGCATTATTTTTACCACGCTTCAGACAATATTATCTTTGCTCCAGATCACTTCGTGTCTTTGATGCATGTTAAAGACATGATCGTGGTTGTTAATAAAACCGCCGTCATGATTCTTCCTAAATCAGAAGCACAAGATGTGAAGAAGATTGTGGAGTATTTAAAAGTTAATCGTACTGATCTTTTATAATTCGTATTTAATTCATAAACGAAATTATCAAACAAAAATTTAAATTAGCTTTTCAAAAAAAATCCCCTTCGTGTTAGGAAGGGGATTCTGGATGCTTAAGACAATAAAGGTCCCTTTTGGCGGTCTGGCAAACCATACCTTGGGGGTAATAGTAGCTTATCATTTCTATCTGAAATATCAAGAAAGATTTTTAGTCTTTTAATTTGATGAGGATTTTATCAAGTTCTCAGTGATGTCGAGTGCATCTTTACCAGATTCAACTTTGATATCAGGTGAAAAGCCAACCCTCTCAATAAAGCGCTTATCAAAGTATTCGCTATGCTGAGTTGGTATCATCACTTTAAACTTACTATTCGGTAAAACAGCAATTGCTGCATTAGAAAAATGAAAAGTACCACGGGTATTTTCACCAACTCTTTTTACATAAGGATGCCACTCGAAAGCTGCTATTGTAAATTCACAACTTGATCCACATTCGCTGTCCATTAAAATATAAATTGGCTTTTTAAAACCTGTAATTGGATCAAGTCGACTTCCTGTACCCTTGTCTGTTCTGGTATAGAGAGGAGAAATTTCATTATTCAAAGCTTTTTTAAAGTTTTCTTCTTGGTAGATTAATTCTTGCTCGATATCGGTCGGTACTTTTTCTTCATCCATTTGAATATTTTTAATATAAACTTTTTGCGTATTTACTTTTAAGGCAAAGGTTTCAGGCGTTTGACTTCGATATTGTCGTTTGATGGGATGTTCAATTGGATGTCCAAATAAAAGTTCCGCAAGGCTTATTCCCATTTGATCATCGCCACCAGTATTTCCTCTTAAATCAAGTATAATGGCGTTCGATTTTTTCAAGTCTTTTGCTACCGAATCAATAAAATTATTCCAAATTTTATTTTTGTAATTTGGAAATCTGGTGATTGAAATATAGAGAATATTTTTTAATCCAATCTTTTTAGTTTTTACTTCCCAGACTTTATTAGAATCAGAAATTGCATTTTTTCCAACTGAAGATTTTTTATAACTTGATTTCCTAATCTTACTAATATTCCCTTTGTAATAGGCCATAAGGTGATTGTCGGGAATTAAAAAAAGAGCACTGTCGATTTCTTGATGAAAATTTTCCATGCTTGTGAATGTCGGAATATTCTTTAAAGCATTTTTGGCATTTTGAAATGTTTCTTGTAGCAGGTAGTTTCTACCGCCATAGGCAGTATCTAAAGCATAAATTAGATAATCAATATCTTCGCGAGCTTCCTGGTCTGTAATCGAACTAGGAAATTTGAGTGATACTTCATCTTTGATAATGAGATCATGTGGTTTCCACATTTTAAGTTTTGGAGACTGACAAGAGCATAAAATTAGTATTAAAAATATAAGAGATGTTTTCATAAACATCTTCGATAAATCTCATCAATCGCTTTTAGATAGATTCCACGCAAACCTTGTGAGTCTAGGGCAGGAAGGTTGACTGTAATTTTTAAATCTTTAAGGCCTTCTTCAATTCGAGCGGCAAACTCCGTTGGCGTTTTGATATGAGTATCAAAACTTGCTGCTTGAATCACTTTGTAGAGATCTTCGCGTTTGATATTGGGAATTTTTTCAATTAAAAAGTGTAGATAAAAACTCGATAAATACTGCGTATTATTTAAAACTTTTCCTTCAATTTTATCGCGATAAAGATCAAGATTATCCACCATATCTTTTAAGCGCTTTAAGGCATATACCACAAGACCGAAGTGATCTGGAAGCATGATGCGCTCAGCTGATGAATGCGAAATATCGCGTTCATGCCATAGAAGAGTATTTTCAAGTGAAATAGGAGCGTGGGAGCGAATAACTCGTGAAAGTCCTGATAAATTTTCTGCACTGATGGGATTTTTTTTATGTGGCATTATAGACGAGCCTTTTTGCCCTTTTTTAAACCCTTCCGCCAGCTCACCCACATCCGAGTGGTGAAGATGTCTTATTTCAATACAAAACCTTTCAATCATAGAGGCCAAGAGAGCATTGGCCTGCATGATTTTTGCAATTCGATCGCGAGGAATAACTTGAGTAGAAAGTGGTTCAACAGATAGCCCAATAACTTGAGCAACTTCTTTTTCGATATCAGGATCTAGGATAGTGTAGTTACCAACACTACCAGATAATTGCATGGTCAAATCAGTTTTATAAATAGCTTCTAGATCAGCGATTCTTCTTTTTAATTCTTCATAATAACTTAAAAATTTTTGTCCGAAGCTCATTGGCTCGGCGTACATCCCATGGCTTCGGCCTAATGTTAACCAATCTTTGGTTTCGAGCGCACGTTTTTTAAATGATTCTAAAAGCTCTTTAGCACATTTAATTTCAACATCTAAACTTTCTTTGATTTGCAGAAAAAGTGCACTATCAATAACATCGGATGAAGTTACTCCGTAGTGAAAAAATTTACTGTGTGATTCATCCACTTGTTCGGTAATTGAAGTACAAAAGGCAATAACATCGTGGCGAGTTTCCGCTTCAATTTCTAAAATTCGGTTAGGATCAATTTTAACGTGAGAAAATTTTTCTTTGGTTCCTTTTGGGATTTTACCATTTTTTTCCAAAGCAGAAAGTAGCGCCAATTCAATTTTTAAAAATTGTGTAAACTTGTGCTGATCTGTCCAGAGATTACTAATTTCTTTTACTTCATATCTTGTAATCATAAATACTCACTTATAAAAATAAACTAAAATCTAGACCAATTGTTAGCCATGAAAGCGTAAGACTTCGACTTGAGCCAGTTGTTATTGTATCGCTATCTTCTTTTCCGCGCTTTAATGTGAGGAGGTTGTAATCAAAATTAAATCCCACATGGCAATAGTCATTAAGCGGCTTCATTAAAGAGAATTTTGCTTTTAATCCCGGGCCGGAAAAAGTCTTTGCCCCTAGATCTTCTTTCATCATTCCATACATTGCAGATGCTGTAGATGTTTCGTAAAGATTTAATGGTAGAAGGGTGGAAGCATAATGAGTTCTGTATTGAAGACCGAGCGCAATCATTTGCACACTTTCTTTTGTTGCCTCTAACTCTGTTGTTGCAACTCCTGTCGCATTTGAATTGTTTTCAGCAAGATCACGGAAAATTCCAGTGGTTTGCTGAATTGAGAAATCGGCCCAAAGGCTATCACCCCAAGACGAGTTAGACATTTTTCGTCCATAAGATCCTTGAAGAGATATTACATCTTGCGAGCGATAAATTGTCGGGTTTAGACCAGCTATTATTGTGAAGCGATTATTGAATTCTGGAGTGAAGCTACTTTCACTTTTTGTTTCAAAAGAGTAATCGGCAGAAAATGCTAATGTTGAAGTTATCAAAAGGGCCAGTGCTAAAATATTTTTCATCTTATATTTCCTTTTATTTACCTTTTTCTCTCGTTACGATTTTTTCAAAGTTTTCACCTGGAAAATCTTCAACTCCCATAAGTGTTGCAAGAGCTAATTTTTGTTGGCCATGCAAAAGCGAGGCATTTTCGTAGAGCGTTTTTGTACTGATATAATCTGCAAGTGCTAATTTATAATCGTAAAAGCGAGCTTTATTATCTAAGTAATTTTCTAGTACAGTTTCCATGGTTTTAGTAACTGAGGGAAGCCTCGCTTCTAGAATTAAGAGTTGGTTTTGTAGCATAATAATTGTTTTATAAATCGACTGAACAGAAGCTTCTTTTTCTGAAAGTGTCTTATTCAGACTTAATTTTGATAATTCAAGATCGATTCTTTTTTTAGCTAGTTTGTCACTGTTTAAAAGACCGTCAGCTCCGAAAATATCCCAAGTAGCATTAATACTAGCTACAAGTTCAATCGCACCAGTTCCAGAATATGTTTCATAGTTTGTTGTGTTTTTGGCAGATCCAAAGCGGTTCTTATAACTTCCTAGATTAACCGTAAATTTTGGCAGTGGAAGATTATCAAGTCTTGCAATATCTAATTCTCGCTCATTAAGCTCAATATCAACTTTATTGTTAATGAGATCAGAGTTGCGAGCTTTTGTACTATTTAATGCATCATCTAATGTAATTTTAAGTTTACTGTAATCAATTACTTCATTGACAATGTATTTTGTTCCTGATTTATCGCCAATTAAAACCGCAAAGTTTTCATCGGCCACATCGACATCATTTTTTGCTTGTTGATAATCATTCTGAGCTTCTAAATATACAGAGCGTGATAAATAATAATCTTGCTGGCTAGTTTTTTGAACATTCACTTTTTCACGATTTAAGCGATAAATAAAAGATGCTCTCCTTAAAAAATCTAATTTTACTTTTAAAAGATTTTTCTTCTTTACCAGTTCCAAATAATTGCTAATTAAGGTGAGTTTTAATTCGCGCTTTTGTTCATCATTATATGCTTTTTCACGTTCATAGGTTGCCTTGTTATTTAAATACTGAGCGTAATCTTTTCCCCAATTAAAAACCGTGTAATTCCCAATTTCAAAGCCAAAACTTCCAGCAGCTCTTTTACTTGGAATTGAAGTTGAGTCGCGACTTCCTTGACGTAAATTCTCAATTCTTTGTTCTGCAGTAACGAGTGTTAGTTTTAATTGTGGCAGCCAAAATTGTCTAAAAGCTGAATTAATTGATAGATCATTGATGTCGTTATTTAAATTTCTAATATTTTGATCTTTGTTTAAACGTAAACCTTGTTCAATCACATCGTTTAAAGTGATCGACTTGTAACTATCATTTAATTTATAAGTGCTTTTCTCCTCCACAAAAACGTCAGTTGAGCGCACTTTTGCCTCTCCAACAGTATTGCTGTTTTTGGGATTCTTCTTAATTTCTTTCGCCGGATTATCTTTTTTAGTGGGGGCTTCAACAATCGGGTTATTAGCTTGTGGATTCTCTTCTTCTAGTATTTTTGCTTCTTCTTTTGGTGTTTCTAAGCTTTGTGCACCAAAGTCCAGATTTGCTTCAGTTCCTGAACCGTTGTTGGCATTTGAATCTGTTTCGATTGTTTGAGTCGGCCCTAGCGTTTGATCATCTGTTGAAAGTTGGGCCGATACATTAAAATTTAAAATGAGGGCGAGAACGAGCAAAAGTTGAGATTGCTTTTTTAGCATCACAGAGATTCACCTTGTTTGATTAAAATAATATCTAACAACAATGATAACTATTTGTGAAACTATTCGTGAAGATTAAAGTGCAATTCCTGGGCAACCTTTTCTGATAATTGATTCTTCTTCTATTTGAATTTGTACGCGAACGAGCTGCAGCTCATTTTTTAGATGGCCTAAATTTACTTCGAGGCGCTCTTTGATGGATTTTTTATTTTCTGGAGTCTTGCGCTGGAGAATTTGATTGCGCTCAATTAGTCCCATGAGACGATTTTTGTTGGCGAGTTTCCCTCTTCGGATATCAAGTAACTCTTCGCAGCGTCGACTTATACTAGGATCATCAATAACAGTTCTTTTAAAGTCTGGGGTTTTGGACTGTGCCAAAGTATAGTTAATGTAAAAAACACACAATAAACCGAGCGAAAAACACGGGAATAACCTCGGGTATTTGGGCCAAATTCTATGTGCCATCTCTAGTTGTCTCCAGTATAATGAAGCTTGTTTTTTATTCTATTTTAGTAAGGGAAGTTGAAGTGGGAAAGAAAAAAATTTTAATCCTGATTCCGGCGCGTTTTGCCTCGACCAGATTTCCAGGAAAACCACTTGTAAAGCTTTTAGGTCGACCAATGATTGAATGGGTGGCCAGGAACATGAATAAGCCTCCAAAAAATTCCCTATATGAAATTGAAAGTGTGGTGGTAACTGATCACGATGGTATATTTGATACAGTAAAAAATATTGGTGGCAATGCAGTTCGGATTGATGACGACGTTATCTCTGGAACCCAACGAATAGAATTAGCATATGAGCGTTTTTATAAAGATAAAAATTTTGATTTAGTGATTAATGTTCAAGGTGATGAGCCGTTATTAGAATTGAGTGCTATTGAAAAACTCATTGAATTTCACCTTAATCATCCAGATCTTTCCATTGCAACGATGGTAAAAGAAAAAAAAGGGTTAGATAAAGACTTTCATGATCCTAATAAGGTAAAAGCAGTTTATTCAAAAACGACAGGGCGCTGTTTATATTTTTCGCGCGCACCAGTTCCATTTGATCGCGATCTGCCAAATAATCCGAATGGTGTTTGGTTTTTACATATTGGAGTTTATTCATTTAGACCTAGCGCCTTAACGGAGTTTGCGAAACTTCCGCTTGGATATTTTGAAAATTTAGAAAAATTAGAACAATTAAAAGCATTAGAGTTCGGTCAGTTGATTGGTGCCATTGAAATGAACGAAGTTCTTATGGGTGTCGATCATCCACATGACGTACAAAGTGTAGAAGAGGTGTTACGTGGCCGAATTTAAAAAACATAAGAAATTTATTTTTATAACTGGAGGAGTTGCAAGCTCTCTTGGTAAAGGACTCGCAGCAGCTTCCTTAGCATCGCTATTAGAGCGAAGAGGTTTAAAAGTTTCGATGTTAAAAATGGATCCGTATATAAATGTAGATCCAGGAACAATGAGTCCTACTCAACATGGAGAAGTTTTTGTAACTGATGATGGTGCAGAAACAGATTTAGATTTAGGACACTATGAAAGATTTACTTCACTCACTCTTTCACGTGCGAGCAATTTTACAACCGGGCAAGTTTATTTAAAAGTTATTGAGAACGAGCGAGAAGGAAAATATTTAGGGAAGACGGTTCAGGTCGTTCCGCATATTACCGATGAAATTAAAAGAAGAATTCATTTAGCATTAGGCGACTCGGATATTTTAATTGGTGAAATCGGTGGAACCATTGGTGATATTGAATCCCTTCCTTTTGTCGAAGCCATTCGCCAAATGTCTCATGATGAAGGTAAAGGAAACGTTCTTTTTGTTCACTTAGTTCTTCTTCCTTATATCAGTGCCGCTCACGAAGTAAAAACTAAACCTGCTCAACACTCGGTAAAAGAATTGATGGGACAAGGATTAAACCCTGATATTATTATTTGTCGTGCGGAAAAAGAAGTTGATCAAGATACGTTAGAGAAAATTTCGAGATTCTGTAATGTGGGTGCAAAGAATGTTTTCACTTCAATTGATGTGGACACAATTTATCGCGTGCCACTTAAATTTCATGAACAAGGCTTAGACGAAAGAGTTGTTGAACTTTTAAATATCTGGTCTGGTGCTCCTAAGATTGAAGATCTAAAAAAAGTAGTCGATCATTTCGACCATCCGAAAAAAGAAGTACGAATTGGGATCGTGGGAAAATATACCGATCTGATTGAATCTTATAAGTCGCTCGATGAAGCTCTAAGACATGGGGCCTTAGATCTTGAATTAAAATTTGTTCCAGTTTATATCGACTCGGAAAAATTGGAATATGAAAAAGATTTAAAGCATATTTTTTCTGACGTGAGTGGAATTCTCGTTCCTGGTGGATTTGGAAGTCGGGGAACTGAAGGAAAAATTCGCGCGATTGAATACGCGCGAACTCATAAAATTCCATTTTTGGGAATTTGCTTAGGGATGCAGTTAGCAGTGATTGAATATGCTCGTCATATGGCGGGAATTACCGATGCGACTTCAGAAGAATTTCAAAGTGGAGGAAGTCACCTTATTCACTATATGGAAGGACAAACGAGAGAGGGAAGTAAGGGCGCAAATATGCGCTTAGGCGCTTATGATTGTGCTCTTCTATCTAATTCGCGTGCGCGTGCAATTTATGGCGCGGAAAATATTAGTGAACGCCATCGTCATCGCTTAGAAGTAAATAATATGTACCTGAATAAATTGCAGGAAAAGGGATTAGTCATCTCAGGTTTTAATAAAGAATTAAATCTAGTTGAAATTATCGAGCTTCGTGATCACCCATATTTTGTAGCTTGTCAGTATCATCCAGAGTTTAAGTCTCGTCCATTTATGCCTCATCCACTTTTTAGATCATTTATTGAGGCAAGTAGTAAATATTTATAAAAAATTAGGAGAAATTCAATATGGCAAAAAATAAATTATATATTTACACCGGCCCATGTGTTTTAGAAAGTGAAGCTCTGGTACGAGAGATGGCCGAAAAATTAGTGCGTACACTTGAGCCTTACCGCAATGAAATCGTTCTACACTTTAAAGGAAGTTTTGATAAAGCAAACCGCACATCAATTCAATCTTACCGAGGACCGGGATTAGAGGAGGGATTAAGATTACTAAAACTTGTAAAAGATGAATATAAACTTCCAGTGATCACAGATTTTCACGAAACATCACAAGCAATGCGAGTTGCAGAAGTTGTTGATGTTTTGCAAATTCCAGCTTTCTTATGTCGTCAAACAGACATGATTGCAGCGGGGGCAGAAGCGTGTAAAAAACATGGCAGAGAATTAAAAATTAAAAAAGGGCAATTTTTATCACCAGAAGAAACGAAAAATATCGTGGACAAGGCTTCAACTATTATGTCTAAAGATAAAATTCTTTTAACTGAAAGAGGCTCTTCATTTGGATACAATAATCTTGTTGTGGATATGGCTTCATTTCAAATTATGAAAAGTTTTGGAGTGCGTGCGATTCACGATGCCACTCACTGCGTGCAAAGGCCTGGAGGTCTGGGAAATGCGACAGGTGGAAAACGTGATCAGATTTTAGTTTTAGCTAAAGCTGCGATTGCCGCTGGTGCTGATGGAGTCTTTATGGAATGCCATCCAAATCCTGAAAAAGCGTTATCAGATGCGAGTACAAGTTTACCAATTGATCAGGTACCAGCGATTATTGATCAATTATTAAAAATTTATCGTGTTGTTTAGGCACATAGTTTAAGGATATTTTGTGGGACATATTACCGATGAAAAAAAATTAATTCGCTCTTATGGTGAAAAATATAAGGAAAAACTTTCAAAAATTAAAGTTTTGGCCTTCGATATTGATGGAATTTTAACCGATGGGAAAATTTTTTATGATGGGAATCACTTAGAGCCCAACCGTAATTTTCATGCCCTTGATGGACATGGAATGAAGATGATGATGGAGCTTGGTTTTGTTGTTGGAGTTGTTTCGGGTGGCCGTGGATTAAGTTTAAACAAACGATTTCGTGATATTTTAAAATTAAATTTTGTTTTTTTAGGAAATGAAGATAAACGTGATGCTTATAAAGAAATTTTAAAAATGGGTTATAAAGACGAAGAAATACTTTTTATGGGAGATGATTTTATTGATTATCCAATTTTAAAAAGAGTGGGATTTTCAGTTACTGTTCCAAGCGCTAGTTATGAAATTCAAGAAGCCGTCGATTATATTACTCATCGTGAAGCAGGCGATGGCGCTGCTCGTGAAGTAATGGATCTAGTTCGTTATGCTAGAGGGATGAAGGCCCCTACTTTTGAGTTTTAATTTAGAGAAAGGTACATGTGAAATGAGTGATGATACGAAACGATGGAAGCTAAAATTATTATTAGATGAATCTTATGAGTGGCCAGCGGAGTATTTATTTAAATTTATTGTTCCTATGGAAGAACTGCCAAAAATTTTAGTGATTTTAAATGGGATGAATATTGAAAATAGGCCTTCAACGAATGGTAAATATATAAGTGTAAGTGCGAAAAAAATTTTGCAATCCAGTGATGAGGTCTTAAAGGTTTATGAATCTGTAAAAGTAGTTAAAGGAATTATCTCATTATGATGACGTCCATAAAATATCGAGTGGCCTTAGTTGTTGGTGGTGGTGCTTTTGGAACGGCATTGGCGCAAGTTCTGTCAAATAACTTTGAAACAGTTATTGTGAAAGTAAGATCGCTTGATGTTTATGAAGAAATGAAAAAAGGTGTGAACTCGGTTTATCTTCCTGGCACAAAGTTGAACGCGAATATTGTTCCCGCGCTTAAATGGGATGAAGTTGATGTGCTTTGTGAAGAACTTGGATCATGTAAAATCGATCTTATCGTTTCAGGACTTCCAACGGCCGGAATTTCAGAATTTTTTAAAGAAAATTATGATCGCTTTTTAGGATATTTTGTTCGCGGAATTCCCTTAATGAGTTTATCAAAAGGGATTGATCCAGAAACCTTAGAATTATCGGATGATTTATTCTACGATACGTTTCCGCAGTTTAAAGAGAATTTTACGTTTTTAAGTGGACCAAGTTTTGCCCATGAAATTATGCAAAAACAAATTACTTTGGTGACACTTGCCGGACGTTCTAAAAAAGTCTTAGAAAAAGTTACAATGATGGCCAACACAGATTATTTTAAAATTCTTCCAAGCTATGATGTTAAAGGAGTTCTCTTAGGGGGAGCACTGAAAAATATTCTGGCAATTGCGGGAGGGATTATTGAAGGTCTGGGATTTAATCACAATACTAGAGCTGCAATGATCACACGTGGAATTGCCGAAATGCTACGCTTTGGAAAAGTTTATAACGCTCGCCCTGAAACATTTTATGGATTATCAGGAATGGGGGATTTAATTCTTACGACAACGGGAGATTTGTCGCGTAATAAAAGCTTTGGATTAGAAATTGCAAAAGGCAGATCGCCAGAAGAAATTATT
>JACCDN010078422.1_pt1 | contig 30138 bp, 31 predicted proteins | sample 7441691 | NCBI WGS metagenome assembly JACCDN01 (sample SAMN15323439, study PRJNA562643) | freshwater metagenome | isolation source: river surface water | place: USA:Blue River Watershed | collected 2017-08-16 | reverse complement strand
TTCATCTCGGTTGACATCGAGGTTTCATGGATCGACTCACACGAAGACGTGATGGCTATTCAAGAGCAGATGCTGCACCGCGCACTTGCTGCGGTCAAAGAGAAGCACGGCGAAGAGATTCAGAAGCTGTTCGGCATCGAAGTTCGCGTTCCGTCAATTCCGTTCCCTCGCGTGACTCTTGAAGACGCACTTCAGATCATTAAGAACCGCGGTCACGAAGTTGTTCGCGGCGGCGACCTTGACCCAGAGGGCGAGCGTCAGATTGCTGCTTGGGCCGAAGAAACTCACGGTCACGAGTTTGTTTTCGTCACCGATTACCCTGCAACCGTGCGCCCGTTCTATCACATGCGTCACGAGAACAACCCAACGCTAACCAAGTCTTATGACCTAATCTGGCGCGGCACCGAGATCACCACCGGTGCGCAGCGTGAGCACCGCCTAGAGACTTTGATTGAGCAGGTCAAGCAGAAGGGTCTTGAACCAGAAGGCCTGCAGACCTACCTAGACTTCTTTAAATACGGCGCCCCAGCGCACGGTGGTTTCGGCATGGGCTTGATTCGCGTTTTGATGTTGCTTTTGCACCAGCCAAACATTCGCGAAGTTGGCTTCTTGTTCCGCGGACCAAACCGCCTAGAGCCATAAGCAAAGCGCTAATTTCAAAAAGACCCTGGTTTAGCCGGGGTCTTTTTGCATTCGGTTTGGTTGCCTTCTAGGGTGATGCCTTAGCGGCGCAATTGCCGTGCGCTAGAAGCGGTTTAGAAAACCGTGGGTTTTCGCAGCACACTCGTGTTTCTTGCCCAAGCGGCTAAGCACGATTAGCAAAATCGGAAACCAGAAGCGCTTAAGAATCCAGCGAATTAGTTTGAACATTTTGCTCCCCTTTAGTTGGTGATTTGAGTTTAGGCTTTGGCGCCAGCTTTATGAATTCGCCAGAGCAAAAAGTGCGCGAGTGAGACGTTCGGTGTCAACGCGCCAATAGGCGTGCTGCTTGTCGTTGATAAAAATCACTGGGATTTCTTCGAAATACTTGGTGGCAAGTTTCTCGTCATCAAGAATGCTCTGCTCGACAAAACTAATTTCAGTGCCTGGGTGACGGGATTTGAAATCGTTCATTACCTCGTCGATTGCCTCACGGGCATCATCGCAAAGGTGACATCCGGGTTTGCCAAGCATTTTGATCTGGATTGCATTGCTCACATTTAAAGCCTAGGCGATGTGGTTCACGGCCTTGGTCGACTGCTAGCTCTAAACTGGTCGGGTGCCTAACCCCGACGCTAAACCCCGCAAGATTGAAGCGGCTTTTTTTGACGTCGACAACACCATTTTGCGAGGCTCTAGCAGCTTTCACTTTGGCAAAGCAGCATTCAAGGCGGGCTTCTTCAAGCGGCAAGACTTATGGCGTTTTGCCTGGGAACAGTTCAGGTTCATCTCTCGAGGCGAAACCGCCAAGGGCCTTAATTTCATCAAGGATCGCGCGCTCGGCTTGATTGCTGGGCACCAAGCCAAAGAGCTGGCAGACCTGACTATCAACTGCTATGCCGACTTCATCAAACCAAAGCTTTGGCCTGAAACTGTGCGCCTTGCTCGCGAACACATCGCTGCCGGCCGCGAAGTTTGGTTGGTTACCGCCACACCCCAAGAGATTGCCGACGTTATTGCCAAGCAGCTCGGCCTAACCGGCGGCCTGGGCACGTTGGTTGAGCAAAAAGACGGTGTGCTAACCGGTCGCCTGGTTGGCGAGGCTCTGCACGGCAAGCACAAGCGTCACGCCATCAAGAATCTTGCCGAGCAGCGAAACATTAGCTTGCGCAACTCATACGCCTATAGCGATTCGGTGAACGATCTGCCGATGCTGACAGCCGTTGGAAGCGCTGTTGCAGTGAACCCAGACAAACAGCTAAAGGTTTATGCCAAGGCGGCTGGCTGGCCGATCCTTGATTTCAAAAAGCGCGAGCTGCGCGTCAACAAAAAGGCCGAATAAGGCAAACCCTTAAAAGCAAAACCCGCCACCTGAGTGACGGGTTTTGAAGCTGCAGAAGATTTACTTCTTATTGCGACGCTGGTGGCGAGTCTTGCGAAGCAACTTGCGGTGCTTCTTCTTAGACATACGCTTGCGACGCTTCTTGATAACTGAACCCACGAAGACCTCACAAAATAAAACGGCCGAGAAGATTTCTGGCCTTGTATTCTGCCAATCCTAGTCGAAACTGGGCGCTAAGAGTTAACTCGGATGTCCCGCGATATTTATCCGCCTGAACCTAAACTCATTTCGAGCACAGCACCTATTCGAAAGGGTCATCAATGAAGATCAACGCACTGCTACAAAAGGCAATCGCCGAATTTCTTGGCGTTCTTATGTTTCTCTCATCAATCGTTGCTGCGGTTGCCAACTCAGGAAGCGACAGCTTCGCAGCTCACGCCGCCCTAGCTGCAACCTTGGGTCTAGCAATTTTGCTTACCGCTGGCGTTTCAGGCGGTCACTTGAACCCCGCTGTTTCACTTTATTTCTATGCCAAAAAGGCGATCTCGCTTTCTGAACTTGGCGCCTATGTGGTTGCTCAGCTGGCCGGTGCGCTGGTGGGTGCATTCATCGGTGCTCAAATTGTTGGCAAGTCACTGACCGGATTCACCACCGCCAGCGCAGCACCATCAGCCGCTGCGATCATCGGTGAGCTTTTTGCAACCGGTGGCTTGGTGTTCTTGGTTGGCTACCTAGCTGCCAACAAACTTGGCAACTTGATTCCTGCGGCTGTTGGACTCTGGGTCATGGCTGCAGCTGGATTCACCATCACCGGCGCTCAGGCAAACCCTGCCGTTTCATTCGGCCTATCAATTGTTGGTCAAGCAATCGACTTCAGTGCCTGGATCATAATTGCGCAGCTTGCCGGCGGCGCAATCGCCATGGTGTTCTTGCAGGTGTTCGCTGCTAAGCCTGTCAAGGCCGCAAAGAAGGCAGCCGCCAAGAAGAAATAAGTGCTCTTTAGCTTCAAACAAAACCCTCGGGATGCCTTCAGGCAGATCGGGGGTTTTGCTTTTGTAGCGGTCAATGTGACTGACGACTGAACTGTTAAGAATTGCCCCTGCCCAAATGAACTAATCGGTGGCATAATTTTCGAAAATAAACTGCACAATTTTCTAGAAAGTCTTGCCGTGCCAAAATCTTCTAAAGCTGCACCTCAGCCGAAGCAATCACGTGCGCATTCAACTGTTGAGGCGGTTGTAGCCGAGGCCAAAAAAGCCCTGCTGGAGGGCGGCGAAGCATCGGTGCGCATTCAAGACATCTCGGTTCGAGCCAAAGTATCCATTGGATCTATCTATCACCACTTTGGAGACCGCGACGGTTTGATTCGCGCCACCTATGTGCATAATTTTGCAAGCTCGGTGCGCGAAGACATCGCAAGAGTGAAGCGGTTTATGTCTAACCTGCACAGCACTCAAGAAATCGCCAAGCACTACGACGAAATGTTCGCTTTTTTAACGGAGCATTTTGGTCGCCTGCCGGCAAGTGAGCGAGCTGCGATTATTGGCAACACCACAGGCCGCCCGCTTTTGCGTCAGGCTTTGGCTGAGGTTCAGAACGAGCTAACTAATGGTCTAACCGAGGTTATGCAGATGCTTCACGACCGCTCAATGCTCAAATCACACCTGACCCCTAGGGCCGCGGCAACTGTGGTTTTGGGTTTGCTTCACGGTCGCGTGATTGCCGAACTAGACACTGATCCGGTTGCTGAGCACGACTGGAACACCGCCATGCTGAGTGCATTCAGCGGATTGTTTCAGACTGAAACTTCGCTAGCGGTTTAGCGCTTTACGCGAGAGGTGACCTTGGTTTTGACCTCTGCAATTGCGTCTTCAATCTGAGCAACAATTTCGTCAACCTTGGCGCGAGCCTGCTTTTCGGTGGCCTTCGAAGCTTTTTCGGCCTCTAGTTTTGCGTCGGCAAGCTTGCGGCCAAGTTCGCGGCCAAGCTTTTGGGGGTCGGTTTCTACCTGCTCTGAAACCTTGGCGCCAAGCCAGGTTGAACCTGCTGCTAACCAGCTGCCAACCTTTTCACCGATTTCACCGAACTGCTCTTCGAGCGGTGTTGGGGTGCCTGCGGTGAAGTTTTCGGCCCAGTCAACAACTGCCTCTAGTGGCTTTGAGTCGGCTGAATAAAAACGGTTCTGACCAACGGTCTTGACCGAAACCAGTCCAGCATCGCGCAAGGTCTTTAGGTGCTTTGAGACAGTCGGCTGACCGACTTTGGTCAGCTCAACCAACTGGCCAACTGACTGGCCAGGGTTTGCCAACAGGGCCTCGAGAATCAGGCGGCGGGTTGGGTCTGCGATTGCTGCAAATGTGTCGGTCATGGCTTTAGATTACCTAACTCTTTGGCGCGAGCAAGGGCCGCGTCTGTGCCCTCAATGAACATTGTCTCTAAATCGGTTTGAGCAAAGCGTGCAATTGCGCGCTCGGTTGTGCCATTTGGGCTGGTTACCTGGCGACGCAACTCGGCTGGAGTTTTGCCGGACGCTATCAGCAGCTCGGCCGCCCCCAAGAAAGTTTCGTTCACCATCAAAGCCGATTCCTCGTCTGTGAATCCATGATGTTTAGCGGCATTTGTGAATTGCTCGATTAGATAAAAAACATAGGCTGGCCCTGAGCCGCTAATTGTGCTTAGGGCATCGATTCGTGATTCGTCGACAACTAATACTTGACCGACAGTTTCAAAAAGTTCGATGGCAACATCGATGTGATCTCTGGTGCTACGTGAACCCTGAGACAAGCCAGTTACGGCACGGCCGACTATCGCGGGAGTGTTTGGCATAGCCCTGACAACTGCGACGTCTTCGGGCAAAACCGACTGCATTGCTTCGGTAGTGATTCCGGCAGCGACGCTGATGACGAGCGCATTGTCATCAAGATTGTCGGCAACCTCTTTAAGAACTTGGGTGACATAAGCCGGTTTGACGGCCACCAAAACAACATCGGCACCGGCAACTGCCATCTGGTTTGCGTCATCGCCGTTTTCGAGGGCGAATGCCGTGACACCAAATGTGTCTAGGTGCATCGCGGCGCTGGCATCGGAGTTTGTGCTGACGGCAACATTGAGTGGGTCAAAGCCTGACTTGAGCAGGCCGCTGAGAATGGCTTGCCCCATTGAGCCAGAACCAAGAATTGCGATGCGATTGATTTTCACAGGTTCAGTTTAGGCTGGGGCACCGACTTTTAAACAGCCTGCCTGCGCACCCAGAGAATGTCAGGGGCGCAGGGTAGTTTTGGTTTAGAAATTAGGAGAATCATGGCTCGCGAGAAGACCGAATTTGTCTGCACCGAATGTGGCTGGGTCGCGCCAAAATGGGTCGGTCGCTGTGGCGAATGCCAAGCCTGGAGCTCGATGCAAGAGTCAACTAGCGGCCGCGGTTTGGGCACCGTGCGATCGGTCAAGGCTCTGCGCCTGGTCGAGTCAGCAGCAGCAAAGCCGATCACCGAATTGACCTCGGTTTCCGTCTCTTCTTGGCCCACCAAAGTTGGCGAGTTTGATCGCGTTTTAGGCGGCGGCTTGGTTCCGGGTGCGGTGATATTGCTTTCGGGCGAGCCAGGCGTGGGCAAATCAACTTTGCTGCTTGAGGTTGCCGCCAACACTGCAAAAGCTGGCAAAAAAGTTCTTTATGTTTCTGGCGAAGAATCGGTTGGCCAGGTGCGCTTGCGTGCCGAGCGCACCGGTGCTCTTATTGAGACCCTTTATCTGGCGGCCGAAACTGACCTATCAACAGTTCTCGGTCAGATAGATGCCGTCGCTCCCGAGCTTTTAGTTGTTGACTCGGTTCAAACTATTGCGGCCGCCGACATCGATGGCGCGGCCGGCATGCCCTCACAGATTCGCGAGGTCGCCGCCAATCTGATTCGCGTTGCCAAAGAGCGCAACCTGCCGGTGATCCTGGTTGGTCACGTGACCAAAGACGGCTCGATTGCTGGCCCACGAGCACTAGAGCATTTGGTTGATGTGGTTTGCCACTTCGAGGGCGATCGTCAAACCTCATTGCGTTTTGTGCGTTCACTCAAAAACCGATTCGGCCCAACCGATGAGGTTGGTTGCTTCGAAATGACCGGCGAGGGCATTCGCGAGGTTCCCGATCCATCCGGTTTGTTTTTGTCACGTGGCGATGCCCCAGTATCGGGCACCTGCGTCACCGTCACGGTTGAGGGCAAGCGCGCCCTAATTGCCGAGGTGCAGGCACTGGTGGTCAAGTCTTCGGCGCCGCAGCCAAGGCGAGTCACCAATGGTGTTGATTCGTCTCGCGTGGCCATGTTGCTGGCGGTGCTTGAGCGCCGGGCCGGGTTGCGACTGAGCGAAATGGATGTTTATGTTTCAACGGTTGGCGGGGTTCGATTGGGCGAGCCAGCCGCCGATCTTGCCATTGCAGTGGCGATTGCCTCGGCGGTTCAAGACAAGCCAATTGCCCACAATCTGGTCGCCTTCGGCGAGATCTCGCTAGCTGGCGAAATTCGCAAGGTCAGCAACGACAAAATTCGTGCCACCGAGGCAAGCCGCCTTGGGTTTGTTCGATCAGTTGATTCCAAGGTGGGCGACCTAAAGGCCGCGTTAGCCCTCGCGCTCAATTGGTAATCGTGCGTTTTTAGACAAAGAAAAAGAGCCGGGGTTTGCCCGGCTCTTTTTCGTAATTCCGACTAGTTCAAAATCCGAATTGTCGGTTCATTCTTAATTAAGAATGAACTGCGCAGTGTCGGTAGAGATTACTGAGGCGACCTCGGCCTGCAGGTGATACGAGGCGCCCTCGGCGATGACGGCCTTTTGGTCGGCACCACAGCCAGTGGCTGAGCTATATACGCGTGCCCATGGGCTCAGCGGGCTCTCTAGAGTTTCTCCAGCCTTCAGGGTTATGACCGATGCAGTTAGAGCTGCGCGGTCGGTGCACTGCTTTGAGGTCCAGATGGTTTCAGCGCCGCTGGTAATTGTGTAGAAGGTGGTTGCAGCACCTACATCAAAGGTGCAGTCAACCTCTGAGTTGTTGGTGATTTTGTAGCCGATGTATGGGTTTACGCCCGGGTCAAAGCTGGCGGCAGCGGTGCCGTCTTTGGTGGCCACGACGGCATCGATTGAAACCGTTCCATTGATACATGCAGCAATCTCGCCGGTGGCTGTGGTGCCGGTGGTCTCAGAAGTTGAGGTGGTTGGCGGGTTAAAGAAGTTCGAAATTGCGCCGACGATGCTGGCCACTCCCCACCAAATAAAGGCGATGAGCGAGACCAAAACCACAAGTGCAATGATGCGGCGACGTCGATAAACGTTTGAATTTGGGCGTTGAGGATATCTTGGGGCAGCCATGAAATAAGGCTAACCAGCGAACGGCCTAGAGCAGCTTAAGCATGCGAGTGTTGCCCAAAGTGTTTTGCTTAACTCTCGCCAAATCAAGAAATTCTGCGACACCATCGTCAGTCGAGAGCAAAAGCTCTTTATAGGTTTCGTCGTCAATCGGGGTTTCAGAAATCGGTTCAAACCCGTGTGCGCCGAAGAACTTAGTTTCAAAAGTTAGGCAAAAGACGCGGTGAACTTTGAGCGCACGAGCTTTGGCTAGCAGCTGTTCAAGAACTGCATGACCTACGCCCTGGCCGCGAACATCATCGGCGACAACCACCGTGCGCACCTCGGCCAGGTCTTGCCACATTACGTGCAGCGCACCGCAACCAACCACACGACCGGCTGGGTCAACAGCAACTTCAAATTCTTGAATATCTTCAAAGAGTTGAACGGTCTCTTTGCCGAGCATCACGCCGCGATCAACATATGGCTGCAGCATCAAGCGAATGCCGGCTACATCACCGGTGTGCGCTGGGCGCACGGTGAATAGGCTGGCTTTTGCTGCAGAAGTCATTTCTTTAGATTAGTTGCCGGCGATTGAGAATTCGAGCTGACAACTAAAGGGCGGCGCTTAGTTGAGACTGCAGGTCTGCGCTAGACGCAAGCCAGTTGCCCAGAATTTGCAGCTTCTCGGCGGTATCGCTGCCCGGCTCGGCTGAATAAACATTCATGATCAAATTTTCATCAGCCAAGATGCTGAAAGGTTCATAGCTCATAGTCAGCAGACCAACCTGCGGGTGGCAAAAAGACTTAGTTCCGCCATAGTGACGAACAACTTTGTGATTTGCCCACAGCTGTCTAAATAGCTCGGATTTTGCCGATAGCTCACCAAGCAACTGTGTGAACTTTGGGTCGTCTGCAGAGCGCACAGCCTCGAGCCTCAAAACGCCCACCGAATCGGCTGCAATTCTTGAATAGTCAACGTAGTAGTCGACCGCCGCTGGGTCTAGAAACACCCAGCGGGCCATGTTTGATTCAGCAATTCGACTGGTCAAAATCGGTGAGTAGACTGCACGCCCCAGAGCATTTGCGCCAAGCAAATCCATGCGGCCGTTTCTGACAAAAGCTGGGTTGGTTTGAATTGAATCAAGCACCAGCTGCAGATTTGCTCGCAACGCCTTGGTTGCCGGCTTAGAAGTTTTGCTTTTTGTGCCGGCACTTGATCGGGCCAGTGAGAAAAGGTATTCGATCTCAACATCATCAAGCTGCAGAGCTCTAGCGATGGCGTTTAGCACACTGTCTGATGCGCCATCTAAATTGCCCCGCTCGAGGCGAATGTAATAGTCAGCACTGACCCCAGCCAGCATGGCAACCTCTTCGCGACGAAGACCTGCGACTCTTCGATTAGCGCCAAAACTTGGCAGCCCAGCGTCTTCGGGACTCAGGCGCGCGCGCCGTGAAACCAGGAATTCTTTGATGGTTGCTTTGGAATCCATGACACCACCATACGGCCTAAAAATGTCACCTGACAGGTATTGCGATAACCCGTAACAATAGGAACTGCTCGGTGTCTAGTTTCAGTGAGCCAGGAGGTTCAAAATTGAACCACCGAGAGTTTTAAGGAGCAGACATGAAGGCAACATTCCTCTATGGAGCAGGCGATGTTCGGGTTGAAGAAGTAGCGCAAGCAAAAATTGAAAAACCGACTGATGCCGTAATTCGCACTGTTGTGGCTTGTGTTTGCGGCAGTGACCTGTGGGATTATTACGCCAAGCAGCCTGCGGAGACTGGCGTGCCTAAGGGCCATGAGGTGCTCGGAGAAATTGTTGAACTCGGAGCCGAGGTAAAGAATCACAAAATCGGTGACTTGGTTGTTATTCCGTTCGTGGCATCCTGCGGCTTTTGCGATTTCTGCCAAGCAAACCGTCAAACCTCTTGCAGAAACATTGAATACTTCGGACACGGTGGCGGGGCCGCTTGCCAGGCAGAGTTTGTTCGCATACCTTGGGCCGACGGAACAGCGGTTAAGGTTCCGGTTGACGCCAATTCGCCACTGATTCCATCTATGTTGACTCTCTCGGATGTTCTATGCACCGGCTATCACGCAGCCGTTTCTGCGGGAGTTCAACAGGGCGAGACCGTTGTGGTTATTGGTGATGGTGCTGTTGGCCTATCTGCCGTGATTGGCGCAAAAAAGCTAGGTGCTGAGCGAATCATTCTGGTTAGTAGCCACGAACCTAGAGCAAATCTTGGCCGTGATTTTGGTGCCACTGACATTGTTTCGGAGCGCGGCGAAGAGGGAATTGCGCGAATTATGGAATTGACCAACGGTGATGGCGCCCCTCGAGTGCTAGAAGCAGTCGGAAAGCAAGATGCCATCGACATGTCTATTGCTGTCACCTGCGACTATGGATTCATTGGCCGCGTTGGCGCAGCTCAATACGAGAACATGCCGTTGAATTTCGGAACAATCATGCGAAACATCGGTGTATATGGTGGCGTTGCTCCCGCTCGTGCCTATATTGAGCCACTAATGCAAGACATTCTTGACGGCAAAATCAACCCTGGAAAAGTCTTTGATCTAAGTGTCTCGATTGACAACATCGCAAGTGGTTATAAGGCCATGGCTGACCGAGTTGCCATCAAGACCCTAGTCACTTTTTGATTTCTGACCGAAAGAAGACCTGGGCATCTTGAAAAAACGAATTATCGGGCAGGGCCTTGAGGTCTCTGCAATTGGTCTCGGCTGCATGGGCTTGAGTGGGTCATACGGCCCGATTCTTGACCGCGCAGAAAGCAACCGATTTTTGCGCGATGCCGTTGAACGCGGTGTGACTTTCTTTGATTCAGCCGAGGTATACGGGCCTTTTTTGAACGAAGAAATCGTCGGCGAGGGCCTCAAGCCAGTGCGAGATCAGATTGTGCTGGCTACCAAGTTTGGTTTTGCCTATGACGGCAATGTGCCAGGTGCGCCGGATAGCAGCCGAACCAACATTCGCCGTGCGGTTGAGGGCTCATTAAAGCGTCTACAGACTGACTACATCGATCTTTATTATCAGCACCGCGTTGACCCGAACACTCCTATTGAAGAGGTCGCTGAGACCGTAAAAGAGCTGATTGCCGAGGGCAAAGTTAAGCACTTTGGACTTTCAGAAGCGGGTGCCAACACCATTCGCCGTGCTCACGCCGTGCAGCCGGTGACCGCCCTGCAGAGTGAATACTCGCTGTGGTTCCGCAATCACGAAAAAGAGATTATTCCGACCCTAGAAGATCTGGGCATTGGCTTTGTTCCGTTTAGTCCACTTGGCAAGGGCGTGCTCACCGGCACCGTGACCGCCGAGTCTACATTTGGCGACAATGACATCCGCGCAACCATTCCGCGCTTTCAACAAGATGTGATTCAAGAGAACCTGCGCCTTGTTGACGAGCTAAAAGCGGTTGCCGCCGATATGGGCATTAGTCCGGCACAGTTAGCGCTAGCCTGGGTGCTCGCCCAAAAGCCATGGATTGTGCCGATTCCGGGCACTCGCCGCACCGAGCGCCTCATCGAAAACATCGGTGCCGTTGCCGTTGAATTCAGCGCAGCAGAAGTCGAACGCATCAACAAGATTGCCGCCGAAATTGTAATTCAGGGCGATCGCTACAACGCTTTCCAGGCGTCGCGCGTAGGCCTTTAAACAGCATGCATAAACCCCGACCAATTGGTCGGGGTTTATGCATTGAGAGCTATTTAGTGGCTAGATTCCTTGACTGCCCAAGGTCTGACCACAATCAGATAAATCATGAACCCGAGCCCCATAGCCATCAGAATATTGCTGCCATAACCCAGTGATGTGCTGCGGTCGATAGCGGTGAAATATGGCCCGGCAACAGTGGTGGCCACATAGCCACCAGCGCTCAGCAGTGCAGAGGCGGTGCCAGCCTCCGATCCGTGATTTGCCATCGCTAGGGTTTGCAAAAGGGTGAACTGGAAACCGAAGCAGAATAGCCAAGCGAAGGTGATAGCTTCGACGACAGCAAATGGAGCATGGTTGACGCCGGCATAAACCAAAGCTGAACCAACAATCAAAGACATTGTTAGGCCAGCGGTCAGAACCCATTGAGGAGCAAAGCGCTTGGCTAGCCAGGTTGAAATCTGAATTCCGACGTATGCGCCGATCGAATTAAGGGCCAGCCAGTAACCGATCTGTTCGGCCGGCACCGCAAAGCTTTCGGTATAGACCAGAGGCAGAACGGCAAGATAGCCGAACTGAGCAATGCTTAGCACCATCTGAACGATGACCAAGCCGGTGTAGTTTCGGTCTGACAAAACTTTTTTGAAACCCTTGAGCATGCTGGCCAAATCGACCTTCTGCTTGCCCTCAAAGTGCAGGGTCTCGGGCAAGACCTTAATAGCAACCAGAACCAGAATCGCGCCATAAACAGCAATCGCTAGTGCAAGTCCGCGCCAATCGGTAAAGAGAATTGCAAACGAACCCGAAGAAGGCGCCAGCACCCAAGATGCCGCAGCCACCAAGAACAACTGCCCCATAGCGGTGAAAAGTTTTTTGCCCTCGTAGAGGTCGCGAACCATGGCCAGGCCAACCACATAGATCCAGGCGCCGGCAATGCCCTGGCCGACTTTGGCGAGCTGAAATAAGAAGATGTTCGTTGAAAGCGCGAGCAACACGGTGGCTACGACATATCCAATACCACCATAAATAAGAGGCTTGCGGCGGCCATAGGCATCGCTGATTGGGCCGGCCAACAAGAAACCGATCGTGAAACCCAGGGTGAATGCGCTCAGGCTTAGTTGAACGCCAGCAATGTCGCTATTAAGGTCGACTGCGATCTGCGGAAAAGACGCCAGATACGGGTCAACGGTAAATGGGCCCAGTGTTGAGAATGCGCCAATTAGAGCTAGCAGGCCGAAGCCGGTTTTTTTGGTCAAGTCGTTGCCTAACGATTGCAGGATGGTTCCACAGATTTTGAATAGGTGTGACCAGTATTTAGGGTAGCTAGCGAAAGCCAGCTGCTGCTATTGGTTGCTGAAAGCCGCATCGAAAGATGCGGTTGGCAACTCCCAAAGTAGTGAACGGATGTATCCGACGGCTTCTTTAGCGCCGTGAAGGCGGTTCATGCCGGCGTCTTCCCATTCGATAGAGATTGGGCCCTTGTAGCCAATTGATTCCAACGCACGGAAAGAGTCTTCCCAAGGAACATCGCCGTGACCAGTAGAAACGAAATCCCAGCCGCGACGAGGGTCTCCCCATGGCAAGTGTGAGCCCATAACGCCGGCGCGGCCGTTTTGTGGGCGCATACGGGTGTCTTTGCAGTCAACGTGATAGATGCGGTCTTTGAAGTCAACGATGAAACCAACCGGATCGATGTTCTGCCACATCATGTGCGATGGATCCCAGTTGAATCCAAAGGCTTCGCGGTGGTTGATCGCCTCGAGAGTGCGAACGCTTGACCAGTAGTCATAGGCGATTTCACCCGGGTGAACCTCGTGCGCGAAACGAACGCCCTCGGCGTCGAAGACATCAAGGATCGGGTTCCAGCGGTTTGCAAAGTCTTCGAAGCCTTGCTCGATTCGGCTAGCCGGCACCGGCGGGAACATCGCGACATACTGCCAAATGTTTGAACCGGTGAAGCCAACCACGGTGTCGACACCAAGCTTGCGAGCCACGCGCGCAGCGCGCTTCATGTCTTCAGCGGCACGCTGACGAACACCCTCGGCATCGCCATCGCCCCAAACATAAGGGCGAAGGATGGCCTGGTGGCGGAAGTCAATAGGGTCATCGCAAACTGCCTGTCCGGCGAGGTGGTTTGATATTGCGAAAGTCTTGAGGCCATATTTATTCAGGATGTCTAGACGCGACTGAACATAGGCATCGTCTTCATCTGCACGAGCTAGATCCAAGTGATCGCCTGATGCTGCTATTTCGAGGCCGTCATAACCCCACTCGGCTGCAAGTTTGGCAACTTCTTCAAACGGCAGGTCAGCCCACTGCCCGGTGAACAGGGTTACTGGGTGAGATGACTTTGACATTCTTTACTCCGCTTTCTTTGTTGCTTTAGATCTGAATCCAGTTGTGAGCCTTTGCGGATGCCACAACAGCCGAGGTCACCTTTGATGCTCGAAGACCGTCTTCAAAGGTTGGCAGACCATCTGGCACCTGGCCACGCACTGCAGCGTATGTATCGCGAACGAATGCTGCAAAAGCGTCCACGTATCCCATTGGGTGGCCCGAAGGCACAACCGATAGTCGATTTGCCTCTGGTGAATTCTGCGAGTCGTCACGCGGAATTACCATGCTGCCTGCGCGTCGTCCGACCCAAATAGTCTCAGGGTGTTCCTGGTTGAATTCGATGCTCTCGTTGGCACCGGCGATGTCAAGCAGCAGGCGGTTTTTGCGACCTGGGGCAACCTGCGAAACAAAAAGGTTTCCTATGGCGCCGCCCGCTGTTTTGAAAACCACAGTTGCCTCATCTTCGGTCTCAACCTTGTTGCCGCCACGAGTTGGGTGCACGGTGCTGGTCGCTGAGCTCAGCTCAACGATTCGGTCACCGATGATGAACTCCATCAGGTCAACTAAGTGCGATCCGATGTCAGCAAATGCGCGCGATGCTCCTCCGTCAGCCGAACTCACGCGCCAGTTGTTGTCACTAGCCTCGAGCAGCCAGTCCTGAAGATATGAGCCACGGATGCTGAAGATGCGGCCGGTGGTTCCGTTTGCAACGCGAGCCCTGGCCTCTCGAGCCAGCGGGTGAAAGCGGTAGACAAACGGCACTGTTGCAACCAGGTTTGAGTTGCGAGCTGCTTCGGCTACGCGCTCGGCCTGGGCCGAATCAATTGCCAGTGGCTTCTCGCAAATTTGGTGCTTGCCTGCCGCAATGGCGACTAATGCCAATTCGGCGTGTGAGTTATTTGGAGTGCAAATGTGCACCAAATCGATGTCGTCTGCGGCGATCAGTTCGGCAGCAGATGCATAGACCTTGGCAATGCCAAGTGCATCAGCGGCACGCTGACCGCTCTCGAGACTCGAAGACGCAATGGCAACCACTTCGGCTCCGGCAGCGCGGGCCGCGGCTGTGTGCACGCGCCCCATAAAACCGCCACCGATAATTCCGACGCGAATTGGCGTTGCCATGTTCTCCTCGATTATTTGATGGTTGGGTTGATTGGGTCCCAATCAACTGGCAGCGGACTAATTGGCTCAAGCGAAGACTTCACTTCAACCCACTGACCTGACTCAACAGCATCCTGAATTGAAAGCAAAACATCAAGCACGTGCAGCGCGATTTCACCTGGGATGCGAACCTGGCGGCCCTCGCGAATTGCCTGTGCCATTTCGGTGACACCGGTTCCTCGGCCATGAGTAGCTCCGGTCAGCTCGATCTTGCTGACGTCTTCTGGCTCGTTTCCGACGTGAAGCTCGCTGTCACCATCAAACATGTTTGGGTCTGGCAACGAGATAGTGCCCTCGGTGCCGTTGATCTCAACGAAGCCCATGCGGAATAGCGCCGACTCGAAGCTAAAGATGCACTGTGCGCTAGCGCCAGACTCGAACTCAATTAGGGCGCCGATGTGCGTTGGCACCTCAACCGGAAACTCGGTTCCAGCCTTTGGTCCGGTTGCGATAACACGGGTTGCCTTGGCCTTTGAGCCCAGCCCGGTGACGCGCTTGACGGCACCGAAAACTGCGACCAAAGTGCTGATGTAGTAAGGGCCCATGTCTAGCAACGGGCCAGCGCCCTTGGCAAACAAGAATTCTGGGCTCGGATGCCAAGCCTCTGGGCCACCAACCTGGAACATGGTCATGGCGCTCAGTGGCTTGCCAATTTTGCCCTCAGCAATTGCACGAAGACCGGTCTGAATTCCGCCACCCATGATGGTGTCAGGCGCAACGCAAACCAAAACTCCGGCCTTGCTCGCAGCCTCGGCTACCTTTTGAGCGTCCTCGCGACTGGTCGCATATGGCTTCTCGCTCCATACGTGCTTGCCAGCTGCTATGCACTTTAGGTCAACCTCAGCGTGAGCTGCAGGAATGGTTAGGTTAACCACGATTTCAACGTCTGGGTTGGCTAGAAGCTCGTCGACAGTTCCAGAACCAATCACGCCGTATTTGTCGGCCTGCGCCCTAGCGCGATCGGTATCAAGATCAGCTATGAAAAGAACTTTCACATCCGGAAAACGAACCAGATTGGTGAGGTATTGATCGCTGATGTTTCCGGCACCGATGAACCCGACGCCGACTGGGCCGGTCTTGCCGGTTGATGCGTTAGCCATTAGCGCGCCTCGTTTACGAATGTGAGCGATTGCTTGATGCCATCAAAGACATCGCCGCCAGTATAGAAGTCAAACTCAATTACAGGCAGTGCGTTTGGAGCAGCCGCCAAAACTTCGCGAACTGGAATCTGGCCCTGACCAGCAGGAACCTGAGCCTCCACGTTGCCGTCTTTAGTGCCGTCTTTCACGTGGATGGCGACAACGCGATCGCCAAGCTCGCGAAGCACCGCCGGGGCACTCTGGCCGCCGACCTCAACCCAGTAGGTGTCAATCTCAAGAACTACATCGCTGTCGAGCGCATCGATAAAGGTATAGAGCGCTGGGCGGCCATCAATAATGTTCGAGAACTCCCAGTTGTGGTTGTGATAGCCGATGGTCAAACCGTATTGCTTGGCCTTGGCATTGATCTCGTTGATTGATGCCGCAATCTTGAGCACGTCTTCTTTGTTTGTCCAGCGCTCTGGCACGGTGAATGGGTCGATAAGGGTCTTTACGCCGATTTTTGCGGCAGCGGCCAGCATCGGCTCATAGTCTTGATCGACCATCATGGCGTGCGCAGTTGGCGCCTTGAGGTTGTGCTTGGCTAATAGCTCGACGAACTCGTCGGCACGTTCGTGGAAACCGTATGGTTCAACCTGCGTAAAACCTGCTGCTACAACTCCGGCTAGCGCCGCGTCAAGATTTTCTGCAACTGCATCGCGAACGGTGTATAGCTGCACTGAAGGCTGCTGCTTAGACATAAGGGTCTGCTTTCTTTAGATCTTTGAGATCGATAATTCGGTGTTGAAAATTTGAGCTGACTGGGCAGCTGAGTTTGGCAAACTAACCCTTAACTGCACCATCCATAACACCAGCGACAAACTGCTTGGCAGTCAGCACGAACAAAACCATTAGTGGCGCTGCCATAACCAGAGAACCACCAATGATGGTCGGATAGTCAGGGTTATTGGCGCTGTTGAGCTGAGAAACTGCAACCTGGGCGGTGAAGTTATCCGGAGTCTGAGTCACGATAAGTGGCCAGGCGAAGTCATTCCATGCGGTCAAGAACGCAAACAAGCCGAGCACGAAAGCCGTAGACCGAACCAGCGGAAAAGCCAGGCTCCAGTAGATTCTGAAGAATCCGGCGCCGTCCACTGAGCCTGAGTCAATAAGCTCCTGTGGCACGTTTGAAACCATGGCTTGGCGCATCCAGAACACACCGAACACCGACGCCAAATAAGGCAAGATCAGTGCGGCCAGGGTGTCAATCAAGCTCAGGTTTGCCATCAAGAGATATAGCGGGATGATGCCCAGCTGAACCGGAATCATCAGGAACAAAAGCACCAGAGTGAAAAGCGCCTGGTTGCCACGGAAGCGTAGTTTTGCGAATGCAAATCCGGCTAGTGATGAGGTGAAAACCTGGATTACTGCGATAACGATTGAAACAACAAATGAGTTTCGAAATACAACACCGATGTTAAACATTTCGGTGATGTGAGCCCAGGTCGACGGCCAATTGTCGCCCGGAGTCACACGTGGTGGAATCGAAGCGATAACGCTGTTGTCAGCCGAGCCGACGACATACATCCAGTAAAACGGGAACAGTGCAAGCAGGGCGGTGATAGCCAGCATTCCGTATAGCGATGGCTGTTTTAGCCAAGAGAAACTGATTTTCATTATTTGTCTGCCTTTACGAGCTTGCTGCTGATCAAGAAGTTAATTGCCGCGATGATTGCGATGATCACAAACAGACCAATCGCTACCGCCGATGAATAACCGAGCCTCATTTGGGTGAAGGCCTGGTTGAACATGTATAGGGTCAGGGTGCTGAACTGTCCATCGGTTCCACCTGCATAGCCGCCACCGAACTGATAAGGCTCAGCAAAGATCTGAAGTCCACCGATGGTTGAAGTGATCAACGCAAAGAAGATGGTTGGGCGAATCTGCGGAATGGTGATGTTGAAGAACTGAGAAATCTTCGAAGCACCATCGACCTCTGCGGCTTCATATAGCTCCTGAGGGATTGACTGAAGGGCGGCCAAGAAAATAAGGGTGTTGTAGCCGGTCCAGCGCCAGTTCACCATCACGGCAATTGCAATGTGGCTAGGAAGCGTGTCTGCATGCCAAGGGATAGGGCCAACGCCAAGAAGGCCAAGAGCCCAGTTCATCATTCCACCGTTATCGGCGAACATTGCGCCGAATACCAGTGCAACGGCCACGGTTGAGGTGATGAATGGGAACAAGATGACCGCACGCCAGAAGGTGCGGAGTTTGAGAGTTTTGGCATTCAACACAACCGCAAGAAGCAGCGCAGCAATCAGCTGAGGGAATGATGACAAAACAAAGATGCTCAAGGTGTTGCCGAGAGACTGGTAGAACTGTGGGTCCTGAACCAGATTGATGTAGTTATCTAGACCAACCCACTCTTGGGTGCCTAGTAGATCCCAGTTATAAAACGAGACATAGAAAGTGAAAATAATCGGAAGTAGGCCGAATATTCCGAAAAGGATGAAGAAGGGTGAGAGGAATCCGAAAGCGGCTCGACTCTCTGCCTTTCTAGAAATGTGTACCTTGTTGCTCAATTTTTTGGCCTTTGGTCTGGTGCGGATTTTGTAGTTGAGGTTCTGAATCTTGCTCCTGTATTAGTGGGGTGCCGATCGAAATCGACACCCCACCAATCCAAGGAGAGTGGTGCAGTGTTACTTAGAAGCGCCTACGTTCTTCTTGATTTCGGCGATTGCTGCATCCCAGGCGTCGTCACCGGTCTTCTTGCCCTGAGCAACAGTGGCAAGTGCGTCACGGAATGAGGTCTGGATGGTAGCTGACTTGGTGCCGTAGATAGCTGGCTTCAAGGTTGCAACAGATGAAGAGTAGATCTTTCCAACTGGTGCGTTCTGGAAGTAAGCATCCTTGTATGAAGTCACCGCGGTGTCCTTTAGGGCAGCAACTGCTGATGGGAAGTTGCCCTTGGTTAGGAAGATGGTCTTCTGCTGTGCTGGGGCTAGTAGCCACTTCACGAAAGCAGCTGCTTCCTTAGGGTGCTTGGTTGACTTCGAAACGGTGACCCATGAGCCACCCCAGTTGCCGACCTTGCCAGGAACGTTTGCAACGTTCCACTTGCCCTTTAGGTCAGGAGCGATGCCCTTGATCATAGTTAGCATCCATGACGGAGCAAGAACTGAAGCTGCGTCGCCGTTAGCGATTGCAGTGTTCCACTCGGTGCTGAAGATGTTTGCTGAACCTGAGTATGGAGCCATTGCGACACCAACGTTCCAAGCATCCTGAACTGCCTTGCTTGATTCGTAAACGAGGCTGCCGTTAGCTGCATAGAACTGCTGCTGGCTCTGGTTTAGAACGCCACCGAAGATACCTTCGGTTGAGTCAGCAAACTTCTTGCCAGTCTTTGCGGTGTACTTCTTCGCAGTTGCGATGTAGCCGTTCCAGCCGGTCTTTGCCCATAGAGCTGATACAGCTGCTGGGTCAGAAGGAAGGCCAGCCTTCTCGAATAGGTCGGTGCGGTAAGCAAGCGCCATGCCGCCTACGTCAGTTGGCAAACCAAGGATGGTGCCGTTCTTAGCAACAGCTGGGTTCCAGCGCCATGCTAGGTAGTCCTTCTTTAGAGCTGCGCCGCCGTAGTTGCGTAGGTCTAGGAACTTGTCTGGATACTGGACGAAGTAAGGCATCCAGCCACCCTCGATACCGTTGATGTCGCTACCCTTGCCTGAAGCAAGTGCGGTCAATAGACCCTGGTGGTGAGCGTTGTACTCAGATGACTTCTCAACGATCTTGATGTTTGGGTTTAGCTTCTCGTACTTCTTGAAAAGCTCCTTGAATCCCATGTCGCCCCAGTCACCGAAGGTGAGGGTAACAGTTGCGGCCTGTGCTGGGGCAGCGGTGATGCCTGCGCCCAGAAGACCAAGAACAATCGCTGACGCGACTGATGCTTTGCCGAACTTCTTCATTATTTTTCCTCCAAGGAAATAACCTGTATTAGTGGCGACGGTACTCGTCGTTGAAAATGAAGTTATTCTGAAAACCATTCAGTTAGCAAGTTTTCGCGATAACGGTTTTATAAACATTGTTTTTGGACAGGATTTAAAGTGGCTCAATCAACAAAACGAGGTCCCTATGCAAAGGGAGAACTCAAGCGCGAAGAGATTCTTGACCATGCCGTTGAGGTGTTTGGCAAGTATGGCTACCACGCGACCTCGATGCGGGAGATTGCAAGCGCTTGCGGACTCAGCCAAGCCGGATTGCTGCACTACTACCCAAACAAAGAGGTGTTGCTGTTGGCACTCGTGGATCGAAGAGAGGCCGCTCAGTCAACCAACGCACCTCGCGAACTAGAGCTTTGGGTGAATGACACTTTGAGACAAGAAGCCCAAAACAGAGAGCAAAAGTCGCTTACACAGCTTTGGGCCAACCTCGTAGGTGAGGCAACTGACCCCGCATTTCCGGCGCATGAATATTTTCTAAAGCGCTATCGAAACACCAGAGCGACCTTTGCAAACCAGATTGCCAGGGTGAGCGGTCGAGATGAGCCAACCGAAGAGGACAACATTAAGGCTGCATTGTTAGCGGCGATCTGGGATGGTCTTCAAAACCAGTGGCTACTTGATCCAAAGTTTGACATGAAGCGACCTTTTGAATACGCCCTAGCAATGCTGACCAGATATTCACAATATAAATAACAGTTTGGTAAAACCACTCATACGAATGGTTTTGACTTAAATTTCTTGCTAGGTTAGCGGCATGACCGACTTCGAACCTGCCATTCAAGATCTACTGTCCCGCATCCCGCTAGCAAAAAAGGTGCAGCTTCTCTCCGGAGAAGACGCCTGGACTACTCTGGCGATCGATGAAGTCGGTCTTCGCAAAATGACTCTCTCAGACGGACCTAGCGGTGTCCGTGGACCTAAATGGGACGAACGTCACAAGTCATTGACCCTGCCATCAGCTACATGTACCTCGGCAACCTGGGATCTTGAGCACCTATACGCAATTGGCGTGATCAGTGCAAATGAAGCCCGAAGCAAAGGTGTTGATGTCGTCCTAGGGCCAACCATCAACCTTCACCGATCGCCAAGGGGCGGTCGTCACTTTGAGGCCTACAGTGAAGATCCTCTTTTGAGCGGAAAGCTTGCGGCTTCATACATTAAAGGCGTTCAAGATAACGGTGTCGCTGCAACGCCAAAGCACTACATCGCAAATGACAGCGAAAATGACCGCATGAACGTAGACGTTCAGGTAGACGAGCAGACACTGAATGAGCTTTACCTAGCGCCTTTCGAAATCGCAGTTCGCGAGGCAAAGGCGTGGGCCATTATGGCTTCGTATAACAAGGTGAACGGCACCACCGCAACCGAGCACGCACTGCTAGAAAATCCACTTCGAAGTGAGTGGGGCTTTGATGGCGTTGCTATGAGTGACTGGACCGCGGTTCGCTCGGTTGAGGAATCAGCAAACGCGGCTCTGGATCTTGCAATGCCAGGACCAGACACCCCTTGGGCGGCAGGGCTACTAGCTGCTGTTGAAAGTGGCTTGGTATCTGAGTCGACAATTGATGCCAAGGTCGGAAATATTCTGACTTTAGCCAAACGCGTTGGGGCTTTGGGTTCTTCGGCAGCAAAGTCTGTTGCGAAACTGGATGCTCGTGCTGTTATTCGCAAGGTTGCAAGTGATGGATTTGTACTGGTTGAAAACAATGGAATTCTGCCGCTAAAAACCAGCACTCGTTCAATTGCCGTAATTGGCTCACACGCTTTTGAAGGAAGAATTGGCGGTGGAGGTTCTGCAACCACCATTCCGCACAACCCGATTTCACCACTTAAGGGTTTGGCTAGCAATTCTCCTGCAGGTATAAGCGTCAAGAGCACTGTCGGATATCACTCTGTTGATGAAATGTATGACCTGCCACTAGATCAAATACAAGCACCTTCAGGCGAGCACGCCATCGAAATTCATTGGATCGATGAAAAGGGCTCGACTCTGCTTGTTGAAGATCGTTTCGCCGGCCGATACATAGGCATGGCTGAGCCTGTTTCCGATGCGACCAAAACCATCATCGGACGCACTAAATTTACGGCCATTGAGTCTGGCGCTCACCGTTTCGGAATTTCTGGTACCGGATTCATCAAAGTTCGCGTAGATGGCGAGGTTGTACTGGACGTCGAGAGCCCACTGGTTGGAACCGACATCCTTGAGGCATTGCTTGCGGCACCTGAAAAGCATGTTGACGTTGAGCTTCAGGCTGGGCAATCCATTGACCTCGAGTACGAATACACAAAGGACTTCCCGTTCGAGTTTTTCGCCATCGGAACTTTCTTTGGCTATCGGGCTCCAAGACTTGACCCAGAAATTGACCTTCAGTTGGCAGTGGATGCCGCTCGAACCTCAGATGCGGCTGTCGTTGTGGTGGGAACAACTTCGCATGTCGAATCAGAAGGCTTCGATCGCAGTTCACTTGAACTCCCAGGCCGTCAGAATGAACTTATTAGAGCAGTTGCGGCCGTAAATCCAAACACAATTGTGGTGATCAACGCAGGCAGCCCAGTAGAGATGCCTTGGCGAAAAGATGTTGCCGCTGTATTGCTAACTTGGTTCCCCGGCGAGGAATATGGCAATGCACTTGCAGATGTTATCTATGGAGCAAGCGAGCCGGGCGGTCGCCTTCCAACCACTTGGGGTGAGACCTTGGCTGACGCTCCAGTTAGCAACACCGACCCAGTCAACGGGGCTCTGGTTTACAGCGAAGGTCTGAACATTGGCTATCGCGCTTGGGCCAAGTCTGGCAAATCACCTGCATATCACTTTGGCTACGGTCTTGGCTATACCAGCTTTGAAATCAGCAACCTTAGTGTTACGGCTGGCCCTGAGCAGAGCGCCACTGTTGAAGTTGATTTGACCAATACTGGTGAACGCGATGGCAGTGATGTGGTGCAGGTCTATCTTCGCCGACGCAACAGCGCGGTGGCTAGGCCTGAGTTTTGGCTAGCTGGCTTTGCAAAGGCAAAGGTTATGGCCGGTCAGAGCAAGCGCATCAAAATCGATTTGGATTCTCGACGATTCGCTCACTTCGCCAACGGCGAATGGCAGATCGAATCTGGAGAATTTGAGGTGCTGGTTTCACGCAGCGCCGACTTGACCAACTCCCTCGGGGGTGGAGTGCAGATTTAGTCCTTTCTGCAAACAAAAAAGCCCGGTGCGAGAGCCGGGCTTTTTTCTGTCGAGATGGCTTTGCTAGAAACCAGATTCGTCTGTTTCTGCTGAACTTTCAGACCCTGATGCGGCTGACGCTGCGGCAGGTGCACCAACTGTCGCAACCTCGCGAACCTGGTTGTCAAAAGTGAATTCGCCATTGACGAAGTCAACCTTGACGTGGCTCGAGTTCTTGAGCTCGCCGTGCAGGATTTTTTCGCTGAGCTTGTCTTCTACCTCGCGCTGAACAGCACGACGCAGTGGTCGAGCACCTAGCGCTGGTTCAAAGCCAATCTCAATCAAGCGATCTTTGGCCGCTGGCAAAACCTCAAGGGTCATGTCGCGGTCTTCTAGGCGCATAGCCAAACGCTTGACGAACAGGTCAACAATCTGAACCAGCTCAGGCTTGGTGAGCTGAGGGAACACGATGGTTTCGTCGACGCGGTTCAAGAACTCAGGCTTGAAGTTCTTCTTGAGCTCTTCGTTGACCTTGCCGCGCATGCGCTCGTAGTCGTTGGAATTGTCGCCCTCTAGTGTGAAGCCCATGGCGCCGCGAGCGATGTCGCGGGTGCCTAGGTTGGTGGTCATGATGATGATGGTGTTCTTAAAGTCAACAATGCGACCCTGACCATCGGTCAAGCGACCCTCTTCAAGAATCTGAAGCAGCGAATTGAAGATGTCTGGGTGAGCCTTTTCGATTTCGTCAAAAAGAACCACGCTGAACGGCTTGCGGCGAACCTTCTCGGTTAGCTGACCGCCTTCTTCGAAGCCGACGAAGCCCGGAGGGGCACCGAATAGGCGGCTAACGGTGTGCTTTTCGCCATATTCAGACATGTCGAGTGAAATCAGCGCGCCCTCGTCGTCGAACAAGAACTCGGCCAGCGCCTTGGCTAGCTCGGTCTTGCCAACACCGGTTGGGCCGGCAAAAATAAACGAACCAGATGGGCGGTTCGGGTCTTTTAGGCCCGCGCGCTGACGGCGAATCGACTTTGAGATCGCAGCAATTGCATCCTCTTGACCAATCACGCGCTTGTGCAGTTCGTCTTCCATAAAGATCAGCTTGGCGCTTTCTTCTTCGGTCAGTTTGAAAACCGGGATGCCGGTGGCCTGTGCCAAAACTTCGGCAATCAAGCCCTCGTCGACCAAGCCGGCAGCAGCCACGTTGCCCTGGCGATACTGCTTCTCCATCTTTACGCGCTCGATGTTGAGCTTCTTTTCTTCGTCGCGCTTTGCGGCAGCAAGCTCATAGTTTTGGCCTTCGATGGCCTCTTCTTTTTCTTTCTTGATAGCCGCAATCTGAGCTTCGATTTCTTTTAGCTCAGGTGGTGAAGAAAGAATCGATAGACGAAGGCGCGCACCGGCCTCATCGAGAAGGTCGATCGCTTTGTCTGGCAAGAATCGATCGGTGATGTAGCGGTCGCTTAGCTGTGCAGCAGCAACCAACGCCTGATCGGTGATTGAAACTTTGTGGTGAGCCTCATAGCGATCGCGCAAACCCTTGAGGATGCTGATTGCCATTGGCAGGGTTGGCTCGTTGACCATTACCTGCTGAAAACGACGGGTTAGCGCAGCATCTTTCTCGAAGTGCTTGCGGTACTCATCGAGAGTGGTGGCACCGATGGTCTGCAGTTCGCCGCGAGCAAGAAGCGGCTTCAAGATTGAAGCGGCATCGATAGCGCCCTCGGCTGCACCGGCACCGACCAAGGTGTGAATCTCATCGATAAAAGTGATGATGTCGCCGCGGGTGCGAATCTCTTTGGTGACCTTCTTCAGGCGCTCTTCAAAATCTCCGCGATAACGCGAACCGGCGATCAGTGAGCCCATGTCTAGGGTGTAAAGCTGCTTGTCTTTTAGTGTCTCTGGCACGTTGCCGTTAACAATTGCCTGAGCCAGCCCCTCGACGACCGCGGTCTTGCCCACGCCAGGCTCACCGATAAGAATCGGGTTGTTCTTTGAACGACGGCTCAGAATCTGCATAACGCGCTCGATTTCGCGCTCTCGCCCGATAACTGGGTCAAGCTTGCCGTCGGCAGCCGCCTGAGTTAGGTTGCGACCAAATTGGTCAAGAATCTGTGAGCCCTTTTGCTCTTTGCCAGACTGATCGCCGCCAACATTGACGGTCTCTTTGCCCTGAAAACCAGAAAGCAACTGGATAACCTGTTGGCGAACACGGTTGGTGTCTGCCCCCAGCTTTGTGAGCACCTGAGCGGCAACTCCTTCGCCTTCGCGAATGAGGCCCAGCAATAGGTGCTCGGTGCCGATGTATGAGTGGCCAAGCTGCAGCGCCTCGCGAAGCGAAAGCTCGAGAACTTTTTTGGCGCGCGGAGTAAATGGGATGTGGCCGGTTGGTGCCTGCTGGCCCTGGCCGATGATTTCTTGCACCTGCTCGCGAACGCTGTCTAGGTTGATGCCCAGTGACTCAAGCGCCTTGGCGGCAACGCCCTCGCCCTCGTGAATTAGGCCAAGCAGAATGTGCTCGGTGCCGATGTAATTGTGGTTCAGCAGCTTGGCTTCTTCTTGAGCCAGCACAACAACTCGACGAGCCTTGTCGGTGAACTTTTCAAACATCATTTACTCCTTGCGAAGCCTGTGAATACAGGCGTCTAGAAATGATGTTAGTTAGGCTTTATCGCCTTTTGGGGTCTGTTCGCTCACAGCTTGAGCGGCACGCATTTCGGCTTCCATCTTCTGATAGACCTTGCGCTCGGTCTTGTCAGCGTTCAGGATCGATCGCATAATCACCCAGAACAATAGGCCGACCAATACCGGTGGAATCAAAGACATAAAAGCGTCTCCGAGCCAGCTCCATGCATCCATGCGGTTCTCCTATTTCGGTTTGTTGAAACTAATGCCTGGGTAGAGCTACTTGACTAGTGGGAACATGATGGTCTCGCGAATGCCGAGGCCGGTTAGCGACATCAGCAGGCGGTCGATGCCCATTCCCATTCCACCTGACGGTGGCATGCCGAACTCAAGAGCTTTCAAGAAGTCTTCGTCTAGCTTCATGGCCTCTGGGTCGCCAGCTGCGGCCAGGGTGACCTGCTCAACAAAGCGAGCGCGCTGAATGACTGGGTCAACCAACTCTGAATAGCCGGTTGCCTGCTCGTATCCTCGAATGTATAGATCCCACTTCTCGACCACACCATTCTTGCTGCGGTGGTCGCGGGTTAGTGGTGAGGTATCAACCGGAAAATCGATAACAAAGGTTGGGTTGACCAGGTCGGTCTTCACAAAGTGCTCCCAAAGCTCTTCGACATACTTGCCGGCTAATGGGTGGTCGATTTCGATGCCAACCTTGTCGGCCAGCTTCTTTAGCTCGGCCATCGAGGTTTCTGGGGTTACCTCAACGCCAGCTGCCTCAGAAAGTGACTCATACATCGAGATGCGTGGCCAGTTGCCCGATAGGTCGTTGATTTCGCCGTTTTCAAGCTCAACCTTGTGGGTACCGAAGACATCCATGGCAGCGTTTTGAATCAGCTGCTGAGTTAGGTCGGCGATGCTGTCGTAGTCGCCATAGGCCTGATATGCCTCGAGCATCGCGAACTCAGGTGAGTGAGTGCGGTCGGCACCCTCGTTTCTAAAGTTGCGGTTGATCTCGAAAACGCGATCGATGCCGCCCACCACAGCGCGCTTCAAGAACAGCTCAGGTGCGATACGCAAGAACAGTTCGGTGTCGAATGCGTTTGAGTGGGTCTTGAAAGGGCGGGCCGAAGCGCCACCGTGAATAGTCTGCAGCATCGGGGTTTCAACCTCGATAAAGCTCTGCTGGTCAAAAGTGCGGCGCAGTGACTGCATAACCTTTGAGCGAATCTGCACTACCTCACGGGCGCGGTCACGAACAATCAGGTCAACATAGCGGTGACGAACGCGGTATTCCTCGCCAAGCTCGTTGTGCAGGTTAGGCAGTGGACGAATGGTCTTGGCGGCCATCTTCCACTCGTCTACCAAAATTGAAAGCTCGCCGCGCTTTGAGGTGATGACCTCACCGGCCACAAAAATGTGGTCGCCTAGGTCAACCAGTTCTTTATAAAGCTCAAGCTGCTCTTCGCCGACCTTGTCTAGCGAAAGCATGGCCTGAATGCGAGTGCCGGTGCCGGCCTGCAGGGTGGCAAAACAAAGCTTGCCGGTGTTGCGCTGAAACACGATGCGACCAGCAAGGGCAACCTTGTCACCGGTGGCGACGTCGATTTCAAGATCCGGGTATGCCTCTCGCACCTGATCGATGGTGTGAGTGATTGGCAGGCTCACCGGATAGGCGTCGTTGAGCTCGTTTAGGCGCTCGCGCTTGGCCAAGCGAACGGCAATCTGCTCAGGCAGATCCTGTTCTTCGTCTTGTTCAACAGCGTTAACTGCAGTGGTCTCGTCGCTCATGCGGCGCTCCTAAAACTTAATTTCTAGATTGTCGATCAAACGGGTTTCGCCCACCTTTGCGGCGATGAGCAATCGGGCCCGACCGGTGAAGTCATCATCGATTGATTCAAACGATTCACTATCGACAAGTGCAATGTAATCAAGTTTAGCCTCAGGCACCTTGGCTAGCTCTGCGTTCACGGTTATCAGAACAGCCGAAGGCCTCGCTCCTGCCGCGGCATCATGTTCGCCGGCACGAAGTGCGGCGATCAAACCGGTGGCGACTTGGCGCTGGTGCTCGGTCAAATAGCGATTGCGACTCGACATTGCGAGGCCCGACTCTTCACGCACGGTTGGGGCTTCATACATGCTGATTTGTTCAAAATCATGCGCCACCATTTGGCGAATTAGAGCAACCTGCTGGGCATCCTTGGCTCCAAAAACTGCGATGTCGGGCTTCACCAAATCAAAGAGTCTGGCCACCACAGTGAGCATGCCGTCGAAGTGCCCGGGGCGGCTGGCGCCTTCGTATAGGTCGCCGATTTTGCCGGCATGCTTGGTGTTTTTGCCACCGTTCGGATAAATCACGTCGACTGTTGGTGCCCAGAGCAGATCGGCACCGACGCTTTGCAGCAGCTCGGCATCTGCGACTAGGTCACGAGGGTATTTCTCAAAGTCTTCGGCTGGGCCAAACTGCAGCGGGTTCACAAAAATAGAGACCACGACAAAATCGGCGTTATCCCGGGCCTGGCGAACCAGCGAAAGATGCCCCTCGTGAAGCGCACCCATGGTTGGCACGAACGCGATGCGCTTTCCGGCCGCGCGGGCGGCATCGATCACGTTGGCTAGCTCGTCAGCCGCGACAACCTGCTTCATGGCAACAGCTCGTCTGGGTCAAACGGCTGGTGGCCGGCGGCTAGTGCCTGGTCAACCGCGCTGCGCACAGCTGGGCCAATCACCGCACGGGCATGCTCGATGCCGATTTCTTCAAGCAGGCCGATAGCTTGATTGACAACCAGGGCCGAGAAACTGCTGGCCACTGACCAAGCTTCAAAATATTTAGCCCGGTGCTCACCTGAAATCACGATTGGCTCCGAACCCATATCGATCACCAAAGCTTGTGCAATTGGCACTGCCGGCTCGGGCGCGTCAACCGCAAAATAGCTTTCGCGCATTCGAAGCAGGTCGGTCGATTGAGTTCCGGTGAATTGCATCGCAGGGTGAATTGCCAACGGGATAATGCCGATCGGCAAACCTGGATTCAAGATCGAGTAGCCAAATTCGCCGGCAAAGTGGGCAACCATTTGCCCTGGCTGCCAGAGGTTCTCGGCGGTGAGTTCGTCGATCACGGTTTTAAGTTCGGCTGAAGGAACACCAAGCAGCACAAGGTCAGCGGCTTTCCAGTCTTCAAGCTGCACATGGCCGACCTCTTCGAGGGCTGCTGCAAAGGTGATTGCTGCAACGTCGTCGCCAATTAGCCCAAAAGTAAGTTTCGCCGCCATGATCGCCTATGCCGGTGTTGCCTCAGAGGCCGACTTTGAGCCGCCGCTGGTTTCGGCATTGCCGGCATCTGGAATCTTGCAGATTCGCTCGGTAATGACACCGGCAATTGACATCATGACCGCGGAGATTAAGCCAGCGACATTGAACCAGATGGAGTCAGCAATCACCGGTTGCGAGGCCTGAACTGCAACGGCACCTAGGTGCCATCCGGCAAAAAGCGAACCAGCGATTGCAGTTGCCTTGGCCAGCATCAAAACTCGAACCGCATAGAACGGGTCTACGCGCTTAGGTCTTGCCGCACTTGCCGCCGAACTAGCTTTGGCGAATTCACGAAGCGAACGGCGATAGCGAATGATCGGAATCGCTAACAGAAGCACAATCGCACCAATAATCGGCAGGGTCAAAATCAGGTTTAGGCCTGAGACCGGCACCTTGAAACCGGCTCCGATTGCTAGGCGAATCAGCAAATAGCTGCCGATTGCGGCAACTGCGGTTGCCACAATCAGGTGCAGAATTTTGGTCGGTTTCATAGAGATGCCTACTTTGCCAACCAGAGTTCGTTGCGCAATGGTTCGGCTAGCTCTTTGACCGAACCGTATCCAGGAAGCACTGCATCAGGCTCAATGTCAGCCCATGGAACCAATACAAAGGCGCGGTTATAAGCGCGCGGGTGTGGGATGGTCAGTTCTTTGCCCGATTTAATCTCGCTGCCAAAAACGATGATGTCGATATCAAGAGTTCGAGAACCCCAGCGCACCAGACGCACACGCCCGTGGTCATCCTCGATTTTGCGCACCAAAGCAAGGATCTCTTTTGGTTTGAGAGTGGTGTTCAGTCGAATAACACCATTGAGATATTTCGGTGCCGACTCATCGATTCCAGCCTCAGTCACAGCATGCGACTCATATAGCGGTGACAGAAAAACATTCTTAATGCCCTCAGTGGCGGCCAGTTGCTTGAGCGCCGATCGAATCTGACGACGTCGCTTGCCTAGGTTGCTGCCAATCCCCAAAATTACGTGGGTTGGTTCAGTCATTTAGCTCACGCTTGGCTTTGACGGTGATTGAAACATCCTGAAAATCGTATGGAATCGGTGCGCTTGGTTTGTGAACCGTGATCTCAGCTTTGAGGATTGGGCTCATTGGGCCACCAAAGTTGAGCACTAAATCAAGCAGACGCTGAGCCAGAGTCTCGATCAGGTCAACCGGCTCGTTGCGAACGTTTTCGACGATGGCCTGAGCCAAGGTTCCGTAGTGCACAGTGTCATTCAGGTTGTCGGTCATCGCAGCCTTGTTGCCCTGCATCCAAACCGTGGCATCAATGAAAAAATCTTGGCCATTTTGGCGTTCGAAATCAAAAACCCCATGGTGAGCAAAAACCCGAAGGCCTTTGATCTTGATCTTGTATTTCTCGGGGTTAATGTGCACGGCTTAACTCTGCCCGCTGGTTTGCTCTTGAGCAACTCGCAACGCTTCGACAATCGAAATTGCATCGCTGGTGGCAACCACATTGTGAACGCGAACACCCCAAAGTT
>JACCDN010465277.1_pt1 | contig 30142 bp, 30 predicted proteins | sample 7441691 | NCBI WGS metagenome assembly JACCDN01 (sample SAMN15323439, study PRJNA562643) | freshwater metagenome | isolation source: river surface water | place: USA:Blue River Watershed | collected 2017-08-16 | reverse complement strand
CCTCCAGAATCGTCACGAGCGCCAGACGTACGCCGAGGTGCGCGCGATCGTGGAACGCGAAAGCGCTTCCTCAACGATCTGGCTGTCCGACCGTTCAGACAAAATCGCCTTCCCTGTACGCGCCGCCACCTCACCGCTGCCGGCGGTGGGGGAGATCCGGCGCTTCTTGCAGGCGCGGACCCAACCCGTCTGGATCTACCGTCGCCCACCCAGTCAGGCGGAGCGCGATGCCTGGCGCGCGGAGGGGTTGGAGCTAATCGAGCGCCAACGCTTTGAGCGCGAGATGATTTATGAAGTGCGGTTGCGTGCGGGATATTGAGTTAAAGCGTTCTCTCGAGGACGGGCTATCTTGACGGAAGCCCCATTTTCCCCTAGGGTCCGACCTGACGCCTGAAAGGAGGCGACGGATGAAAAAGATTCAGATTCCCAAGCGGTTCCGTTCCTTTCAAGAGATGGTCGCACACGTCCGCAAAGAACGTCTTGCGGAACTCAAGGCGCGGTTCCCACCCTGCTGGGTCCCGCTGTTCTCGCCGAGCGCACATTCTGCCTCTAGGCTGCTGATGGGGCCTTTCATCATCCTGTTCCTGCTCTCCGTGTGCGCCGTGGTCATCTTCGCATATGATCAATTTGTTGCGCACTTTCCCATCAATCCGAATACGATCTCGGCGCTGTTCCTTCCATCGTTCCTGTGGTTCATCGTCTATGGCTGCTGTTCCTTGCTCGCCTGGCGCTGGGAGGACGCGCATCCGGATCATCCGTTTCGTTACGAATCCGCGCGCGAGGCCTACCGCTCCCAGCGCCTCGCGCCCGAGAACCTGTTCTGCGAGGCGCTCGACCGGTGGCGGACCTTCCTGAAGGGTGCGCTCGCGGATGAAGGGTCCGATCCCTCTTCCGGCTACCGCGATTCCGCTGGGCCCACGGGCGTTCGCGCCGAAGTCCTGTTCCAGGATGTCGATCGCATCCAGGTCGCTGCGTTCAAGCAGTTGTCCGTCATTCGAATGGCGGGCGGTCCGGAAGACTTCGCTCCCGAGGCCGAACGCCTCTACTCCCTTTCCCTCGCCAAGCTGCGCGCCACTTCCTCCCCCTGATCGGGGGAGGCTTTTTTCTTGGCGGAATGGCCTTCGGTATCTCTGCCCGCAGAACGTAATTAGCTCCGTCGCCAGGCGCTTGACCGGCTCGCGATTCACGCGGAGGCCCTCGACTTGCTCAGGGGCTACCTCGAGACAGGCGCCTCGCCGCTCATGGAAGAGGGGTATCGCGTTCCCGCTGGCGTCACGGGCGTCCGTGCGGAACTCGTACAGGAAGCGGGAGCCCTCTCGGAGGCGCTCACCCGTCCGGAAGCCTGCGTCCAGATGGGGGATTTGCTCTTCGTCCCCGAGACGGGCGGGTCGCTCGACCCGTCGAACCGATCCCTGGTCCCGCTCGAGGCTCGCTATGAGCAGATCGTCCGCGTGTTCGAGGAGACGGCTTCTTCCCGCTGATGGCGGGATTTTTTTATGCATGAAAAATGGCTGATACAAGCCAATAAATGGTCGATAATATTGACAAGATCAAGTTTTTCTGTTAGGATCATACGTTCGTCACCTGGAGGTCCGATCATGGCGAAGATTCATCCTCTCAAGCAGTTCAAGTCGTTCAGGGCCTTGGAGAAGCGTGTGCGGGTCGAGCGCGTCAAGGCGGTTCGCGCGGAACCCGCGATCCAGGGCGTGCGGCTCGTCGAGCGGTTTCAGGGGCCGCTGACGCTTTGTCTCATGTGCCTCTGTACGCTTCTGGTCGCTTCGGTTCCGTTTGCTGTCTGCGCCCCTACGTCGGCTGTGGATGTCGTCAGCTCGTTCCTACTCGAAAGCCATTGTTTTCTGCCTCTCATTTTCGTATTGTTCTTTACCGTCGTTCTTGTCTTTTGGATGGTCGTCGCTGGGGTTTCCTTTGAACCGCACGTGTCCTTTGAGCTGCAACGCCGTGAGGCTGCTTTTCAGGCCGCGAAGGATCCCCGGCTGATCCGCTTCGAAGCCCTCGCCCGTCTCAGGAGCTCTCTCCTGGCGGACGCCGAGCTGGGGGCGGAGGGCTACCGCGACCCCAGCGGCCGCTCACGCGTCCGGGTCCAGCTCGCGCACGAGGTCGAGGATCTGGAGCGGAGCCTCGCCAAGCCGCATGCCGCCGTCTCCCTCGCCCTCAACCTCTACGAGGAGCCGGAGCCCGCTGACAAGGTGCTCGCCCGCACCATTGAGGCGTTCTACGCCGACCTCCTCACCCGCTTCGAAGCCGCTTCCCGCTGACCACGGGATTTTTTCTTGCGCAAAAAAACAGGTCAGGAGCCGAAGGGGTTCGGTCTCTTGCCTGCAGGTGACTCGTTCCGTTCTCGCCGTTCACGTCCCCGCGATCGGTGTCGGGCTCCAGTACTTCGTCGGGTCGCGCCACTCGGGGAACCGTTCGTCGAGCCAGGCGTGGACTTCCGCGAGGGCCGTTTCGGCCTCGGGAATGCCGCACCGGCGGAAGCGCGTTGACGTGAAGAGCGACTGTTTCGGGTAGCGCCGGTCCACGACTTCGTACATGAAGGGATGTTTGCCTGTGGGTCGGTAATCGTCGCGCGTCACGTAGCGGGTGTAGAGCATGAGCTCTCCGCCCCCGTCTTCCAGGGCTCCGAAATCGACGTGGCCGCGCCGGTACCCGTTCTCATCACGAACGTTCCACCAGTTCGTGGCGCTTTTCTTCCGTTCGACGATCCAGCCTTCCGGGAGGATCACTTCCTGTTCCGTGGGGCCGTCGCTCGCTCGACGCTCCTCGTTGCTTGAGAAGTGCCGAATGCCGTCCGGGTCCGTGCTGCGGAAGCCGAGCGAGGCGAGGGCGGCGAAGGTCTGTTCACTCATCCCCGTGGGGATGCGGATGGTGGTCATGGGCGGTCTCCTTGCGTTGCTGTGGCTTTGTCGGTCGTTTCCGTCGTCGTATCCCAGTGTTTCGCCGGGTTCTTCCAGCGAGGGAAGCGTTTCTTCAGCCAGGCGGCGCACTCCCGTCGGCCAGCGTCATCGAGCTCTTTCCGTTGCTCGGGATGCGTGAGCGCGTCGATCTCCCGTTGCGGGCGAGATGCGAAGAGGGTCTCCTGAGGCGCCAGCCGATCCTCGACGGAGAACGTGATCCGGGAGATCCCCGTCGTCTCGTCGATGGTTCGCTGCCCGTCATTGATCGAGAAGCGCGGATAGAGGCGGAAGGCCCCGTTCTCGATATCACCACGCCGTTTCCAGAGGTGCTGCCCGCGCAGGCGGCCTTGGGCGTCGTAGAAGTGACGAAGAAAACGGCTGTGCTCGTCTGCCCTCAGAGTCCAACCTTCCGGCAGCGTGACTTCCTGCGTGATCGGTTCGTTTGCGCGCTTCCGTGCCTTCATGGATCGATAGCGCTGAACGCCCGTCGGACCGGTGGGGGTGAAGCCGAGTTCTGTCAGGGCTTTGAAGGTGTTCAGATCCATGACGGTGAGGATTCTGGTCGTGGTCCGCATACCCATTCCTTTGTTGAAGGGTGTCTCGCCTACGTTGGGCGAAAGTGTCGCATCCTTGCATGGATCAGGGGTGCTGTCAATGGAGATGGCTCTCCTAAGCGGAAAAGAAAAACCCCCGTTTCCGGGGGTCAGGTCACTCGGCCTGTTCCTGCTTCTGCTGGATGCGGACGAGCTTGTGGTAGAGTCCGTTCTTGAGCAGGAGCTGGGCGTGCGTGCCGATCTCGGCGATCTGCCCGTCGTTGATGACGGCGATGCGATCGGCGAGCCGCTGCAGGGTCGAGAGCTGGTGCGAGACCAGGATGATCGTGCACCGTCCCTTCAGCCGCTCCATCGACTGCATGATCAGCTCGATGCTGTGCGGGTCGATGCTCGAGGTCGCCTCGTCGAGGATGAGGAGCGAGGGCCCGCCGAGGAGGGCGCGGGCCAGGCAGAGGCGCTGCTTCTGCCCGCCCGAGAGCTTGGTCCCGCGGTCGCCGATGCGGCTCTGGTAGCCTTTGGGGGTGCCGTTCAGGATGAACTCGTGCGCGCCCGCCATCTTGCAGGCTTCCTCGACGGCCTCCTGCGAGAAGCCGCGGCCGAAGTCGACGTTGGCGAAGATGGTGTCGTTGAAGACGTGCGGGTCCTGCTCGACGACGGCCATCCGTCCGCGCAGGTCGCCGAGGCGCACCTGCCGCAGGTCGACCCCGTTCAGGAGGACGCGCCCCTCGGTGGGATCGTCGCTGCGTGAGATGAGGCTGAGGAAGGTCGACTTCCCGTGCCCAGAGTGGCCAGCGATGCCGAGGACCTCGCCCGGCGTCACCGCGAGCGAGATGTTGCGGAGCGCCCAGCGCGCGTCCTCCGTCTTCTTGCCGGGGTAACGGTAGCTGACGTCCACAAAGGCGAGGTGTGCCTGCGCGGGCGTCGGGAGGGGGAGCGGGTCGCTGGGGTCCACGATGATCGGTCGTTCGTTGAGGAGCGTGTGGAGCTTCAGGATCGCGTCCGTCTTCTCCATGAACTCGTCATACATCCAGCCGAAGTTGAACAACTCCTGGCGGTAGCGCATCACGAGGGTCACGGTGAAGAGGAAGACGGACAGGCTCATGCGGCCCGTCTGCTGGAGGTAGAGGGCGAGCAGCAGCATCAGCCACTGGATGTGGTCGCCGCCGAGCGCGCGCGTGACCCAGTTGCGCATGCCGAGCCGGCTCTCCTCGAGCTGGAGGTCGAGCATCCGGTTCCGGTCCTTGCGGATGCGCTCGAGCAGGGCCGTTTCCTGGTGGAACGCCTGAACCACGTTGACGTTGGTGACGGCTTCGCTGCCCAGGCGTTCGACCGTGGCGCGCAACTGCTCACGTTCGTCGTACAAGGGCGTCGTCCGGAGCCGTCCGACCAGCAGGAGCCAGCCGTAATAGGCCAGGATCCCGAGAGTGAAGACCGTGAACCCCGGATACAGCCAGCAGAGGATCACGACCGTGCCCGCGAGGAGCGTCAACCGTGGCAGCAGGTTGAACTGCAGCAGGTTCAGCACGGCGCTCACGTAGGCGCTACCGCGGGTCACCTTGGCGTTGAGGTGGCCGGTGTTGTTGTCCTGGTGGAACCCCCGGTGCAGGTGCAGGAGCCGGTCCAGGGCCTGGAGGGGCAGGTCACGCTCGAGTCGTGACCGGGCGCGGGCGCCGCGGGTCTCGCGAACGTAATCGAGCCCGACCGAGGCCACCCAGAGCCCGAGAATGGCCAGGAGCGGCTGGAGCAGGTCCGGACGGAAGACCGAGCCGGACGCGTGGTTCGACGCCCGGGCGATGAGTTGCGAGATCAGCCAGGACAGGACCAGGCCGAGCCCCTCGATGGCGAGGGTGCCCAGGTAGCTCACGAGCAGAAGCTGACGCTGGGACTGGGCCAGCTCCCAACAGATCCCGAGCACGCGGCGGAAGTGCTGCGCGATCTCGCGGATCGTCTTGGGCGACGGGGTCTCATATTCGGTGTCGGGATCGTCGGTGGCGTCGTTAGACGGGTTCATGTCGTTCTCCGAGGTGGGGGGGTGGAAGGGGCGGATGGGGAAACGGGAAGGCTGCTCTCGCGAGCCGGCCCTCCCAAGCGAAAACAAAGAACCTCTCAGCCGATCTGTCGCGAGAGGTTCTTAAGCAAACAAAGCGCGTGCGGACTTAAGAAATCACGATCAGATCGGCCACCAAGCGAGCAGACGGGCGAAAATACAGCTGGGAACACATAGCGTTGAGGGTGGCGCGATAAGAATTAATGAAGGTCATCATACGCTTGATTGGCACGTTTGTCAAGGCTTTGCCTCCCGGCAGAGGGGGTGGGCTATAGCTCGATTGACGCATCTCTCTTTTTCCATTAGCCTTCCCCGAACGTCACCCATCTCATTTCCAAGGAGGTTCCGCATGTCCGATTCCGACGGTTCATTCCGTTTCGTCGATCGCAAGAGTCTCAGCGTCCTCGCCCAGCTGGCCAAGGCGCCGCGGTTCCGCAAGGTGACGCGTGTGCGGGCGCGCCAGGCGGTTCCTGGGGAGCGGGTCATCACGAAGGTGAAGGGCGATCTCAAGGAGTCCGTTCGGATTGCGAACAAGGGGGATTGGGTCGTTACGAACCCTTCCGGCGAGATCTACGCCATCCCTGACCGGGAGTTCCGTGTTCGCTATCGGGGGACGGACGTGCTCGACGTGTACGAGGCCTGCGGGTTCTGCCAGGCGTTCCCAAATCCGTTCGGGGAACCGATCGAGGTCGCGGCGGCCTGGGGTGCGCCGCAGCGGGGTGGGGCGGACTGCTTCATCGCGGATACGTGCGATGAGGACGGTATCCTGACGGGGGAGCCGTATCTGATCGCGGCGGATGCCTTCGCGGCGACGTACCGGCCGGTCTGAACGGGGTTGGGGCCTGGCGCTCCGACGCCGTCTTTTTTTGCGCGGCACATCCTGCTGAAAATCCGTCCATCAGCTCTTGACAGTCTCTGTCAATCCTGCTACCATCAGGCGTCAACCCAAACGACGGAAAGGAGCGTCCCATGAGAAGTTGAAGGCGTTAAAGGAGCGCCTCCTCCATGGCGAAGAACAGTAACGACAGGAAGAACAGGATCGAGCGGACCATCCTCGAGGGTGGCCGTTCGGAATCCAGCAAGATGCACCGACGGTGCGATAACCGCGCCCTCCGCCACCGCACGCAGCGCGTCCTGCGCGAGCTGCTCGTCACGGGCACGGCCGATGAGGCCCTCTTCCCGGTGCGCGACCCGGTCTTCATCGAGCACACCGACAAGGTGCGGGCGCCGCGGGCCTGGCTCCTGCACCACGCGCTCGGCAAGACGCACGCCGAGATCATCGGCTTCGTCTGCGCGCGTTTCGACCGGCGCAACCTCGCTCAGCGGCACCTCCTCATCGACCACCTGCTTCCGGAGATTCAGAACCGGTACGATGGCTCGTTTGCGGAGGTGATCCGTTTCCGGCGGCAGGTGTACCGGTTCGTTGATGGGCGGCTGTGCGGGCCGGACGCGGATTGACGGGATTCAGCTCGACCTCCTCTCAGGTCGGGTCTTTTTTATCCGAAGAAATCGCGAGACAAGAAAAAACCGCGCTTAGCGGGGAGGCTCCAGGCTCGCGACGAGGCGGCGGTAGCGAGTGTCGAGTTCGTGGCGGATCGCAGGGTCGTCCAGGTCTTGGTCGCTGAGAGTTTCGAGGGTGACCAGTTCGCGTTCCAGGGTGGCGCGCAGGCCGGTCGTGCGTGCATCCGAACGGTATCCCGGCTTATCGTCGAACGGGTCAAGTCGGGCGACGCGTGCCCGCCATTCGCCCAGGCCTTCGCGCAGGGCGAGCCGGCGGTCGAGCGCTTCCTGGATGGCCAGGTGCCGCCTCCGTTCGTCCATAAAGGGATCGTCATGCCTGTACATACTGAAGAGGTATCCGATCAGGCAAGGGACGATCAGGAGGCCGATCAGGATGATCTGCGGAATGAGTACGAGAACGATCACGCAGATTCCACCCGCGATGGGGCCCAGGATCTCCGGTGGGAGCTCGATGAACGTGCCGAAGATCAGGATGACGACGCTGATCGCGAGCCATTCTACGAGCTTTTCGATCCAGCGGGCGCTGGCCTGGCTGGCCAGGACGTACCAGGGCGGGAAGACTTTCCAGATGGCCTCGTAGCGCCGTGATCGAATGGAGCGGATTAGGGAACCGAGAGAACGGAAATGCTTGGGGAGAGGTGGTGGCATGCGACGCTCCTTTTTTGCGACGGACGGTTCATCCTAGGCAGGGGCGAGGGGCATGTCAATTCTTATAACGGAAGAGTTGACAAAATCAGCATTCTTTGCTAGCATGGGGCGCTGTCTCCGCCATCCGGGCGGAGGTCGATGCATCTTCCTAGGGAAGGAAAAAAGATGAAAAATAAGCCGATTTTCTGGGTCATTCTGGTCACCTTGGCCATCCTGGCCATGGGCGTCCGGGCTGAAGCCCAGACCGAACCACCGCGGCTCACCCTCGAGCCCGACGTCTACGCCTACACCGTGCCCCGTGAGTTCGTTCCGCCGCATGTGGGGGCGGAGGGGCTCGTCCAGGTCGAACGGGCCCTCGGTCGGCTCAACTTTCGCTTCTACGTCGTGCTCGTCGCCCGCCTGCCGGACGGCCTCACCCGTCGGACCCTCGCGGACGCGCTCATCAATGATTGGCGCGCCCATCAGTCGAATCTGTTCACCCCGGAGGCAAGTCTCCTCCTCGTGAGCTATCAGCCCCGTACGTGGGAGTTCGTCCCCGGTCAGCGTTGGATGGGTGAGCTCGGGCTGCGTGGCGACGGGCCGCTTCGGCCGTTTCGCGACGCCTACCTCGCCCGCGCGCAGAACGAGCTCGATCCGCTCGGTGTCGCCCAGGGGACCATCGATCTCGTGCAGGCGTTCGACACCCACGTCTTCGATCGAGTTGACCCGGCGCGTCAGGAGGCTCGGCGCGTGGCCATCATGCAGGCGGCCCAGGAACGTCGTAAGGTTCGCGCGTGGACCGACACCCGCGCCCGCTTGATCCGAGCGATCGCCCAGGCAGATCAGGTTCGACGTCGGCTGCCGGGTCTCGGGTATCCTGCCTCCCTCGAGCAGGCGTTTGGAGGCGCTTACGAGGATGCTGTCTTCGTCGCGCAAACGAGGACGCCGTCCGAAGAGGTGACGTTCGAGCGTCTGGAGCAGGCGACGGATCGACTGGAAGGGGAGAATCGAGCGCTTAAGGAGTTTATCGATTCCCAGGACGCGAGGAACGTCTCCCAGTTCCTGCTCGTCTGCATCGCTCTGATGGTCTTCGTGGCAATCGCGGTCTACCTGCGCAAGGCGCGCCGGATTCGCGCGGAACGCGCCGATCGGATCCGTGAGGAGATCGACGATGCGCTTGCGTCGCTCGAGCGGTGCCTGACGCGCTTCGACCTCTTCGACACCCGTTTTCGCGACCTGCTGGCTCAGAATGCTTGGCTCGCCACTGGATCGGGGCAGACGGGTGACCTGCGCGATCGGTCGCGCGCCGATCTCGAACGGTTCCGTGCCGTGATCGACATTGGCCGAGACCGCGTCACCGCCATCCGCGCCCGCATCCTCAAGGCGGGGAACGATAGCGACGCGCTGTCCGGCATCCTGGTCGACGCGGGCGCGGCCTTCCAGACCGTCGTCACCGAGACGGCGGCCATGGGGTCGGCGTTCCGTCTGCCGCCGCCGAGTGAGGAGGCGCCCGCACCTTCCTCGCTCACTCCCGCCCAGTGGGCCGAGGAGCGAGAGTCCGATCTCGCAGTCCTCGCGAAGGACGAGCAAGACCTGGAGCGGCTCATCCGCTTCCAGGCGACAGCCAAAGTCGAGACCGACCTGCCCGTTGGGTGGTTCCTCCAGGTCCAGCGCCGCGCGATCGAGATCGGGCTGCCCGCGAGCTGGTATGCGACCCATCCATACGCGCAGGGGGTCGAGGCGGTCCAGGCCGACCTCGCGGACTTGCTCAACACGGATCCCGAGGCGTATCGCCTGCGCGTGGCCGACCTCGCCGCCGTCCACGAGCAGATCATCGCCAACTTCGCCCAGGTCGAAGCCCTCGTGGCCCCGATCTTCGGCGATCTCGTCGAGGCCGCCACGCCGGAAGGGATGGTCGTCGAGGGGGAGACCCCGGAGACGATCCTCATCCGAGCCGGAACGGCGGAAAATCACCTGCGCGCGCTACTCGATCGCCCGAGCACGACCATCGACCAGCTCCGCCAGCAGGCCGAGATCGTTTCCGGTCTGCGCGAAAAGGCGGTCGCACTCGCCGCAGAGCTGCGGCTCATCGTGGCGGCCGCTCCAGACGCGAACGCCCGCCTCGAATCCGCCTTCGCCAATGCCGATGAGGCCAAGCGGCAGGTGGAGGTCCTCATCGTAAGGGCGGTGAAAGATTTCGCGGAGTTCTCGCGAGCCTCATTCGATCAGGCGATCACGTCCTTCGAAGGGCTGGCGAAGCGCTCGCATGCGGTACGGGTGGCCTATCGCGAAGGTCGCTACGCTGAGGTCGTTCAAGAAGGTCGCGAACTCCCGGATCTTCTGATCGCGGCCACAACCAGCTTCACGACGATCTATCTGTCGATCCAGCGGCTCGCCGCCGATCGTGACCAGCTCACGCACGCCCTCACCTACGCGCGCAAGCTCGCGGGGGAGGCGCAGGCTCGGATCGACGCCGCCGAAGCTCACTTCCAGGCGGCGAAGGCTCGTCAGGCCAATCCGCGTGGGGCCGAGGACACGCTCGCCGCGGCCAAGGCCTGTCTCGCGGCTGGAACCCGTAAGATCGCTTCGGCAGTCCAGGCCCAGGCTGAGCGTCGCTACAGCTCCGCTCTCAAGACGGTGCAGAACGCGGAGCTCGACTTCACTACCTCCAGGTCCAAGGCCGACCGGACCATCGACGACATCGATGCGTTCGAGCGCCAGGTCAAGGCGTTGGAAGCGCAGCCTGCAGCCAAGCGCTACGCGCCGGTGCCGGGACGCGCCCCGTCCTCCATCCCCCACGGCGCTTCCAGTGGGGGCGGTGCTTCCCGCGCCCGCCCCGCGCCGTCCTCGGGCCGTCCCTCGGGCGGCGGTGGATCGGGTGGTCACAGCCATCCCTCCGCGCATCATGAGGATGATCACGCGCCTCTTCGCGGCTTCCACGCGGCGGGGTTCGCGGATCACCACGCCGAACGGGTCGAGCATCGCTTCGAGGATACGAGCGGCCCCGCCCAGGATCCCGCGCCCAGCGGCGCGAGCGACAACCCCGCTTCCGGAGGCGACTCCTCACCCTCCTCGGGTGGGACCGGCGGCGAGTGGTGACCAGCCTGACGCCCATGTCATCTCGACAGGGCGTCTTTTTCTTTTTCCGAATGGGGGAGTGGCTCGTTCGCGACGCCTGCCGTACACTCTCTCTCGGTGGGGTCTCATCCCCTCCAAGCATCTTTTTCTATGCCATGGGCCCGTCGTTTCTTTCTTGTTCTCGCCTGCGCCCTCCCCTGGGCGTTGGGCGCGCTTCTGTTCGCATGGGTCCTTTCCCATCATTTTCCCGCCGACGGTCGCCTCGTGATGGACCTGCCCATCGATGGGCGTTCGCCTTGGTTCGAAGCGTTCTTGCCTGGACAGCGTGCCAGCTCCCCGGGCGTGCAACCGGAAGGTTGGATCGGGCAACGCATCACCGATGAGCCTGTGTACGCGCGCCTCCGTTTGCCTGGCGCGTATGAGGCTGCCCAGATTCGGGTAGAATTCCGTCCGAATAATCAGCCCTTGCTCGAATTTGGCGTCGAGCGTGGAACCGAAGGCGCGGCCGCCTATGAACTTTCTCCTCTATGGAGCCGCGAACTGACGCAGCAAGGCTATCGTCCCCTCGTGATCGGTCCGACTCGCTGGCTCGTCCCGCCTGTTGTGACGGCCGCCGATCTCAGCCGTCCCAACGACGCGCGGCTGATTTGGCACGCGACCGGCACCACCGCTTCCGCCTGGATGGACCAAGGTCCCGTCGTTCCGCGTACCGTGAGCAGCTCGTTGCGTGGCTCCCATGATTTCTTCTTTGTCCCCATCGACGGCCGTATCGACGTCACGTTTGCCCTGCAGGATGTCAATCGTTCGCGCCAACATTCCACCGCGACCTTCCGCCTGATGCGTGACCAGGAACTCCTTTGGAGCGATTCCGTGAGTTTTGGAGGGGAGCAGGACGCACGTCCGACCGCTGTCACACAAAAACGTCTCGCTTTCGATGCGCTTGCGCCGGGCGTCTACCGCCTCAGTTTCTTGGCGGATGATAGCATTTTCCTGCGCGCCTGGACGACGACCGCCAAGCGTTGGGTGATCGGCCCACGGGTCTATTTCGCTGATGAGGTTGGCTATTCCACCTCGACGCCATCCGTCGCCGTCTGGACGAACTCGTATCATACCACCGTGAAGACGTTGCATAAGGAAGGGTTGCAACCTATCTCGCTAGGGGAAACGGCTCAGGTGGCCCTCACGGCCACGCACCAGACGTTCAGCTTGACGCGCGGGCCGAGCGAGCGGAGCGGGAACGTTCTGCTGCGGGCCCCCCGGGGCAACGTCTGGACTCTTGGTGATGGGTATGTCTCGTGGTCACCCGAATCCCTCTTTTTCCCGACCCCACGCCGCCTCACCGACGACACGGTGCTCTTGGAAGAGGGGATCCAGGCCGTCGCGACGACGTATCAAGATCCCATCCCGCTTGGTGATGGTTGGTACGCCGCCACGATCCGTGTCCGTCTGGATCCGGGCCAGGACCGCCTCAAGCTCGCCCTGGCCGCGCCCGGGATTACCCGTCGTGGGGCCGCCGTCGATCTCCGTCGGATCATCGTCACCTACGAACGTCCGCCCAGTGTGACGGGCTGGTGGACGGCGTTACGGCAGGAACTCGTGCGGGCCTGGCGGCGGTGATAGGGGATTCCGCGGGAGGAGCGGATCGGGTACCCTGTGGCCATGCGTGCGTGGCTGCGGCAGTTCCTGTTGGCGGGTTGGGTCGTCCTGGCGGCCTGGTTGGCGTGCGAATGGCTGCTCCCGGGGAGTGTGAGCGCGTTCGTGCCGCTCTTTGCGGGGGTCCTCGCCTGGACGGCTCTTACGCTGCTTCTCGGTCCCTCCCTGCCTCCATTCCGACGTCCCTGGTTCGCGGGCGTCGGTCTCGCGCTCCCATGTTTCGCCGCGCTCTCGCTCGCGTTCGTCTTTCTCGTACGGGCCGGCTCGACGTTTGTGTTCGTCCTGGTCTCGCTCCTCAGTCTCCTTGTTGCCGCTTTTGTTCCCACTTTCTTTTTGCTGAGCGAAGCCGAATCCTAACTCATATTTCAAATCCCATGTCCGATTGCATCTTCTGCCGTATCATCGCTGCCGAGCTCCCCTCCCGTCGCCTCTACGAAGACGATGAAGTCATCGCTTTCCTGAACATCCACCCCATCCAGCCGGGCCACGCGCTCGTCATCCCGAAGGTCCATGTCGAGACCTTGCTCGATGCCCCCGTACCCGTCCTCGCCCGCTGGATTGAGGTGACCCAACGCGTGGCTCGTGCCTTGCAGCAGGCGACCGGCTGTCCCGGCTTCCAATTAGGACAGAATAACGGCAAGGCTGCGGGTCAGGAGGTCCCGCACCTGCACATGCATATCATCCCGCGCTATGAAAACGACGGCCTCGCCGAACGTCATGGCCAGCCGGTTGATCCGGTCCAGGCCGATGCGCTGATGGCGAAGGTGCAGGCGCTCCTCAGATAGGGTCGCACCGACAAAAAAGAGGCAGGAGCCTTTGCTCCCGCCTCTTTTAATTCCCTCAAACAAGCCTTGTCATGCCCCCTCTACTCAACCGTTAACGCCCATAGCCCGCGTACCCCGTCCTTTTTCCCCGCAACGTAAAGGGTCGTCCCGAGCGCATCCAAGTCGTTGATCTCCTCAAAGGTCGCTAGCGTATGCCGGGCTCGTCCGCCACGATCATCCAGATCCAAGACCTCGACCGTCTTATCGGTCGCGAGAAAGACGGCCTCGCCGCTCTCATGCCACGCCGCCGCCCGCAGTGGTTCGCTCTGGCGCACGAGGAGCGACGGTTCGAGGCCGAGCGGCCACAGCCACAGCTCGTTTTCGCGCAGAAAGAGCCCACGATTCGGAACCGATCCCGTCTCCGCCTGCCAACGTGGCGCGTCACCTTCGATCAGTCCTAAGAAAGAGGAGGTTTGTTGTGGGTTCAGGCCGAGCCAGCGTGACCCGTCATGCAGAATCAGCGCGTCCGGAAAGAGATACCCGAAGCTCCAGGCCCCATCCGGCAAGGAGAACGCGCGGCTCGAGAAGGCTCGGTCAAGCAAAAGCTGCGCGGATCCGGTCGTCGTCTTGGGGAGAATATAGGTCCCGACCCGTTCCCGGACCGACGTCGCGAGCGGATCCACGACGCTGAATCCGCTCCGGCTGTTCCAGCGCCAAAGCTCTCCGGGCCGCGAGGCCACCAGTTCCGTCCCTTGCCAGATCGCTTGGGCGGGGGTGCTGGTCGTGACGGCGCTTGTCCGCACAAACCGCACGGCCGTATCCTTTCCTCCGGGCCCATCAAGAAGGAGCGCGCGGCTTTCCTCTTGCCACGAAAGCACGGTCTCCTCTGGAGTGGCGACGGCAACCGGCGCTTCCAGCGATACGCGCCCATTCCCTTGCACAAGCAACAGCCGTGCCGTCCCGCTTGCCGCGCCCCGTTCGAGGACGGCCAGCGTATCACGGTCAGGGTTGGCGGCGACCCGTTCGATCGTCCCCGTCAGCGCCAGGCTAATGTCCGGCGTGCTCCGCCAAAGATGCGCGTGATCGGCGAACGTCACACGTTCCGGACGAATCTCCAACGTCTTTTCCCAGGGGAGATACCCTTCCTTCTCGAAGCGCACGCGATGCCAGCCGGGCGTCAGTTCTTGAAAGACGGCGGGTGTCTTCGTGCGGCTGTCCTGATCATCAAGGATAATTAGCGCGCCCGTCGGTTGCGAGTTCGTGATGAGCGTTCCGCGCTTCTCGATGGTCGCTTTCTTCACGTTATACCGGTATCCGGCGGTATAGAGGACGAGGGCCGGCGCTACTAAGAAAAAAAGGGCCGTATAGAGCCAAGGGATCATCTTGCGATGGAACGGGGGTGTGTACATGCTCGACAAGCGGGAGGACTTTCTCGTAGACTAGCAAATGATTTGAGTCTTGACCATGATTCCGTATGCGCATGAAGATCACGGGAGGTAATCATTTGGAAGGGGAGCTGACCGTCTCGGGTTCGAAAAACGCCGCCGGACCGCTGATCGCCGCGAGCGTCCTCTTTCAGGCGCCCGTCCGTCTCGAGAATGTCCCGCGTCTCACCGACGTCCACAAGCTGCTAGAGATCCTCGAGAGCATGGGCGCCCAGGTCCGTTGGCCGGAGGAGCATGTTCTCGAGATCGATCCCCGTGACCTCGACCCTGACCGGATCGACCAGAAGAAGATGAAGAGCATGCGCTATTCGATCTTGCTCTTGGGGCCCCTCCTCGCGCGTTTTCGACGTGTCACTGTCCCCGAACCAGGCGGCTGCAGCATCGGCAACCGGCCCATCGACACGCACCTCGTCGCGCTCCAGGCGCTCGGCGCGAAAACCGAGAGCGATGCCGCCGGTTTATTGCAAATGACAGGCCAATCCCTCCAAGGAGCCTATATCATCCTCCCGGAATTCAGCGTCACCGCGACGGAGAACCTGGTCATGGCCGCGACGCTCACGCCGGGCACGACCCATATCCGCATGGCGGCCGCCGAACCCCATGTCCAGAGCCTGTGCCTCTTTTTGCGCGCTTCTGGTGCCAAAATCGAAGGCATCGGCACGCACGAGCTCAAGATCGAGGGCGTCGAGCGACTGGTGCCTCCCGCCACTTGGAAGGTTATTGCCGACGCCAATGAAGCCGCCACCTTTGCGGTTGCCGCGGCCGTTACGCATGGTCATCTCAAGATCCGGGGCGTCGACCCGACCCACATGGAAGCGACCATCTCGCTCTTGCGCCGTGCCGGTGTTCCTGTCGAGACCGGTGAGGATTGGCTCCATCTGCGCCGCGCCGCCCGCCTGCAAGCCTTCCGTCTCCAGACCATGATCTATCCGGGCTTCCCGACCGACAACCAAGCTCCGTTCGGCCTGCTCGCGACACAATGCCACGGCACGTCCATCCTCCACGACCCACTCTTCGAATCCCGCCTCGGGTACCTCAATGAACTCGCCAAGATGGGAGCGAACGTCGTGATCGCCGACCCACATCGCGCCGTCATCACGGGTCCTACGCCCTTACGCGGCACCGAGATTCGCAGTCTCGACCTGCGCGCCGGGGCGACCATGGTCCTCGCCGGCCTCATTGCGGAGGGTGAGACGATCATCCACGATGCCGAGATCGTCTATCGCGGGTACGAACGCCTCGACGAACGTCTCCAGGCGGTCGGCGCCCACCTCGAATGGCTGAAAGAGGGGCGTTCATAGAAAAGTCGCGCGTGCGTTTTAAAACAGATCTGTTTTTTCACTTTATTTCTGCAGTTAGTCCGTTCTTGACCGCTTCATCCCTTTTCTTTTTCCTATGAACATACGCGCGTTGCCGACGTGGGGGCGGATCCTGGGCGTCTCCGCCCTCACTTTCGTGGTGGGTGCCGGGTTTGGCCGCTGGACGTCAGGCTCATCCCTTCCGTTGACCCAGGCCTTGGGCGGGTCCTCGAGTTCGACGACCGGTCGGGTTCTCGGCCAAGGCCAGGCGCCGCGTCTCGATGTCTCGAAAGACGTCGACTTCGCCCTGTTTTGGGATGTCTGGCAGACCGTCCGCAGCAAGTATTACGAACAACCGGTGCCCGACAAGGATCTCTTTTATGGGGCGCTGACAGGTCTCGTTGCTGGGACGGGGGATCCATACACCACATTCTTCTCTCCCAAGGAAGCCGAAGATTTCTCCCAGCAGCTCGACGGGAAGTTTGAGGGGATCGGTGCCCAAATTGAGCTGAAACAAGGGCAATTACAGGTCGTCGCGCCGCTCGTGGGATCGCCCGCGGAAAAGGCCGGCTTGCGTCCCGGCGACTGGATTGTTAAGATCGATGAAAAGCCAACCGACGGCCTCACGGTCGACCAGGCAGCGGAACAGATCCGCGGCCCCAAGGGCACGGCCGTGACCATTGCGGTGATCCGTCAGGGATCCCGCCCGGAGCCGTTTTCCCTGACCATCGTGCGGGACGAGATCCAGGTTAAGTCCGTCATCTTATCGTGGAAGCCGGGAAACGTGGCAGTCCTCGAGATCACCGGGTTCAATAACGACGTCCCGGAGCTCTTTGCGGCTGCGCGTCAGGAGATCGTCAAGAAGAAGGCAAAAGGCATCATTCTTGACCTGCGCAACAATCCGGGTGGATCGGTCTTGACGGCGCAAGTCGTCGCGGGTGCCTGGGTGGGGGACCAGATCATCTTCAAGGAACGTCGCCAAGGCAAGATCGTCGAGTCGGTCGAAGGGATTGGGGAGGGGGAATTGGGTCTGATCCCGACCGTCGTCCTCGTCAACCGGGGTTCGGCAAGCGCGTCAGAGATTGTGGCGGGTGCCCTACAGGATTACGGAAAAGCCACCGTGCTGGGGACGAAAACATTCGGCAAGGGGTCGGTGCAGGAATACCAGGAACTCAAAGACGGCTCCGCCTTAAAAATTACCATCGCTGAATGGCTCACGCCCAAAGACCGCGTGATCAACCATATCGGCCTTGAACCCACGTTCGTTGTGGAGCGAACGGAAGCAGATTATGAAGCAAAACGTGACCCACAATTCGATCGGGCGCAGCAATTCCTCCTGGAAGGTGGGTTCGCGTCGTCCACCCTCCCCGCCGTTTCCGCCGCGACCGGGACGCGCCCCCTCCGCTGAGGGGGGCCGTCCAGGGGCAGCCCCGCGTCCCCGGACCGTGATTTCGGCGGGCGGTATCATTTTCCGCCGCCAGCCGACCGGTCTGGAGATTTTCTTTATCAAGGACCCGTTCGGACGCTATACCTTCCCGAAAGGCAAGCAGGAGTTAGGCGAAACGCTGGTGCAGACCAGCATCCGCGAGATCAAGGAGGAGACGGGCTTGTATGGCCTGCGGTTCATCGCGCCTATCGGTCGTACCTCGTTCCGGTTCCGTCGCGAGGGGATTACCTACGAGAAGATCGTTTACTTTTTTCTCTTCGAGGCGCCCGCTGATGCCAAGGAGCATCTCACGGGGAGCGGCGCCATCTGGGAGGCCGCGTGGGTCAAGGCTCACCAGGCTTTTGCGATGAGCAGCTATCGCAACCTTGACCGTCTCCTTTCGAAAGCCCTCCGCCTGATCGCCCAAGAGGAACGCCAGCATCGTCGTCGACCGCCCACGTTTTTTATCCGCTAGACGATCTTTTGGCGGCACGGTATGATGAATCCCATGCGTCCACTTCTCGTTTCTTGCTCCTTGGGAATCACGCTTGGGATCGTCGCCGTGACGCCAGTTTTGCCTGCGGCGGCCCAAACGGTTCCGACGACGACGATCGAGGCCTTGTCCGCGACAACGACCTTGCCGATTTTGCCCGTCAATCCGCCCCAAGAAACGCCTACCCCCCTTCCGGAGCCCCCGTTTACGGTGTTCCAGATGGCGGATGGGCGCTTTTTTCATCCCAGCAGCGGCCTGATGGCGGCCACCGAGTCTGAGTTGCGCGTGATGGTTCTTGGGCCTGGAGCTAGTGATAATCCCGGTTCTCCTACTTTAGATGGCGATGATGAGCCGTCCGTTCCCGTTGTTGATCCCCTGGTCGCCGCGATCCGTCGTGCGCAAGCGGAACTCCAAGCCCGTATCGCCGCCGAAGTCGCCCAGACGGGGGCACAAGTCGTGAAAGAAAAGCAGGATTGGCTCCCTATCACCCTCGCGATCTGGCAACGCAGCACCGATCAATTGCGCTACGTCGACGCAAAGATGCGTGGGACGGAACTCCGCTTAGCGGAAGAGGCGCCAGAAGATCTTGACGTCCGCGTCCTTTACGCGAATGGCCTTAATTCCAATATCGCGATCAAGGATAGCGAGGATCAGGCCGTGATCGCGTTACGGTATCCCATTCTAAAATCGTTGAACGCCAAAAAGACGCTTTTCACGCTCGAGGATGTCGTATATGTTCCGTACTCCGCATCCGTCCATACCGCCGCCCTTGTCGATGAGGGGGAGCGTTATCTTGATGAGCTCGTGCGTACGGTGTTCGATCGCTTGCGTCGTGAACAGGTCCGCTCGCGCGCCTATCCCGACCGCTTGCTCGCGGATGTCATCGATCCGTCCCTTGTGAAGGCGATTGCCGCCATTGAGCACTTGGACGAGTCCTCCCTGCAAAAAGACAGTGACCGTGCCCTCGAGCGGTTCTTCGTGACCTTGGGCGGCAACCAGGGGAGCGCCTACAACTATTCCCGTTCGACGGCGGATGCGTTAGGCCTCGTTCAGTTCATCCCCAGTACCTACAATCGCTTGGCCGAACGTGCCGAATGGGGGCTCGATAAGAACTTCGTGCGCGGCATGACCACTCATGAGAACGCCATCCGTGCCCAGACGATCTATCTAGACACGTTACTGACGGAATTCCCAGAAACGATCCGCGCCCAGTATCTGACCGATCCAGACACGACGACCGAATACATCGTTGCCGCCTACAACGGGGGGAGCGGCCGTGTCCGGCGCGCCATCGGCACCTGGCAACAGATCTTCAACGGCGAACGGACCCGTCAGCTCGCTCGTCTACAGAAGGATTACGATACCGCCTTTAACAAGGCAGAAAGCCTGCGCAAGAAGACTCTCGCAGAGAAAGACAAGAAGAAGCGCGCCAGCCTGCAATCTCAACTCGATGCCCAGCGGAAGGTCTACCGCTCGCTCCAATCCCAGATCGACGCCCTCCAAGCCTCCCTCTTACGAAAAGAGACCATCGGATACGTGCAAAAATATCGCTTAACGAAAGCCGATGAACGCTTCGCTCCAAGGACTACGCTGACCACGACGGCCGTTGTCCAGAAAGCTGCGTTCATCGAATAAAAAAAACATCCCGCAGAAACTATCTGCGGGATGTTTTTTATCGATAGCTCGCCTCGTTGAAAAAGGTAGGATGGGTGAAGATATTCACGACCCGTCGAACGGGGAGACCTTCCCGCGTCTCGCCGAATGTCCAATGGTGTTGCATGGGGGTGCCTTTTGAGGTCAGGTTGCTGATCGCCTCACCATTTTGCATGTAGAATCCGATGTGATAGTGGGCCTCATCGTCGTCTTCGATGATGGGTTCCCAGATGAGCACGTCGCCCATGTTCGGTGTTCGTGTTTCGATCCAGCCTGACCGACGTAAGTCGGCGACGGTGCCTTGAACCCGCAGGTGCGGCTCTTCGAGCAGATCGAAGCGGAGCAGGATATCACTCGCGAAGAAGGCGCAGGAGGAGCGGCCGTTCTTGGTGAGGTCCGTCTTGATGCCGTCGATAAGGCCCCAAGCATGCCGATAAGCGTAGCTGCCGACGCTCCCTTGGATCATGGCGAGGTAGGTATCGGCGTGGAGGAGGTGAAGGTTCATAGGGAGGTTAGCGGGTAGCGAAAAGACGGGGGAGTTCACGATCGAGGACGTCTAGGACCTGTTTTTGCGCGGCGAGTAGGTCGTCGGCGGTTACGCTCCAGTGTGCCTGATCGGTGCTTCCTTGACCATTGAACCAGCGCGCGATCAGGTCGGCGCGGAGCGGGGCGCGCGTGAGGGCCTGGACCTGATGGCTCTTGTTCCAACTGCTAAATACGAGGACGAGTCGCGTTTCCGGCAGCCGATCCAGGAGAGCTTTTCCAAAGCCGGGAAGGGAATCCGGAGTCGTTTGCGCTTGCAGAAAATCATGTTCGGTGATGATCGTCGTCGCGATCGGCAGGCTCGGATGCAGGCTCAAGCGCATGAACCCCCGTCCCCACACGTTCAATGTCGGTACAGACCGAATTCGCCAGAGTCGGTTCATGATCGCCTGCCGGTCCGCTCCGCGCTCGATAAGTTCGCTTGCCGTCTGCAGCGTCCGGCTTTGCACGCGCGGATGCCGGAACCCGTCCGTCGCGGCGATGAGGCCGACGAGAAGGTGATGGACCAGGTCATTGCTCAATGGGATATCGCCTCGTTCCTTGACCCAGGTATAGAACTCTTCGCAAAGACCGCCTCCTTGCAGAACTGACTCGGTCTGCGTCGCCCAGGGCTCCGTTTCAGGATGCGAGCTGAGGTGGAAGGTTGGAAGGGCAGCCAGCCATTCCGGTTCGCTCGTGACGAGGTCCTTCAGGGCCGCCGCCGTTGCGACATTGATGGCAATCAGCCCATCATAGCGAATCGCCCCGCTTTCGATGGCGACGTCCTCTTGCGGCCAGGCCCCTTCTTTGGGGAGGAGCTCAATGTGGAGCTGCTGGTCGCGGATATCGTAGGAAAACTGTTCCAACGCCGTTTTCTGAACGGGTACGCGGATGTGGAGCGCGCGTAAGGCCTGGATCCCCGGCTGGGCGGGGAGCGTCGGTCGTAGCGGCTCGGGCCAGGTGGCCATTCCGGGTGTCACGAGCGTCACTGTTTTTCCCAGTGATTTCAGGATCTCTCCAAGTGCAAGCACCGACGCCAGGCTCTCCATGTCCGTGTCCGGGGCTGTGACCAGCAAAAGACGCGTCATTGACGCGAAAAATCGTTCCAAGCTGGCCAGCGGACGGTCGCCCATAGCCCAAAAGATGCGGCAAAAGCCACGTTTCGGCAAGGGCGCCCGTCAAGGGTTGACCGCTGGCCCCCGGGCGCTACACTAAGCCCATGATCCCCGCGCACATTGAGATCCGCGACGGCCAACTACCCGACGAGCCCGGCGTCTACCTGATGAAGGACGAGCAGGGCCAGATCTTATATGTCGGCAAAGCCACGTCCCTCAAGCGTCGCGTCCAGCAGCACTTTTTGCGCCCGCACAACCAGCTCATCGAAGAGATGACGCGCCGGGTGCGGCTGATCGATTACATCCAGAAGGGCTCCGCCCTTGAGGCGTTGATCCTTGAGGCGAACCTGATCAAGTATTACTTTCCGCCGTATAACATTCGTGAGAAGGACAATAAGAGCTTTTTATACCTTGTTTTCACCAACGAGCGTTTCCCAAGGCCGGTCCTGATTCGTGGGAAGGACCTGTCGACGGATGTGAAGGCGTATCTGGCGGTTTTCGGTCCATACACGTCCGCCCGCTCCCTCCGTGCTTCGCTTGATTGGCTCCGCCACATTTTCCCTTGGTCGACGTGTGAGCCGGGCCAGAAAAAAGCGTGTTTTTATACGCATATCGGTCTTTGTCCGGGGGTATGCATCGGGACGGCTGATGAGAAAGCGTACAAGAAAGTCATCCGTGACCTGATCGCCTTCTTCGATGGCCGGAAAGAGGAGATCCTGAAACGTCTCCGCAAGGAAATGACGGTCGCCTCGAACGAGCAACGCTATGAGGAAGCCGCAAAGCTCCGCAACCGCCTGTTCTCACTTGAACACATCAAGGATATCGCGCTCCTCAAGCGGGAAGACGATGATGTCGATACGATCCGCAGCAGTGACGCCCCGATCGATTTCTTCGGGCGCGTGGAAGGGTATGACATTTCGCATGTGGGCGGGACCGCGACGGTCGCGTCGATGGTCGTGTTTGAAGGCGGACAACCGGCGAAGGCCGAATATCGCAAGTTCCGCATCAAGACCGTGGATGAGATCAATGACGTCGCGTCGATCCGTGAGGCGCTCATGCGGCGGTTTCGCCATGCGGAATGGCGGCATCCGGACCTGGTCCTGATCGATGGGGGATTGCCGCAGGTGCATGCGGCGAATGATGCGTTACATCATCTGGGTGTGCAGATTCCTGTTATCGGTATGGCGAAGGGGCCTGAACGCAAGCGGACGGATTTGGTGTGCATGCAGAAACATGAGGCGATCTGCAAGGCTGCAGAAGAGCATGTGCGGTTGCTCACGCAGGTCCGGGATGAGTCGCATCGGTTTGCGATTACGTATCATCGGAAGCTGAGATCTTCCTTGTTTTTGGGGAGATAAAAAAGACGCCGCCTCCCGGCAGTGGTGTGGGGCTGGCGCCCCACGAGGCCCGCCCTTTCCTGCGCGGGCGGGCCGGTCCCCGGGCGGGGCAGCCTCTTTTTTTGGTTCGAGAACTCGCCTCTTGTTCCCGGGATGGAAGCTCACACACTCTCACCAAAAAAAGAGGCTGCCCCGCCCGGGGACCTACAGGTGAGGGAAAGGAGAAGAAAAAAGAGAAAAGAAGAGAACTCCAACGCGAGAATGAAAAAAACACCGTTCAGGTGTAGGGGGCTTGAGGGGTGAGGAGTTCGGCGTGTTTCAGGGCGTGGGAGAGACGTTTGAGCCAGTAGCCGTTGGGACAGAGGACGATGTGGCGCGAGACGAGCTGTTCAGCTCGGTCATGATCGAGGGCGATGAGGGTTCCGAGGATCCGTGGTTCGAGGGCGCTGAGGACCTGTCTGGTGACGGTCTCATGTCTCGTTCCGCAGGCTTCTTCAATTTGGGCGATCAGGAGGCCGATGTCTGTTCCGAGCAAGAGGGTTCGATGCTCCTTCCAGACCGCTTCGGCGAGGGGAGAGAAGCTGATGCTTCCCTCGCTTGGCGTGGGATCATAGCCATTCGCGATCTGCTCGAGCTGCAGGCGGGCCTCTTCCCTGAGCTGATCGGTCCCCTCCCGTACCCAGAAGAGGAGGGCCTGGACGCCCGGCGGACCCGCGATGAAACCCAGGCAGCGCACGCCTACCCGACGCAGGGCCGGATCTGTCCAAGCGCGCATGCAGTTCTGGAGCGGCTCGAGCGTCTCCACGCTCATCCATCTCTTGATGGCGAGGAGAAGGTGCGGGGTCACCTTCGGATGCGTGAGGACGCTGTAGACGGAGTGATGGGAACCGCTGGGAGCGGCCGCCGCCTCAAAGGTTCCCGCTGAGCGCCTCTCTCGGGAGATGGCGTCCGAGAATTCGAAGATCAGCGCGGGAGGCAGGGGCTCATCTTTCTCGAGCTGTTCCATGATCAGTCTCAGGATGGCGTACGGATGCCTGGGAGGCGTAGCGGATGCGGTCATGGGGTCTCTCCTAGGGGTTTCGGGGAAGGGGCGATCGCGTCGATGCATTAGCATTTATCGGTCCATTCGTCAACCCCTCGAAAGAGGAAAAAGCTCCCGCATTTCCTATCCCCGTCTCCTTAGCATCTCTGATCCTTTCACGGTCGTTGACCCCAACGGTTCCGGCAAGGCATCCAAATCGAACCATTCCACGGCTGAATGGTGCCGTTCATCAAGGTTCTTCGCTTCGCCGGAGACGACTTCCGCGACGACCATATCGGCGACGAATTTGTGGGTGTCATCCACGTTCGCGCCGAGATGTTGGATGATCCGTATCTTCAGCCCCGTCTCCTCAAGAGCTTCTCGAATCGCTGTCGCTTCGACGGATTCGCCTTCCTTGACGTGGCCGGCTACGACCTCCCAGACGCCGGGCTGTTCGCCTTTGGTGCGGAAAGTCAATAGCAAGCGCCTATCTTGAATAATGAAGACGCCGACGCCGCATGAGTAGCCGTCTTTGTGGATGGGATGCATAGGGGATGGGGGATAGAGTAGCGGCGGCGCGGAAGGGGTGGAAGGGGCTATGCGGAAACTTTTTTCTTAGTTTCGCGGAAGCTTTTTCCATGCTATACTCAAACCGCTTTTTATTTCTTGCCCTTTCTATGAAACCCAGCGAACGCGAATCCCGCTTCACCCTGACGGTCTTGCTGTTCCTCACGGCGATGGTGCTCTTCCTTTCCAGCTTCGTGCTCGTGCAGTCGAAGCAGACGCAGTTGCAGCTCCAGGAGATCCGCAAGACGTTGCAGCAGAAGTAGGTATGCTCTCCGCGTCGCGGGGATCCGTTGTTCTGGTGGTGGGGGTGTCCGCTGTGTTATTGGGAGGCGTATTTTACGGACTCTTTCGGACGTTGGCCGTCGCCCCGTCGCCCCGGCCTCCCGAAGCGACCTTGGAGCGTCTCCCAGAAACCGTCCGGGCGCCGCTTGGAAGCTTCGCATCCCTCGTTCCCCAGGCGCCGACCTCAACGCAGACGCGGGCCCAGCGTTGGCGTCTGTTGCGTGAGGGGACAACCGGTTCGTGCCTACTCGTGGAAGATGGTGCCGTCGCCTCATCCTCTGTCGGCGCGATCGAAGGGGTATGGTGCAACCTCCTTGGCCCCTCCCTTGAAGGTCGCTATGTCCACGTCCTGAGCGGTCCGCAGCCGGCATGCGCCTTCGGTGACCTTTGCGAGCAGCCGCCTATCGCCGCCTGGGCGGTTTACGACGTCCGCATCGGTGCCTTCCGCGCCGTCCCGACGCCCGTCCGCCAAGGCTATTGGCAGGCCATCGATCCCTCCCGCGGCATCGGCCTCTTCCAGGGCGTCATCCAATCCACCCGCCAAGAGGGCACCGAAGACTTCTGGGCCCTCACTGACGTCGCTGGCGCCGCCCTCTGGACCGGCCGCACCAAAGAGATCGACCCCGAAGCCGCCACGGTCCTCGGCCAACGTCTCCTCTCCCGTCGTGATGGCGCTGTCCTCCTCTCGTATCTTGCGGTTGACCCGCAGCAACAGGCGAGCCTACGCCTAGCTCTCTTTTCCGGTAACCGTTGGCAGTCCGTATCTATTCCTGAATCGATCCGCTTGCGCGCATGGCGTTTGGAGGATTGGCTACAAGTCGGTCGTATCTGGCAAGCCACCGCCGCATGGGTCGATGATGGAGGCGTGAGGCAGACGGTGAAGGTGACGACGCCATGAGAAAGAAAGAGCCCCGTGGAGGGGCTCTTTTTACGCGCACGCCACAGCAGACCTATCTCGATCAGATGAACGCGATGCCGGGCTGCTGTGCGCGCAAAAAAGACCCCTCCGGCCTGGGGACCGGCCCACCCCAGCGGGAAAGCGCAGCCCCACCTTTTTTTACTGGGAGGCGGAGCGAAGGATTTTCCTTTCAAAAATGGATCTTTATCCACAAACCCCCTTTGACAAAGGATCTTATTCGCCATAGCATGGCACCAAGTGGCAGAAAGTGGGAGACTTTCTCCTCTTGCGAAACGTCCTATGCTCATCGGGGAATACCACCACACCCTCGACGACAAAAGCCGTGTCGCCATCCCGGCTAAGCTTCGTGCGTCTTGGGAGGCAGGTGCCATCCTGACGCGGGGCTTGGACCGTTCTCTCGTGTTGTTTCCGCGCGCCGCCTGGGAGCAGTTCGTCGCAGGGTTGCAGACGCTTCCGTGGCAGCAGGTGGAAACGCGCGCGTTGGTACGGCTGTTTTTGGCGGGGGCATCAGAGGTTGAGCTGGACCGTTCTGGGCGCATGCTTGTCCCAGAACACCTGCGCGCCTACGCCTCCCTGGAACGCGAGGTCGTTTTCCTTGGCTTGGGAAACCGCCTTGAGCTCTGGGCCAAAGGGGCGTGGGAAGCCTCCATCGCTGCCGCGGAAGCCCAGGCCGACACCATCGCCGCCGCCCTCACTCGCTTTTCCGTATGAACGAGACCGTCCATATCCCCGTGATGCTTGAGGAATCCATGCTTGTCCTCGAGCCGCGGTCGGGCGGCACCTACGTAGACGGAACCTTGGGTGGTGGGTCGCACACGCAAGCGCTTCTTGACCGTTCCGCGCCAGGCGGGCACGTCTATTCCTTTGAGATCTATCCCGAGGCGTTGCGGCAGGCGGAAGCGCGGTTGGCTCCGTACGGAACACGTTGGCAGGGAATCTATGCGAACTTCGCGACCTGGGGTGAAACCCTACGGGCTCGCGGCGTGGATCAGGTCGACGGGATGCTGCTCGACCTCGGTTTCTCTTCGGATGAACTCGAGGATCCGCGCATCGGCCTGTCGTTTCAGCAAGACGGGGTTCTGGACATGCGTCTCGGTGAATTGGCGAACGGGGATGGTCTCATGGCCGCCGATATCGTCAATACCTGGGCCGCTTCAGATCTCTCACGTCTCTTCGAGGAATATGCCGATGAGCGGTATGCCTATCGTATCGCACAAGCGATCGTCCAGGCTCGCCGTGAGGCGCCGATCGTGACGACGCATCAGCTGGCTGACGTGGTCGCCGCCGCCGTTCCTGCCTCCTACGAGGCCGGACGTATCCATCCTGCGACGCGCGTCTTCCTCGCCCTTCGGACAGAGGTCAATCAGGAATTGCCGCACCTCCAGCAGGCGATCGACCAGGCGTTCGAGATCCTCGCTCCTGGTGGCAGGCTCGCCATCATTACCTTTCAGTCGATAGAGGATGGGTGGGTGAAGCGCGCGTTCCGGGATCCCAAGTGGGACCTGGTCCTCCGCAAGCCCCTCGCCCCAACCGACGACGAATGCCGAAGGAACCCGCGCGCCCGTAGCGCAAAGCTACGCGTCGCCGCGAAGCCCCTTCGCTGATCACCTCATTACCTTATGTCCCGTTCTTTTGTCCTTTCCTTACAACGTCCGCAAGAGGCCCTTGGGGTCAATGTCCCCGTCGGCCAACGCGTCCGTCGCGCGCGCAATAAAGGCTGGGTGTATGCCTGTGCCGTTTTAGGTTGTGTTTTAATGGGTTTTTCCATCATTTCCGTCAATACGTCGGCCGCCAAGACCTTTGATATTCGTTCATTGGAGCGCCAATCCGAACGCCTCGCCGAGCAGGTGAGCGTCCTCGAGGCGCAGATCGCTGTGTTTCAGTCGTACGCGTCGTTGCAGGATCGTGTGAAGGGAATGGGGTATGTGGCGGCGGACGGGGTGCAGTATTTGGAGGCGCGCTAGCTTATGGGGCGTCTGCCATTTTCAGAAGCGGTCGGCAAGAGTCCTCGTTCTTACGATCGGTTGACGCGCGATCAGGTTTCCGCCCGTCCGCCCGAGAGCGCCTCGCAAGAGCTTTTGTTTGATGTCCCGGAAACGTCCGTTTTTTTGGAAGGGAAAGAATCGCTTGCCTGGAAGCGAAAATATGCGTCCGTGACGGATGCGTCCGGGGCATCTTGGCCGATTTTTGTTGGGTATGGCGCGCCGGATGAGACGGACCGAATCTTGGTCGGGGCAAGGCGTGCACCATTTTCGGCCTCGTTCCTCTCTGGTCATGGGGCAATCCTGCCCTTCGTTCGCGCCCGTTTTTCCGGATGCGATGCCACGGCCGACGTTTATGACCCAAAAGGGATCGCGGCCTTGGAGGGGTCCTCGTATTATCGATGGGCGATCTTTGCCCGCCCGGATGACCTTTTGGCGAAGCTCAGCGAATTGGCTCGCGGAAAACGGTTTTCATCGGCGGATCAGGTCAGCGCGGCCTGGGAGGCTTACGCGAATCAGGCCTTCGAGCACGCGGATCGGAGTGCGCGCCTGCCTGATTGGGTCTATCGGGCCCAAGACGGCGAGTGGCCAGTGGATGCGCGTCTCATCTTTGAACCTGGTTATGATCAGCGTCAGTGGTTTTTGAAATATCGTCACCTGATGGATCTAGCCCTGGATGATCCGGTTGTCGGATCCTTGTATCGACGCGCATCCGCGCACCATGAGCGTGAGCGGGCGGATCGATTGTTCCAAGAGCGCCAGCGTGCCGACCGGCGACGTTTTCGTACCCCCGAACCCATGGCGCCCCTATTGGATGAGCCGGAGCAGCCGTTCTTTCCCCTTATCGGTGGCGGGCTGCAGGCGGTCCTTCCGCCTCTGCGGCCCGAAGCGGGATGGCGGGTTCCTCGGCGAACTGTCACCATCCCCGCCCAGCGCCCGAATGGCGCGCGCGAATGGGCGCGTCAGCCTGAGGGGATCCGTTCTCTTTCGGCCGTTGATGCCGAGAATTGGTCAAGCCTCCTGCATGTCGTCGAAGGCCAGCATTACAAGGATATTCCCGAACTCCGCAACAAGGCACGGGAACATCGTCGCCAAGTTCGTCTGGAAGCGCGACAAGAGGCGCGAGCGCGTCTTGTGGCGGGAGAATGTCTAGACTTGAAGGTGTTCCAAGAGATCACGCGCGTTGACCTCTCTTTTGGGCAGCGTCTCTTGATCGAGGGGAAGACGGCGGATGGGCACACCGTATATGCCGTCGATAGCCCAAATTATGGAGTAGGCTTATATCTCTTCGCGGCTGCAGATCGTAAGGCGGCCATCGCCTGGGCGGCGGGACGTTCCTCCTATCAGGAGGCTCGTCGGCAGGCGCTTCGCTTCATCCCGCATACCGATGGATGGGAGGCGCGTGCCCGTGTCACGCTTCAGGACTTCGATGGGGAAGGGACGGAAGGGGACTGATCCTATTCATGGATTGGGGGATCTTTTTTTTCGCATAAACAGCCGTTGAGAGCGAGCTCATTCCGTATGCTATACTCCCACCATGTCCGCGCTCCCTTCTCTGTTCGCGCAAGAGGCCGTCGGGATCGTCCGCTTTCCGCTCTGGTGGTACGGTACGGGATTTTTTTCGGTCGTGAATTGGATTAGGGAAGATCTCCGTCTGGAATGGGGTCGTCTAGGTGTTCGTCTCTGGATGCGTTCCTGGTTGCGACCGATGTACGGCGCGTCTGACCTCGTCGGGCGCCTGATCAGCGTCGTCATGCGGACCGTCATGATCATCGGGCGTTCGTTGTGGTGGTTGGCTCGTGCGCTTACGTATGCGCTTGCAGCCGTCGCTTGGCTCGCCTGGCCGATGGTTGCCGTCATTTTATTGCTCCTTCCTTTCGTATGGTGATGCCTTCTGACGTGTCCCTTTCCGCTGAACTCTTCGCCTGGCGTCGCCAGCAGTTGCGTTTGCGTTTGTGGGTGTGGGGGGTCGTTCTCATCCTGCTTGTCCTGAGCCTGACCTGGTTTGCCTATGTCTGGCTACAGCTCGCTGAGACCGATTTCGTTTGGAAAACGTGGTTGCGTACCCTTTCGGGCCCGTTGGGGGCGTTTTCCTTGGCCTCCGCCTTTGCCATCTATCGCCTGCGCGTCTTCCCGTGGCAGCCGAACCGCGCCTTTTTGGCGCAAGCCGAACATCCGATCGAGATGTTCCGCGCGAGCGCCTGGCTAGCGTTGGAGCAAGGTCGCCAGCTCGCCGATACGCTGCGCCGCCCTCTCGGGGTCGCGCATGTCGTCATGGGCTGTTTCGTAACGCATGAAGGCGCCTCCCTCCTCGCCCGCTTAGGGATTGGTTTTGATGATATCCAAAAGCCGTTCATCCCGCTCGTTCGTGAAGGCGAATCCGGTGAGGTTGGTGCAACGCAACCCCTCCTGGAAGCCATGCTTAACGCGGCCCGTGATCTCACGCTCGCCGAGGAAGGCGGACAGGGGATCGGGGCCGTCGAGCTATTGCGCGCATCCTTGCTGCAAGACCCGCGTCTTGCCGAAGCCTTAGAAGAGGCTGGCGCAGACGCGCGCCACCTCGAAGGGATCAGCCGCTGGCTCGCTGTCCAAGCCGCGATCAAGGCGGACCACGACCGTTTCGTGCGTGCCGCAGCCGCGAAGCCGGACACGGGTCTCAACCGCACGATGACCGCGCGCTTCACCCCGCTTTTGAATCAGGTCAGCGAGGACCTCACCTCAACCGCGAAACACGGCCTCATCCCCCCGATGATCGAGCGGGCCGAAGCCTGGTCATCCGCCGTGCGTGCCTGGGAGGGCGGACAACGGACGCTTGTCCTGATCGGTTCCGAAGGGGTCGGAAAAACAGCTTTTATAGAGGATCTCGCGCGTCGCATGGTCGAAGAGCAAGTTCCCGCCGTCTTGTTTGACAAGCGCCTCGTTT